>Ga0163147_10001317_pt1 | contig 38125 bp, 44 predicted proteins | sample OliLakLV19MP6G1_FD_148597 | JGI IMG/M metagenome (GOLD analysis project Ga0163147, IMG submission 148597) | Freshwater microbial mat bacterial communities from Lake Vanda, McMurdo Dry Valleys, Antarctica- Oligotrophic Lake LV.19.MP6.G1 | ecosystem: Environmental > Aquatic > Freshwater > Lake >...
CCGCAACACCGACTGTATCTGTTGGCGAAGGGAGCTCCGATGCTCCGTGAACAATCGTGCCCTATGGCCGTTGGCGCCGGATGGATGGGGAAACCCGGAAAGCCAACGACCGGGCTGCACTAGATTTTCGCGACCGAACACCTCAAGAACCTCCTCCACAGACTTACCGAGAGGAACGATGAGCGCGTTCGCGACAGCGGCCAGTTCAGGGACGAGCACGTTGCGTACGATCTTCATAAGCAACGCCGATTTAGCCGGACGTGGACCATTCCCGGTGTAGTTGCTGTGTAAGCCATCTACCGAGTGCCTATCTCTGGGATGATCCAGAATCGCGTAATTGTAGTGAATGGCAAATAGACAGGGCTATTCGAAATCAGAGCAAGACAAGTGGTTGGCGAAATGGCGAGCGAGCCCTTTGATGCCTGGGTCGATGACCTGAAGCCGAAGATCGGCAAGTCAACGCTCCTCGATAAAGCCATCAACTACGCTCACCATCAACGTCCCTTCATCCGACGCTGCTTCTCAGATGGCCGCTTCGAAATCGATAACGGTGCCGTCGAGCGCGCCATCCGAGAGCCCGCTATCGGCCGCAAGAATTACCTCTTCACTGGCAGCGAAGCCGCCGGTCGCCGCCTCGCTGCCGCCTACTCTTTGGTCCAAACTTGCCGTGCCATCGGCGTCCCCACTCGCGACTACCTCGTCGACGTCATCACCAAAATCGAACGCCGCTGGCCCGCCCGACGCCTCACCGAATTGCTCCCCCACCGCTGGTCCCCGGGCCTCACCCTCTAAATTCAAACTCCGTAAATCTCGCCCCCTTGCAGTTTATCTGAGTTTCCAGCCGCTGCGGAGAGGTGGTCCGTAGATGGCTTACTGTGAAGGCGACCGACAAGCCGGTCTGCTGCAAGCGCTTGTTAGCCTGCCTCAGGGGTTAACGTTCACCATTGGCTCTGCGAAGCTCTTCACGGACGACGCGACGCAGGACAGTCTCAAGAGGTTTCTTTCGTTCTTTCATGAAGGTGCGAAGAGCATCGTTGATCTGAGTCTGATAGTTGCCGCCGCCGGCCGCGTGTGACTGCTCACGAAACCAGTCTAGGATATCGTCATCGAGACGGATCGTAATGCGTGTCTTACCCGGGGATTGCGGGAGCACAGGACCGCGGGTCGCCTGAGAGAAGTCATAAGTCTTACGCATGGCTAGGCATCCTTTTCATAGTGACGAGCTTCAGCTCGGGTTGCGGAACGAGCTGAGATGATGCGGAAGTCGTCGTCGCGAGCAGTCCAAGAAACAACGAGAAGTCGACCGAGGGCGTCGAAACCGAGAGTGAGGAAACGATCTTCACGAAAGTCGGGGTCGTCGCGCGTGAGAGCACGAGGGTCGTCGAACACTGTGGCGGCGTCAGCAAAGTCAACACGATGTTTCTTGAGATTGAGGCGGGCCTTGTCGGGGTCCCACTGAAAAGTCACTTTACAAGTGTATGCACATTTGTGCACCAGTCAACTGTGGTTGAATTTCCCCGATATTGACGCAGGATTCGTAGTGTGGTCTGGCTAACGTACCGCGCTTCAGCTGCGAGAGCCAGAGGGAGCCTGTAAAGGCGACCGGCGGCACTCGTCTGCTGCAAGCGCTTGTTGAGCAGCCGGTTTAGATATCTGACGGTTGGAGCCCGGTTTGCCGCGCGATTCTTGCGAGCATCCGAGGTCCGATCTCCTCGGCATCGTGAAAGGCGAAGACGTAGGCACTCCAACCGTCCCTAGCGAGCACGCGGTGGGAGCCACGCTGCCTTACAACACGCCACCCGATGCGAAGGAGTGCAGAAAAGACACGCGCAGCTTTCGCGGAACCCCAATCAGGCATGAACGGACCTAGGCGGCGAAGGAAACAGAATCTACGGCTGCGGGCTGAAGCTCGCCATTTTCAATTTGATCGGCAAGCACACGAAAAGCCATGGCGCGGGCGGCCTGAGCAGCCGAAACTTGAGAATCACCGTAGACGAGCACGCCACGGAGTTCAGGCACTTCAGCGATCCAGCGGCCGTCTGCCTCTTGCTCAAGCTCGATACTGAGTTTCATGAAAATGGAAGATGACACGGAAAGATGGGAAATCAAAGGTTTCCCGTCGATTTGGCCGACATTGGCTGTATCGAAGGCTTCATCGCGCTCCGTGGCTGCTGGCAACCTCGTTGCCTCACAAGCCCGGCAGCGAACGGCGAATCAAGCAGATCTACACACAGCGCATGCAGATCGAGGAATCCATTCGCGATCTCAAGAGCCACCGGTGGGGGTTTGGTCTGCGCTACGCGCGTTGCAACAGCGCCAAGCGACTCGAAATCCTGCTTCTGCTCGGCACTCTGGCGACGCTCGTGGCGCGGTTGGTCGATCTTGCTGGCCGCACGATGCAGTGGAACTGGCAGCTGCAAGCCAACACGACTCGAAAACGCCAAGTGCTCTCCACCTTCTTCATCGGACGGCAGCTCCTGGCGCGCCCTTCCCTTGTGATACCGCCAACCATTCTTGAACTCGCATTCGTGGCGCTTCAGAAGGCGCTTAACATCGCTGCTTACGACTAGATTCGTGGGGATCCCTTAGAAGCGCTTGTTAGCCGGCTGCCGATTCCTGTGAGCGAGTGGTAATCAGAAGAGTAGGCGTTCTGCCGGGATCGGTCGGAATGAGGCTGGGGGCGCTGGGAATACGTGAGTGGCGCGCCTGTGGTAAGGGCTGGGTGATCACACCGGCGAATCGCGAGCTTCGGCGCAGCTGGGCGACTAGATTGAGGGACGCCCTGGCAATGGAATTCGCGGCCTGGGTAGCGATTGGTGCGCTTGGGGGAGTGCTAAGCATCATCGGAGGTGGGAATGTCATTCGGGGCGCTATGATGGCAGTGCTTGTGCTTGTGCTTGTGCTTGTAGTCGCGGCGGTAGTGTGGGCGAGCACGCGGAGATGGTAACCGAAGGCTAGGTGGCGGCCTGCGCGCGCGCGTGGAGCGGACATCACCTAATGGAGCAGAAGGTACGAGACGCGTTCGGCGGAGTCGCGACGCTTGCGGGCGAGAGCCCAAGGAGGCGGGCATCCTTCCGAAACCCGCAAAAGGCCAGAACGCGCAGCGATCGGAGGCGTTCCGACCATCCGACCATCCGCTCTTCCGCTCCTGCCTCAGCTCTGAGCCGACGTTAGTTGGAACTGTCAGAGTATCAGGGCCGCAATGTCCGGCTAACGGATTTGGGCTTCAGCTGCGAAGAACGGCCCGAGGTTTCAGGTCGCGGGTCCGCGACTCCACGCGGTCAGCCTATCACAGCCGTCGCGGGCCCGCGTGCGGCAACCCATCCGCTGGCGTCAGGCGGGTCTTCGCCAGCTGCAAGCCCTCGTTGGGCGGCTCCGTGTTGGTGGTCGCGATGCCGGACGCCTGAGTTTCAGGCTCACGCACGAGCTCGGGCTTCCTCACGTCTGCGTGTCGGCGAACGGTAGAGCCACCAACTGGTATTCGTCTTCGTAGACTACATAACCTGGTCGGTCCGTAGAGATCATCTCGACTACTACATCGCGGATCCTCATGAGATCGGCCACTTCGCGCGCGTATTTGAGGTGCGCGTGCGCGGTGTCTTTGAACCACGATAGTGCGTGCTTCTTCTTGTGACCCGCGTTTCGATTGCGCGACATGCGAGTTGGCGTGGGTAGGTTCTCGTTGAACCACTTGAAGATCGCTTGCAACCTTGCAGACTCGGCAGCGGAAAACAGGCTGTCCTGGTCCATGTACCAGGCTGATCTCAGAAATCCACGCCGGTGGCCCGACGTCCGATCGCGCTCAGCGACAACATATCGCACCACTCGCATAAGGCCTCTCCGCTCTCTCCTACTCTGTCCGCTCAACGTATAGGCGTTCAGCTGCGAGTGCTAGAGGGAGGCTGACAGCCGACCGAAGCGCTCGTCAGCTGCAACGCTTTGTTGGGCGGCGTGCACGCACGCTCGTCGGCGCGGCTGTCGTTTCGCATTGCGGCTCCCTGGAACACGATGGGTTGCGAAAGGCACACCGCTCCAGGCGGCTGTGACGTCGGACAAGTCAGGATCGAGGGGTCCGCGAGAGTCCTCAGGTGCTACGTCTAGGTGTCGCAACAAGAACCGCTCAATCGATAACTTGGTCGGCTGAACGCTTTTCGGCGGATCGAGCCAAACGCCTTGCGTGCAGTACGCCACGAACGACGCAAAAGAGGCACCCCAAAATCACCACTCCAATGCCTGTGTTTATTTGCATGAAGGGATTAACTCGGAGTAGTCCGAGCGTCAGTCCGACAGTAGCAAGCACGACACCAAATGCGATGAGGTCGAGGCCACTGCGTGCATTCGCCTCATACCAGACCGCGTCACTAGCTAGCGTTGCCCGAGTTTTCAGACCGTACAATTCATTGCGTGGGACGTTACGCCTCCATAGCGGGAGCCCGAGGAGGCCAATGATCACTCCTAGGGTGACAATCGTGAAGGGGATAACTACGTAGACCATACTGTCTGCCCAACGTACCGCGCTTCAGCTGCGAGGGCCAGAAGGAGCCTGTAAAGGCGACCGTCGGTACTCGTCTGCTGCAAGCGCATGTTGGGCAGGCCCGGATTGTTCGTGGCTTCAGAGGGGTTGCGAAACGTATCACCTGTGATAATAATAGGGGAGTGCCGTTGGTAGTTCGGGAATTTATTGACGACAATGGGCGAATCCCGTTTAGGGAATGGCTGGGTGAGCTGGACACGGCAGTGAGGGCGCGGATCCAAGCCCGCATATTGCGATTCGAAACGGGGAACTTAGGCGATCACAAGGAAGTTGGAGACGGTGTGTGGGAAGCACGGATGGACTTTGGTCCCGGCTACCGCCTGTATTTCGGAAGGAAAGGGAGGGAGATCGTTGTCTTGCTGGCAGGCGGAGACAAGGGCACGCAGAAGCGAGACATCAAACGAGCTAAAGCACTGTGGTCGAAGCATGAGAAGGAAGGATGATAGAAATGGCGAGACGAAGCAGAGACTGGAACGAAGGGCTAGCCGAGGATCTGCAGGATCCGGAATTCGCGCGCGAGTTCCTGACGGCTGCAGTGGAGGAAGGAGTGCCGTTGAAAATTGCGCTTGGGAAAGTGGTGCGAGCGACGGGGGTGAAGGAATTCTCGGAAATTATCGGAATGCCGAGCCCCAACGTGCTGCGAGCGATCAATCCGAAACACAACCCAACGCAGGAAACATTGGAACGACTTCTGAAGCCGTTTGGTCTGCGCATTGGGTTGGCTGTTATCAAACCACGCCGAAGAAAACGGGCGGCGTAGCAGTTTTAGGCTCCGCTCAACGTATCGCGCTTCAGCTGCGAGAGCCAGAGGGAGCCTGTAAAGGCGACCGACGGCGCTCGTCTGCGGCAAGCGCTTGTTGGCTGGCCTACCGTGCTCTGTCGGCCCAGTATCGAGGGCGTTTCCTATGAGGTGCAATCGCGAGAATGACGAGGGAGTCACCGAGCGTCTGATAGGCAATAGCATATGGAAAGCGCGACAAGAGAAAGCGGTGAATCGAACGTTGACCGCGGCGAGCACCAGGCCAGAGGGGCCAAACCTCAGGGGTGTTGGAGATCAGCGATAAGCTGCGTTGAACCTCGGCAAGAAATTCCTCACCCAGTCCGGGTTCCCGATCCTCATACCAAGCAGCGCTGTCTCTAAGATCTTGGAGGGCCTCCGTCTTTAGACTAACTTTCACCTGCGCGACGCGAGTTCAGCCCGAACTTGAGTGTGTGCAACATCCCAGTCAACAAGGGAGGCAGTCCCATTCTCGACTTGCTGGGCTCTGCGATTGATCTCGGTAAGCCATTCGCCAGCGGCATCAGCTTCCTCGCCTTCGTCGAGGCTCAGCAAGATTTGGCGAGCAAGTTTCGCGCGGTCTTGCAGGGGGAGTGCCAAGGCAGCGGGAAGAATTTCGTCCGAACTCATTGGTCAACCGTACTGTGTCTTGAGGCCCAGACAAGCCCGGGGGCATTTCCGGGCGAGATTTTAGGACGAATGGTCGAACAGGGGGGTTATCGCACTTCGGTCCTGCCAACGTACCGCGCTTCAGCTGCGAGAGCCAGAGGGAGCCTGCAAAGGCGACCGTCGGCGCTCGTCTGCTGCAAGCGCTTGTTGGCTGGAGGCAGCGGGGAAGAATCGGGTTTAGACGGCTCAGCGGGGTTGTTGTCTGATGGTGACGAGTAGTTCGCGGGCTCGCACGTGTCGCTTTGCGGCAGCTAGGCTAAACCAGTGGGTCGCTCTGCGCATGCTCTTAGGGACGCCATCGGCGTTGAGATAGCAGAGACCTAGATTGAATTGAGCACGCACAACACCAGCGCGTGCTGCTCGACGGTACCAGGAAACCGCAGCGGATCTGTCGCGGCGGACTCCAAGGCCTTCATGGAGGCAGAAAGCAAAATCACTTTGTGCTTCGGCATCGCCTTTCGTGGCAGCGAAAGCAAACCAGCGAGCTGAGGCTCGGAGATCCTTTTTCACGCCATGGCCATCGCGCAGGCCCAAAGCGAGATTGTAGGCAGCCACCTCATGGCCAGCGTCGGCCGCAGCCCGGTACCACCGCATTGCGCTGGGATGATTGGTGCGAGTCCCCAAACCGAAGTCAAAGCAAGTTGCAAGGAAGAAGCAGGCGCGGACATGTTGCTGACGAGCGGCGAGGCGCCAACAAGCAAAGGCTTTGGCTGGGTCGCGCAATGCAGGGTTGCGACAGAAGGCGAGGCGATATCCGAGGCGAAATTGAGAGTCAGCATCACCTAGCGAGGCTCTCCTGATTAGGATGAGTGTCGTCTCCACCGTGAGGTTCCCTTCCGCCCAACGTACCGCGCTTCAGCTGCGAGAGCCAGAGGGAGGCTGTAAAGGCGACCGACGGCACTCGTCTGCTGCAAGCGCTTGTTGAGCAGCCCCAGGGGGAAGGGTTTGAGCCCTCCGCGTTCGGAACCCTTGGGCTTGTTGGGCAGCTATCGGTCAACGATCGGGAGGAGCAATTGCCCACAGCCGCGGACATGCGAAGTGGACCGCGTGAATCAGGCCGGAGGTGATCGCAAAAATAGCGAGAATGATGTTAAAGACGACGATCCAAGCTTGATGAATACCGACGTGCGGGGGTGCATGCATTGATGCGAGAAGTGCGGAGTAGGAAAGGGGCGGGGCGGCGACCGCTGTCGGCAAGGCCCTCATCCAGACGGGCCGAAGTCTGCGGGAGTTCAGCAGAAGATCCACGCCTACGAGCTCAGCAGTCATGAGTACGACGGATGCCGTGACCTCTAACCACGGATAGTGAAACACCAAGGGCCGCGATGGGGGGTAGTACGCTCCGCGGTGACCGCTGCTCAGCGCAATTGCCACCGCAAACCAGCAGCCTGGTACAGCAAGTGCCGAGCGAACAGCCCAGACGGAGTGTCTTCTCGCGAAGGGTTCGGCAATGATTGGCACAACTCGTAGGAATGCCCGAACGCTTGGTGGTATTCCCGGTGATTCGAGCTGCGTAACGGTCCCCTCAACGTACTGCGCTTCAGCTGCGAGAACCAGAGGGAGCCTGCAAAGGCGACCGTCGCTGCTCGTCTGCTGCTGCAAGCGCTTGTTGAGCGGCCTACATGGGTGCCCTCCGGCAGAATAGCCATTGGCTACCGTCCGGGTATGCGACGATCACGCTTGCAGGAAATCCAGTCGCCTTGCCCACGATCACGCCGTCGGCGGTGACTGTGCCGTCTGGCGAGAGAAGGTTCCTGCCGGAGAGTCCGCTCAGAAGGCAGCCGTCTGCCTGGGGCATGAGGCCTACACGTCCATCGACGCCGCCACAGGTCCAATAGCCTTCGCAAGGAAAACTTTGTGGGCTTGCGCCGCCTTGGCCGCCCGTTCCTACGAGTGCAGCGTCACCGCCTTCGCCACCGGTTCCTACGAGTGCAGCGTCACCGCCTTGGCCGCCGGTTCCCACGAGTGCAGGGGCGCCGCCTTCACTACCCGCCGTGCTCGCCCCGCATCCAACCAGACAGAAAGTCATGAATGTAAGTGCAAGTACTCTCATCGCGGCTCGACTGTTTAGCATCTCGTCCGCTCAACGTACCGCGCTTCAGCTGCGAGAGCCAGAGGGAGCCTGCAAAGGCGAGCGGCGGTACTCGTCTGCTGCAAGCGCTTGTTGGACGCCGAGTGTTTAGTCGGGTTCAACTCGACCGAGAGCTTCATCGGTTGCTAGCTCAAGCTCGGCGAGTTCTGTGTCGGTGAGGGATCGAATTTTGGTGTCGAGTGCGGTCTTAGGAATGGCACGCATCTGGAAAGCTAGGGCGACCGAATCGGTGGGCAATCCGTCGATCGAGGCGGAAATGAGCGCAGTACCCGCGAGGCGAGCACGCTCAAGATTGGTGGTTAAGGGCACGACCAGAACTGATTGGAGGACGCGGCTGAGAGTGTCGCTCTGCCAGACAACGACGGGCCTGCGACCGGTTTGCTCCATTGGTCGGTGTGAACCAAGGTTGGCCCACCAGATATCCCCACGTCTCAACCGTGATCCTCTCGGTCAAGTTGGGCGGTCCAATCGGCGAGGCCATCCTCCGCAAGATCGAGGTCCTCAGGTTGAAATGACGCAAGGCGTGGAAGATCCCATCGTGCATTGTCCGGGTGACGGACGACAATTAGCCCAACGCGCTCACCGTGCCGCAAGTTCAACGGTTTGGCCGGTCGCAGCATTCCGTTCTCATAAAGGGCTTCGACTGGTCGCATCGGATTAGGGTAGCATCTTTGGCAAGTGGCTGCGATGCTCGCGTTCGCTCGGATTTAGCGAGCTTTAATGGCCTTCGCGCGTCCAACTTGTACTTCAACAGTTCCGTATAAGCCACCAGTCGAAGATCCGTATATCCCCCTCCGGTCCTGCGTCCATTTACGAACGCCCTCTACAAATGCAGGTTTTCCCTTGGGGTCGTGCTGTCATCCCAGATCCGTATAAGCCAGGCGTAGGGGCCGATCATTCGAGGGGGCCGCGGTTCAGGACGTGGGTGTAGATCATGGTGGTGGCGACGTCGTTGTGGCCGAGGAGTTCTTGGATGATGCGAATGTCGTAGCCGGATTCTAGGAGGTGGGTGGTGAAGGAGTGGCGGAGTGAATGGCAGGTGGCGTCCTTGGTGAGGCGGGCTTCGAGAGCGGCGATTTTGAAGGCGCGCTGGAGGACGGTTTCGTGGAGGTGGTGGCGACGGCGTAGGCCGGTTTGGCGGTCACGATAGGTGCGGGTGGCGGGGAAGAGCCATTGCCAGGCGAGGGCGCGCTGGGCGGCTGGGTTCTTGGAGCTGAACAGCTTTCGTGCCTCCGCTGTAAATTGTTGGAAGTTGCGGCCCAAACCAACGGATTGATGGACCTGGGGGAGGCGTGTTGGGGTAACGCCGCGAATGCGTGCTCAGCGAATAACAGTGGGGCAGCCGGCGACGACTTGGACTTGTTGGACGTTGCCTAGCTTGACGCGGTCACAGGCTTCACCGCGCAGGGAAATGGCGGTGGGGGTGATCCATGCCCAGCCGTTGGTTTCGCTTTGGGCGATGACGTCGTTGTCGAGGAAGACGTTGAGCAGTGTGGGATCGGGGGGCGTTTGCGAGAGTTTGATATCGCAGACTTTCGCGACGGAAGAGCCAATTTCTAGGAGTGCGGTGCCGAGGGCGTCGGTGTCGCTCACGGGGTAGTAGCGAGTGGGGAGGGAGCGCGCTGTGCCGCCGAGTTCGGCAAGTTGGTTGAGCAGATCGGAGAAGGCTTCGCTGCCGGGCATCCCGACGACGAAGGTTCGAATGCCGCGCTCGGCAAGGGCTTTGACGGCGGCTGCTGTGGGGTCTTTGTCGAAACAGCCACGCGGCGCGTCCGGGCTGCCAGTATCGGGGCTGCAACAGTTGACGTATGGTGTGCAGGCTTCTGGCCCCAGGATGATGTTGGCGATGCAGGCGTTGGCATCGCAGGTTGCAGAGGCGTTGCAGTTGGGTGCACCGTCGGTGAGCAGCACAGCGACGGTGGTGCCGGAGAGAGCAGCGAGTGGTTCGACGAGCGCGGCGAGTGTTGCGGCCGTTGGAGTGCCACCGTTGCCACTCGCAGGCGGCGCAACGCGATCAAGTTTGTCGGTAAAAAGCGAGAGAATTGGGCCTGTTTTGCCGGCGTTGGTGTAAGAGTACGGATCACCGAGCACGGGGCTTTGGAGCTCGGAGCCGGGGTTGCAACCGGTTGGGTTGTTCACGGAGGGAAAGATCGTAGCGCCGTATTGAACGCGGTGACCGATGCTACGCAAGACGTCGACGATCGCAGCTTTGGCCGCACGGTACTTGCTGAGGCTAGAATTAGGAAGCGGCTCCAGCATGCTGCCGGAGCGGTCTAGAATGAAATAGAGATTGGGTGCTTCGATCAGCACGGGTGACACGTCGTTCACACAGAAGCCGGTGGCATCAACACCCGGTGGCCCGTCCGGGATAAGAAATATTCCGCCACTTGGGGCAGCCATGGCTGCCCCTGCTTGGCCCGTGGAGAGATCAAAGTAGGCAGGCGGATCCGCGTGCCCGCAGAAACTGAGAGCTGGGGAACCCAGGCAGAGCAACGGAAGCAACCAACGCGTGCGCACGAACTCCGAAGAATAGCATTCTTGAGCGCTTGGGGCGATCCAAGCTTTGCAGCCCGGACGGATTGGCGCGCAGATCTCGAACAGAAGTCGCTATTTTGGCTGGTAAGCGAGCGTGGAACTGGCGGCCAGCGCTGCTCTCGATCCTGAAAACGCCAGGCCTTGAAACTTAGCGAGAAGTTGGGATGGCTCCGCGATATCGTGGCTTGGCCATGGCTCCGCCACCACTTCGTAAACGCCTGCGTTGGGCAGTGATGGTGTTAGCCTGTATGGCTGGGATGCTGGGCTGGGGAGATGCACGGCGACGTGCCTTCGATATCGCACTCAACCGAACGGTGCAGACGGGTGCGCAGCTGCTGGTGGTTGTGAGCAGTGATAGCGGCGCTGTTCAGCGTGCCGAGGTCCGCGTATATTGTCCGGAAGGGGAGCGTTATTTTGAAGCGGCGGCGGGAGTGTCCGATCAGCGAGGGGCGAGCCTTTTGAACTCGTTGCCGGTTGCTGAGTGTTGGGTTCTTGTGGATGCGCCCGCTTTGGCGCGCGGAGCCGTGCTGCGCCGGCTGAAGCTGGGGTTGCAACACCTGCGGCTCCGTCTCGGTAAGGCCGAAACGTTGAGCGTGAGTGTCGTCGATCAGGCGCTCGTGCCAGTTCCGCGTGCGAGCGTGCTCGTGGATATTCCGGGCGAGTTACCGTTTGGTGCGCTGACGGATGCAGCTGGGAACGCTGCGTTTCAGCGGCTCACGGCGGGGCCATTTCGGGTTCGTGTTTATGCCCAGGGCTTCGAGGCTGCCGAGCAGCGCCAAGTTCAAAATTCGGCGCGTTTAGTGCTGAGCCGCATGGCGATCCTCAAAGTGCGCGTCAAGGATGAGAAGGGGCGTGCGGTGGCTGCGGCGGAGATACAGATCGGCGGCGCCAGCCTCTGGCCGGTGCGGCGTGCGGTAACGAATGCGCAAGGTGAGGTCAACATCCTGGGGCTGCCGGAAGGTAGCTATGAGTTGCGTGCGCAGAGTGGGTCCTTGGTCGGCACGGCGTTCACGCCCAGCGCGTTGGTGAAGGGTGGCGAAAGTGAAGTTGAGCTGACGCTGCGAGAAGGGCGCTTCGCGTTGGTTGAGGTGGTCGAGGATGCGCCGAGCCAAGAGAAGCTCGGTGGGGCGGAAGTGTTGTTAGTCGAAGAGGGCTTGAGTTTTTTCCCGTTGCGCGGGAAGACCGAGAAGAATGGTCAAGTTCGGTTAGGCCCATTGGCGGCGGGCGCTGTGAGTGTGAGCGCGCTCGCGGAAGGGTTTGTAGCGACGCATGCGCTCGCTGTGCCGTCACCGTTTCCTAAGGTCATTGTGGTGAAGTTGGTGCGAGGTGCCACGCTGTTGGGTCGTGTGGTGGATGCGCGGGGCTTTGCGGTGCCGGGCGCGTCCCTAGAGATCATTGGCAATGATTGGATGGGGCTGCCGGTTTCGGAGACGCCGCAAACGCTTGATTTTGAGCGCATTCATTTGGCGTGGGTCGAATCTGGACCGCGCACGCTGATCCCTATGGGCGAGCTTGGAGTGATGCCCGGGCCGGTTCCTCCCATTCCGACGAGTGCTCAAGCGTTCGGGGATCAAGGGGGCAGTGTGGCTCGTGTTCAGGCCTGGGTCTCCGACGATGCTGGGCGGTTTCGAGCCTTTCCAGTCACCCCCGGTCGCGTGTTTGCGATCGCGCGGCATCCGGAGTTTGTAGACGGCTTGAGCGACGCGGTCACGCTCGCCAAAGGCGGGCGAGCGGAGGTGCTGATCACGTTGTATGCGGGCGGCGAACTCGCGGGCAGGGTTAAGGATGCGCGTGGTTTCGGCATAGCGGGGGCTCGTTTGGAAGCGAGCGCGACTCGGGGCTCTCTTCGGCGCAGTGTGTGGACGGAAGCGGATGGAAGCTTTCGATTCGCGGCGTTGCCGGCAGAAGTGGTGCTCACCGTCGCGCGGCCCGAAGCGCCATTTTCGCCTGTCTATCGCGAGAGACTCACGGTGCCGGCGAACCAACGTCACGACGTGGAGATTCAGCTCGCGGCCTCGCGCGACAAGGTGCGCTTTCGGGTTTCAGGCGAGAGAGCTGAGCCACTACGGATGGCTCAAATCAGCGTGGCGTCGCTTTCAAGTGGCGCACCCTTTCGCAAAACCGTGTTTACAGACGAACGTGGCGTGGCAGAGCTCGACGATGCTACGGGGCGCAATGTTCAGTATGTGGTGAGTGCACCGGGGTATGCCCTGGTGCGTCATTCTGAACTTGAGTTAAGGTCTGAGGTCGCCGTGAAGTTGATGCGCGGAGTGCGTGTCGAAGGTGAGGTACGGGGCATACGCGGGCATGTGGCGGTGGAGCACGCGACGGTCAGTGCGGGGGTGGACGGCGTGCGGTTTTCCGCAGTCACCAATGAATCAGGGCAGTTTGTGCTAGAGAATGTGCCGCCTCAGTCCATTCGCTTCGAGGTGAGGCACGCGGATTTTGCGGAGTTTTCTGCACAGGTGCAGGTGCCGAGCGTCGATGGTCAGGCTCGCCCGTTCAAGCCTGCACCGTGGGTGTTGGAAGCCGCTGGGCGGATCAGCGGCAGAGTGGTGGATAAGGCGCGTCAGGCGTTAAGTGGCGCGCGCGTATCGCTCGGGGCTATGTCTGAATTTCTACCGCTCGGAGGTTTGCCGGCGAGTGTGGTGCTGACAGATGAGAACGGCGCGTTCGAGCTCGCGGGAGCCAAGGAGGGGCTGTGCGAAGTGAGTGCAGCTCTGCCAGGTGTCGGTCGTGGGAAAGTGAGTGGCGTGCAAGTGTCGGCTGGGAAGACGGTCTCGGTGGGGGACCTTATGCTGAGTGAGCCCTTCGATGCGGCGCCGGTTTTGGCTCCCAGTTTGGCAGTTTCGCTTGTGCAAGTTGCTGGCACGAACGGCGTTCAGGTAGAGGTTGCGCTGGTGGCAGTGGGGAGCGAGGCAGAGCGCGCCGGTCTTCGCGCCCACGACGTGTTGCTCCAGATCGATGGGCAACGAGTGACGGATCCCACACAGGCCCGTGCACTGTTAGAGGGGCCCGAAGGGACGGATGTTAGCCTGGAGCTCTTGCGTGGCTCGGAGAGCGTGCGGCTGAGTGCGCTCCGCGAGCGCGTGCGGCGGTGACCGAAGTTATTGCGCTTTTGCGCTGAATTCTAGCGTTACGGGGGCCGCTGAGGCCACTTTGGGCCCGAGCGAGGCCAGCGTTGCTTCCGCGAGCTTTTCGAAGGCCGAGCGGGGACGCACATCGTGCGCGTCGAGGCTCACGTTGAGCGGTTCCAACGTCTTCACTTGGAGCGACACCGGTTTCTCACCCTGGTAGCGGAGCGTCACTTCAAGCTTGGTGCTGCCGCTCACCGTACGTTGATGTAGCCGAACATCGCCGGTGGCCGTCGCGGTGAAGGTACGAACATCGCCTTTGAGTTCGTTCAGGTTGCCTGTGGTCGACTCGAGCTTCATGAGCTTAAATTCAACCCAGCGATTTTTCTCGCGCACCATGGGCGGTACGTCCTCGCTGAGTTCAAACCACGTCCGCATGTGCTCATTTTGCTTGTCATTTTTGACACGCTCCCCAAATTGCCCTTTTTCGTCGGCTCGCTTCTGCTGATAGACAGTGAGCTTCAACAGGTCGATTTGTAGAAGGCCCGTGCTCTTCTTCACATCCATCAAGTCAACGAAGATTTGGCCCGTGATGGCTTGGTTGGCCTCACCGTAAATCTTCTCGAGCGGCGCATCCATTAAGAAAGATGCTTTGGCTGTTGAAGTATCCACGATGAACTTCTGAGAGCTCAAAGTCGCGGGCTTAGCAGCCTCTAGCGCCGTGCTCACGGGTGCTGCGTTGGCGGACGGCTTATTCTCGCAACCGCTGAGGCCCAGCACAGAAAGAGTGCTCAAGATAACGAGTCGCTGGATGCTGAAATTCATGGTGGGTCTCCGTGATGGGCTTGTTGGACGAGTGCTATGCGGCCCACTGGATTCGGTTTCACACTCCGTTCACAGTGGAACGCCGGACCGCGGGCTCACAACCTAATGAAAAGGATTAACCCGATCCCCGTTGGTAGCTATTTGAAGCTGCGCGCTTCAGTCGTTCGAATTGAAACCGCGCGGCTCGCCCTTCTCACCTTCAGAGAAAAGAAAGATGAGCGGGATAATCCCCATGGCCAACACGAGGGTTCCAACGATCTTGATGAGAGTAACGAGGCCAGCTTCCATAAAATCCACGCCACAATACGCATTGCAGCAATGGAAGCAAGGCGTTATATAACGTTGAGAGCAGAATGCAGCCGGATTTCTGCTGCTTTTTCCCAGGGACACGATGGTTGTGCACGACAAAAAGGAAAGTGATCGAGCGATAAAAGTGGTCCCTCCGGCGCAACTCGCTTCGACAGAAGAACGCAGCAGCGCGACGCGTCCGCCCCCATCCGCGGTGCGCGCCGTAGGTGGTTGCCTGCTCATCGTGGATGATGAACAGACGCTGTTGCGGGGGCTCACGCGCCTCATGGGTTTGGTCGCGCCCGAATGGCGCATTTCAACGGCGCTCAGTGCCGAGCAGGCGCTCACGCTCCTCGAAGCGGAAGCGTTCGACGTGATGGTAACGGATTTAGAGATGCCCGGCATGGGTGGGCTGGCGCTTTTGGAGCAAGTTGTCCCGCAGTTTCCTGGGATGGTGGTCGTCGTCCATTCTTCGCACAGCAATCAGCGCGCCGAAGAGTTAGCAGATTATTGCTTGAGCAAGCCGATCGGTTCGGATGTGCTGATCAACACTGTCAGCGCCGCGTTTGCGGAGGCGCTCGTTCGCCAAAATACGCTCGCCGCCCGCACTTCACAGACGGGACAGACGGGCTGAGCCTCAGCCCTGGCCCAGGCGTTCGGTGAGAAAAGCGCTCACCTGGTCTAAAGCGATACGCTCCTGGGCGCCGCTGTCACGATTGCGCACCGTCACGCTTTGATCTTTGGCGGTATCGCCATCAATCGTGAAGCAGAAGGGGCAGCCCGCTTCATCCATGCGTGCGTAGCGTTTGCCGATGTTCTGTTTCACATCATGCTCAATGAAGCCCTGGCGTCCAAAACGCTTGAAGAGCTCCGCATGCAGCCGCTCGCTCACCTCCGGCATGCCCTCCTTGTTGACCAAAGGAAAAACAGCGGCTTTGATCGGCGCCAAGCGTGGGTGGAGCCGCAACAGTTCGGGGCTCGGGCGTGAGGGATCTTCGGTGAAGGCTTCGCACAGCACGGCCAACACGCCACGATCGAGACCCGCCGAGGGTTCGATCACATGCGGTAGGTATTTTTCGCCCTTACGCGAGCCATTCGGCAGTAGTTCCCCGCGGTCCGTGTCGAAGTATTCCAGATTGCTGCGCGAGGTTTTTTGGTGCTGCGAAAGATCGAAATTAGAGCGATGCGCAATCCCTTCGAGCTCCCCAAATCCCGGAGCGGTGAAAGGAAAACGGTACTCCACGTCGCTCGTGCCGGCACCTGTCTTGGCATAATGAGCCAACTCGTCGCGCTCGTGTTCTCGCAACTGCAGATTCTCTCCAGATAGGCCCAGGCTCTTCCACCAGGCCACGCGCGTATCGCGCCAAAAGCGATACCAAGCATGAGCCTCGGATTCGTGGCAGAAGAATTCAATCTCCATCTGCTCGAATTCACGGCTGCGGAACGTAAAATTGCGAGGCGTCACTTCATTTCTAAACGCCTTGCCCGTCTGCGCGATCCCAAACGGCACCCGCACCCGCGTGGTGTCCACCACGTTCTTGAATTGCACGAAGATGCCCTGCGCGGTTTCCGGTCGCAGATAAGCGACGTCGTCTTCCCCGGCCGTGGCACCCACGTAAGTCTTGAACATCAGATTGAAGGCACGCGGCTCGGTGAGGCTGCCCACTTTTTCTGCTTCTGGCGCCAAAATCGAGGAAAAATCGCTCGTAGGCAATTTCGAAAGCTCCAAGCTCACCACGTCACCAAACGCCTTTTCAGCTTTCTTCTTCTGCTTCGCTTCGCTCGGGCTATCCGGCACATACGCGAAGTAAGGCTTGCCCTGCCGATCTCCACTCGCGGGCCCAAACACCAACAAATGATCGGAGCGATAACGCGCCTTCGTTTCCCGACAATCCACCATCGGATCGCTGAAGCCTGCAACATGGCCGCTCGCCTCCCACACCTTCGGATGCTGAATGATGCAAGTATCGAGTGGCACCATGCGCACCGGTTCCCCATTCGGACCTAACGCTCCGCCACACGGATTGAGCACCACATCTTGCCACCACGCCTCGCGCAAATTCTTCTTCAGCATCGCGCCGAGCGGGCCATAATCCCAAAACCCGTTGAAGCCCCCGTAGATCTCGGAAGCCTGGTAAACAAACCCACGACGCTTCGCGAGCGCCATGATCTTATTCATCGATTTAGTCGTCATACGTGGCTCAATCTTCAAGCATCAAAGTGGTTTGCCCAGACTATCGCTCACGCCCCTCCATCCCTGCAAACATCCAACACCGCCAAACGTCAGGCACCCAACATTTCAGCGCCGATAGCTCTAATCTTTGGCCATTTCGGTCAGCTGCCCCGTTCGCAATCGAAGCCTGCATCCGGGGAGGGGGAGGTATCCAAAAAAAGTAGTAAGCATGCTTACTATCACTAATGCGCGCGTAGTGATCTACTAATGCCTGGCAAACATCTCTCCGTTGAGGGCACATCTCCGAGGGTGGCGCGCGTGGGGTGTCCGGAAATTAACTCGGGGTGGTGGAGGTACCGCAGCGGATGGCGCGAGCAGCTGGTTGGTCAACTGGGCGATTTGCGAGAAGGTTGGCGTGGCGGGGGTAGCCGCAGAAAAAAGTAGTAAGCATGCTTACTACCTCAAGTGGGGGCAGAGGGAGTGTTGGCAAAGCGCGTGGGCTCCCAGGCACCGGCAAACCGCTCCGACTTTTGGTTTTGAACCTAACGAAGGCGTCGTCGCTAGGTGGTGTTGTTGAGCGGATCGTGTGCGCGCGACTTGTTGCGGGTTTGCAGTGGCTTTGTCAGTTAGCTGCGTTCTGCGCGAATCAGCTTGGCAATGGTAACGAGCTGCATGTTGCTGGTGCCTTCGTAGATCTTTCCGATTTTGGCGTCGCGATAGAACTTCTCGAGAGGAAATTCCTTGGTGAAGCCGATGCCACCTGCGAACTCGATGGCGAGGGAAGCGGTGCGTTCGGCAACTTCGGAGGCCATGAGTTTGGCCATGGCGGCTTCCTTGATGAATGCCAAACCGGAATCCTTCAGGCGCGCAGCGTTGTAGACCAAGAGGCGAGCCGCTTCGATTTCCATGGCGAGGCGTGCGTACTGAAACTGGACGCCCTGGAAATCGGCTATTTTCTGACCAAACTGTTGGCGTTGCTCCATGTACGAAAGGCCAAGATCAAAGGCGCCTTGGGCCAGACCGAGCATCTGAGCGCCGATTCCGATGCGACCTTCATTCAGTGTTTCAATCGCGATTTTATAACCTTTGCCCACTTCGCCGAGCACATTGGCGTCGCCCACTTCGCACTCGTCGAGCAGCAAGGAGCAGGTGCTCGAAGCACGAATGCCCAGCTTATCCTCCTTCTTACCTACGGAAAATCCGGGAAAACCGCGTTCGACGAGGAAGGCTGTGATGCCCTTGTAGCCAGCTTCAGGATTCGTGTTGGCAAAGACGATGAAGAGTGAGCTCTCATTGGCGTTGGTGATCCAGAGCTTTTCACCAGTTAACACCCAGGCGTTGCCGCGGCGTGTGGCTCGCGCCTTCAGCGCAAAAGCATCGGAGCCAGAAGCGGCCTCACTCAAGGCATAGGAGCCCACCCATTCTGTGGTGAGCTTGGAGAGGTAGCGCTGTTTTTGATCGGCGTTGCCCCAACGCAATAGCGCATTCTCAACGAGCGTATTTTGCACATCCACCAGTACCGAGAGACTGGGATCCACCTTGGCTAAGGCTTCGACGGCCAAGATCGCGGTGAAGAAGCTGGCGCCGGCCCCGCCGTATTCGGGGGGTACTTCAATTCCCATCACGCCGAGTTCAAAGAGCTCGGGGAGCAAGTCCAGGTCGAGCTTGCCGGCTGCATCCATCGCGGCGGCTCGGGGAGCCAGGCGTGTGCGCGCGAAGGCAAGCACCGAGTTCGAGAACAGCTGTTCTTCTTCACTGAGCACGCTGAGGGCTGGACTGAGCACGCTGAGGGCTGGCTTTTGCATAAGCTCTTTCGTTGGGGCGCGGTGGATGTTGGACCACAAACTATAGCTTGGCCTTGGTCCTTGGGGCGAGAGCGGTATGATGCCGCGCATGGCAGGAAATAGCTTTGGCCAGGCGTTTCGCATCACGACCGCCGGCGAGTCGCATGGGCCGGGGAATGTTGTGATCATCGATGGTTGCCCGCCTGGTATTGAAATCTCAGTTGAGGACCTGCGGGTAGATTTGAAGCGACGCCGGCCGGGCCAAAGTAAGATTGTGACCCAGCGCCAAGAAGACGATGAGCCGGAGATTTTGGCGGGCGTGTTCGAAGGCAAGACAACGGGTACCAGCATCGCGATTTTGGTCCGCAACACCGATCATAAGAGCCGCGACTACGCGGAGATCATGGACGTGTACCGGCCGGGGCACGCGGACTACACATATGACAAGAAGTACGGCTTTCGCGATTATCGCGGCGGTGGGCGCTCAAGTGCGCGCGAAACCGTGTCACGTGTCGCGGCAGGTGTGGTGGCGAAGAAGATCTTGGCGCAAGCTTTTGGTGGGAGGGTGATTGGTTATGTGAGCCAGGTGGGGCCCATCGTGGCACAAGTGGAAAAGCCCTGGGCCGTTGAGCTTTCAGCCGTCGAATTCTTCAGTGACGGAACGCCGAATCCCGTGCGCTGTCCCGACGAAGCAAGAGCCAAAGAAATGATCGCGTTGATTGAACAAGTGCGAAAAGAGCAAGACTCGATCGGTGGTGTCGGCGAAATCGTGGCCACGGGAATTCCTGCCGGCTTGGGTGAGCCAGTTTTCGATAAGATTAAGGCGGATTTGGCCAAGGCATTGTTCAGTATTCCCGCGGTGGTGGGCGTCGAATACGGCAATGGTTTCGCCGCGGCGAGCTTGCGCGGTAGCGCGAACAACGACGTGTTTCTCTCTGAAAATGGCGCCATCACCCTGCCCACCAACCGTCACGGTGGGATGCTGGGCGGTATCACCAGTGGGGAACCGATTGTGCTCCGTGCCGCCGTGAAGCCAACCTCCAGCTTGCCGCTGCCACAAGCCAGCGTCACGCGTGCGGGCGAAGCTACGACGGTGCGCACCAAAGGCCGCCATGATCCCTGCCTCTTGCCGCGTTTCGTCCCGATTGCAGAAGCGATGGTCGCGATCGTTCTAGCCGATCATTGGCTGCGTTGCCGGGGTCAGCTCGGCGCATTCCCGATGGCTTGATGCGTTTGATGGCTTGATGCAGCTGGCGCAATTCACTCCGCGAGCGCACCAGGATTCACGCAGGGTAGGAGCTCTTCCAAGACTTTTCCAGCGAGTGCCAAGCCGCTCGTGATATTTTCATGAGGCTGTGCGCGGCGGGTCAGACGGCCTTCAGGGGTGAGGCGAAAAGCGGAACCTTTTTGAACGACAAGGTTCATGAGCCTGGCGGGATCGAGCGGGGTGTCTTCACGCAAGTGCAAGGTCACTGCGGATTTACTCGCTTCGCAGGAAAGCACGCGCAAATCTCGGAAGTGGGTCTTGAGGCGCATGAGCTCGAACAGGCGCCGCGCTTCTCCGGGTGGGCGCCCGAAGCGATCCTCGATTTCACGCGCTAGATCTTGAATGTCGCCTTCATCGAGCGCACTCGAAAGACGTTTGTATAGAGACAGGCGGAGCCCGATATCGGAGACATACTCGGCTGGCAAGAGCGCCTCGACATCGAAGCTCAGCTCGGGATCCACGGCGTGCACAATCTCCTCGCCCTTGAGCTCACGCGTCGCCTCCTCCAGCATTTCGCAAAACAGATCGAACCCCACGCTCTCCACAAATCCACTCTGCCCGGCACCCAAAAGCTCGCCCGTGCCCCGGATTTCCATGTCGAGCTTGGCCACTTGCAGGCCTGAGCCAAGCTCACTGTGGCGCTCCATGGCTTCCACGCGCAAGCGCGATTCTTCCGTCATTTGGCTGGCAGGTGGCACCAAAAGATAGCAGTAGGCGCGCTCGTTGGAACGACCGACACGACCGCGCAACTGATACAGCTGCGCCAGCCCAAACAGATCAGCTCGATCAATGATCATCGTGTTAGCGCGTGGAATATCCAGCCCGCTTTCGATGATGGCGGTGGAGGCGAGAATGTCGAAATCACCCCGCACAAAGCCGAGCATAGTCTTTTCTAGCAAGGCCTCGCCCATCTGGCCGTGGGCCACTGCGACACGCGCGCTGGGCACCATTGCTTTTAGCCTGTCTGCGCGCTCGTACAGGCCTTCGATGCGATTGTAGACAAAGAAGATCTGGCCACCTCGCGATAATTCGCGTTCGATGGCTTCAACCACCAGGTCATCGTCAAAGCGCGATACGATCGTGCGGACGCTACGCCGATCGACGGGCGGCGTGGTGATGGTGGAAAGATCGCGCAGGCCTCCGAGAGCCATCTGCAGCGTGCGCGGGATCGGGGTGGCGCTCAAGGTGAGCACATCCACACTCGCGCGCAGGTTCTTGATGCGTTCCTTGTGTGTCACTCCAAAGCGCTGCTCTTCGTCGACAATCAGCAGCCCTAAATTTTTGAAATGGACGTCGCGCGAAAGCAAACGATGAGTGCCAATCACGACGTCTACGGTGCCCTTTTTTAGGGAAGAAAGCGTATCCAGCACCGCCTTCTTCGATTGGAAACGGCTGAGCACGCGCACCTCGATGCCCGAATCACTGAGGCGTTTGGAAAAGGTCGAAAAGTGCTGTTGGGCTAAAATGGTGGTGGGGCAGAGCAGTGCTACTTGGCGCCCGGCCATGGCGTGCAAGAACGTGGCTCGGAGGGCGACTTCTGTTTTCCCAAACCCCACGTCTCCGCACACCAGACGGTCCATCACGCGCTCGCTCGTGAGATCCGACAGCACGTCCGAGATGGCCGCTTCTTGGTCGGGAGTTTCGTCAAACGGAAACTGAGCTTCGAAGGCCGCGTAGTTGTCGTCGGGCGGGGGCAGTGCCGGCTTCTTCAACTGAGCGCGTTCCGCGTGCAGGGCCAGGAGTTGATCGGCGAGGTCGCGGACTCGCTTTTTGACCTTGGCCTTGGTCTTGGCGAAAGAAATGCCTCCGAGACGATCCAACTTAGGGCTGCCGTGCTCACCGGCTGCGTACTTTTGAACCAGATTCAGGCGATAGATCGGCACATAAAGCCGATCTTTGCCTTCGTATTCGATGGCCAGAAGATCGACGGCGATATCGCCCACCACGCGGTGGATCAATCCAGCATAACGCCCGATACCGTGTTCGGCGTGCACCACGTAGTCGCCAACGCTGAGTGCCCGCAGATCTTCGAAGGCCGCCTTAACGCTCTTCTTTTGCGGTTTGGCACGGTGCGCGCGAGTGCCAAAAATCTCTTCCTCGGTGATAACGATGAACTCTTCGGCAGGTACGGCGATGCCGCGTGCCAATGGAGAAACCAGCAGCCGCACAACTCGTTTGTCGAGCGCGCGTTCTTCAGGTTTGCCGAGCGAGCGTTCTTCCGTGTTGCTCGCTGCTGACGGATCAAGCTTGGATCCCACGCGCGCCACGTTGAGCTCGCGATGGCTCAACAGCGCTTCCAGACGGTCCCGTTGGTGTTCGGTGCGTGCGCTGATGAGCACTTGGAGATCGGCTTCAAACCAAGTCCGAATGGCTGTAAAGATCGGATCGAGGCTCGGAGCGCCGTGGCGGCGCGCGTTGGCTTGGCGCTGTGAAATGAGTTCCGCGTGGTCAGTGGTGCGGAGCGAGGGTGTGTCCACGGCGAGGGCCTCCAGGGCCTCGATGCCGTTCGTGCTGGTGCTCGTGGCGACTCCGGATTGCGAGCACAGCACCACGGGATACTGCCGCAGAAGCGGCGCAAGCGCGCTGCCTTCGACATACAGCGCCGTGACGTCGAAGTGAGGCACGCTGCTGCGTTTCTCGGCATCGGAGCGGGCACGCGCAAGCTCACTCTCCATTTCTCGGAGGCAAGCCGCGGGATCCTCAAACAGCACCACTGAATGCTCGTCGAGATAATCGGTGAGTGGTACCAGGTCGAAGAAAGCCGGCAAGAACGCGTCGGCCCCCAAGAAATTTCTTCCGGAGAGCACATCTTCGATCAATCCCTTGGCGCGCGACGTGGGCCAATTCACCCGGTCACAGAGTTCCTGCAAGCGATGCTGAATGCTCTCTGGGGAGCCCGCACCGGGTAACCAAAAACGCGCAGGCGGAACGCTCAGCGTGGAGGAGATGCCCTGAGTGCGTTGATCTTCCGGATGAAACGACTTGAGCGAGCTGATAACTTCGCCATCGAGCTCCAAGCGCGTCGGAAGCGCCGCCAAAGCGGGCCAAATATCGACAATGCCGCCGCGGATCGCGAAGCTTCCGGCATCTTCCACGAGCGGAGTGCGTAGGTAGCCGATGCTCTCCAAGGCTGCGGAGAGCGGGCCGAGTGAGAGAAGCTGTCCGCCTGTGAGTGTGAGCCCAGCAGCTGCCAGCACCGTGGGTGGAGGCACTCGGCGGACGAGTGACTGCGCCGTGGTGAGCATCACCACGCGCTCGGAAGTGAGAAATGCGTGGAGTGCGCCGGCGCGTTCGAGGGCCTGCGCTCGATCGACGTGGACCTCAACATACGGGGATGTGTCGTTAGTTGTTAGTTGCACCAGTGTCGTGCCAAGAAGCTGCTGGGCGTGGCGGCCCGCCGGGATGCCGGCGAGCCATGCGCTCAGGTCATCCGCTGCAGCTTCGAGCAGCTTAGAACTGGGTGCGACGTACAGCACGCGTTGAGCGCCCGAATTGAGAAGCTCTCGCGCGAGCAAGCTCGGCGCTGAGCTACCGGCACCGACGACGGGATGCCAACCAGGCTGAGCGAGGGCTCGTCGACAAAACTCAGTAAATCCCGTAAAAGGGCGCCCTCCCGTCAGCCACGGATCCGGAATGCCAGAAGGCTGGCTCATAGCGCTGAATGCTCAAGACTGGTCAAGAGCAAGTTGCGGGTTCGCAAATGCCACTCGCCATCCGGATGCGCTAAGAGGTACGTCTTAAGTAAATCGCTCGCGCTCTCGAATTGGCCGAGTTCAAGCCGCAGCATGCCCCGCGCGAGGAGCGCGGGATAGAGCGTATCCTTGCGCTCCAGGGCGTCCACGTAAGCGAGCCTTTGGAGGGCTGGTGCGTTCTGGCTCGCGGGCGGATAGCGCAGCAAGAATGCATAGTAGAGCCGCCAATCATCCAGTGTTAACTTGAGACCCGCAACGCCGTCGAGCGCAGTGAGGTTCAGCCAGCGCGCGCGAAAGAGAACAGAAAGCTCGGCGGGTGTTGGCAAGAGTGTCCCATTTGAATCCAACCAGCCGTTGTCCTCAACGCGAGCGAAGAAAGCGCCTCCCAACTCAATCAAATCGTTTCCGCGGACGCGACTCGCTTGCCATACGGAAGCCGCTTTCAAAAACGCATCCGCCTGGAATGCCAGAAGGCCCAAGAGTTGACTCGAACCGTGGAGACGGAACGCACGCTCGGAAGCATTCTGAAGCTCCCCTAGGTAGCGTTGTCGGTCCGGGTCGGAACGGGCCTCGGCGGCACCGTACTGTCGAAAGGCTTCGCCGACGGCGCGCACGTTGAAAGGCAGCGGTTTCTGGGCAACCTCGCCGGCCAGGGAAGAAAACATCGAAAGCCTCGCGCGTTCGTACCGTCGATCCAGCGTGGGCAGCGGCAAACTGGGAGATGCGATGGGCCGGGGCAGGATCAGCAACGCAACAAACAAGGCCGAGCCGGCGAGCAGCGGAATGTACGGCCAACCTTCGAGCCAGCTTGGCCCTCGCTCGCTCAAGGTGCGCGTTTGTGCGTCCTTGACACCGGGTGTCGGGCGTTCGGATGATGCGCGACCGCCCGTCACGGGTGTCTTATTCGAGGTATCCTTAGCGTCCGAGGCCATGGTGGAAGAGAAGCGCGTTTACGTTCGAGCACCGATCAGTGTGGATATCTCTTGCGAAGATGAGTTGGGCAATAGCTTCGTTGGGGTGACTCAAGATATTAGTATGGGTGGGATGTATGTTGAAGCTGCGTCTGCGCCAGCGTTTGGTGCCAAGGTCACGGTGCTGTGCCATTTGCCTGGGGCAGCCACACCGACGAAGTTTCCTGGCACGATACGCTGGGTGCGGCCCGACGGCTTTGGCGTGCAATTTGGCTTGCTCGGTGCGCGGGAAACGCACCTTTTAGCCAATCTGATGCGGATCTAATCTAGGGTCTGGCCCGCGCCGCTCCTGTGCTAAGCCAAGTGCCCGTGGATTCAAGAGAGTTTTTCAACCGCGTTCTGCCGGAGCTCTTTTCCGATCCCCAACTCTTAGCGGGTCGCACTTCCCGCTTGAGTGTGTGTTTTTGCGTGGATGAAGCGGCGCATTCACTCCGAATCAAAGATGGTCGATTGGTGGTGAATCCCGGCCGGGATCCGGAAGCTCTGGTGTCGCTTGCGTTGGCTGAGGCAGATTTCGGAGCCCTGTTTTCAGGCGTCACAGCGGAGCTCCGCGATCAACGAGCAGGTTTAGCGTTGCAGGTTCTCTTGGCCGAGGAAGCTGCACTCGTTGAGTTGCGGGAGCTTCAGGGTGGTGTCGAATTCGCGATCAAAGATGGCGGCTCGGTGCGGCGCTTGCTGCTCAGCCTCGGTCAAGCCGAGCCTGATTGGAGCCAAGCCGAGTGTGTCATCACGATGGAGCTCGAAGATTTTCAGCTCGTCCAAAAAGGCGACGCGCATCCAATAGAGCTGATGATGCAAGGCAAGCTTCAGATAGCTGGCGATCCGTCGCTCTTGATGCTGCTTGCACCGCTGTTTACCAGCTCCTGAACGGAGTTGCGCAGGATCAAGTTGCGCAGCCTCAGTTCTTCTTGGAGGGAGGAGGAGTCGCCGCGGGCTTGGTTGCGGGCGTAGGCGTGGTGGGTACGGTTGCTGGCTTGGCTGCGGGCGCAGGCGTGGTGGGTACGGTCGGCGGCAAAGTTGCAGGTTTGGCTGCGGGAGCGGGAGCGGCCGGCGGTGCGTTGAGTGCGGGAGCCGGTGCAGGAAGTGGATCCCAGCGCAAGCCGATGCCGGTTTGATTCGCAACTTTGCGCGTGGTGAAGCGCTTGAGCGACATCAGGTACAGGCCCGGTTCCTTTTTGCGCGTTGAGAAAAAGGCCAGCATGCGGCCGTCGGAGCTGCAGGCGGGGTACGAATTCGAGCCCTGGTTTTGGGTCAAGCGCTGAGTGCCTTTGCCGGACTCACTGCTCATCACAAGATCTTGATGATCTCCGACCACGACCGCGTAGACCGCGCGGATGCCGTCTTCGGTATCACAAAAGGTGGGTGCTGCAGCCGTGAAGCCCGACGGGGATATCGGTTTTCCGGCTAACCATAAGCGCTGCGAACCCGATTCGGAACCGCCAATCCAAGCTAACTTTCCCGAGGGGCTGAACACAGGGTGCGTGGCGAGCGGTGTCGTGGAAACGCGTTTTAGATTGCTGCCGTCGGGATTGGCCGTGTAGATGCCGGTGCCGTTCGGGTTAGCGATCGCGAGTGCCATTTGCGTGTGGTCTTTGTTGAAGGCCACGCTGTAAATAGAAGCATTCGGGGGCAAATTGATGCGCGTTTCTTGCTTCTTTAGGTTGCGATACAGACGAAAGGGCGCCATGGCATCGCTCTTGGCGTAGAATAGCGAGCCAAGTGGGCCAAAGGCGGGTGAGATCGCGGTGGTGTCGGCGGGAGTCACGGGGGTGAGCGCGTTGCCGTCGGCATCCATGGTGAAAATGCGATAATTTCTGCCCCACTTGGTGGAGAAAGCGAATTGGCTGGCGAAGCCGCCAGGACGACCGGTGAGCGCGCCCAAGAGCGCGTCGGTGATGCGGTGGCCGGTGATGCGCACTTCATCGGGCTGAATCACGAGTTTCTTCTCGTAGACGGGCTCTTTGCCCACGTCGAGAAAGTAAGCCAACCCAACGACTTCCACTTGACCCTTGGCATTCTTTTGAGCGGCTACCTTCACGATGGATTCGGCACCGAGCTTGCGCCAAGCGTCGATATCCACTGGGTCTTGAAAACCATACGTTCCAGGCGGCGCCTTCGCTTCATCAATCATCTCGAACAAGCCGCTCAACTCCAGATCACGCCGCACCACCCCGCGCAGCACGACATCCTCAAAATCAGGTGAAAGTGAGGGTAAAATTGCGATCTTGGGCAGCTTCTCATGGACGACACCGGTCACCACGAATTCGCCGAGCAGCGACTCGTTGGGCTTACTCACGGCGGGGTTCGCGACAGGTGCGCTCTTGGGCGGAGCCGCCGCGCCCGGTGTTGTGGGCTTGGATTGTGCACTCGAAATGCCGCTTGTGCTCAGGCACAGCAGAGAAACAAGGCCGTACTTCGTTAGAGCTTGAATTAGGGTTGCGACGCGCATTCGGCAGATTTTCCTGAGAAGGTTGGATAGACGCTACTATCGAGAATGTCGGGGTAGAGCGGGGGCGGTGGGGGAAGCTCTTGGCCAATGATCGATTGCATGGTGCTTTGCACCTTGGCGTCGAAGATTGGATTGCCACTTGGGCGACTCAGCGAAAATCCAGAGATCTGGCGTGAGCCATCGATGGTGGCCGCGACGCTCGCCGAGAGGGCGCTCAGGGTTTTGCAGTCGAGCTCTCCGAGCGGTGGACGGAAGCGAGCATTGAACCAAGCTAAGATCTTCATCTTGTATTGACTCACCGCACGCGCTTTCAACGGATCGGCTTCAGTGCCCTCTTTCACCCCATCCGCCGCGCCTTCTTGTTCCAGATTCGGAGCTTCGGCGTCCACGGAAGCATCCAGGGTTTCGTCGACTTCCTTGGCAACTTCGGCGTCGGGTGGCGGCGCCTCGGCGTCGAGCTCAGCCAGCTTACTCGTGGGGAGAGCTTCCGGCGTTTTGGCAGCCAGGGGCGAGGGGGCGCTGGCCTCTTCGAAGCGTTTCACCGGAGCTTGCTTTTTCCACATATCTGGCAGCTTCGTGCGGACGCGCTTGCCACCGAGCTTGAGCAAAGGTAGCTCATCCATCACGGGCTTAACGGCGATGGGGATGGCCCTATCTTGCGGCTCTTCCCGCTCTTTGATGTGAGTTGTGCTGGCTCCTGCCCATACAAACATTCCGAGAAACAGCGCCTGAACTGCGAAGCCCAAGATCACCGCGCCTGAAACCTCGCTGGGTGAGAATGCTGGCAGCGTCGATGCCATAGTGTTCCTAGCGCGGCACAGCGACAGGTTTCACTGGAGCCGTTAGCGTCTTTTGGGCTGCCTGAGGCCCTGCTTCAGGCAGTGCCTCGACTTCCGGCTGCACCAGCAGATTCAAGGCTTCCACGCCGCTGTTGCGCGCGGCAGCGACCACGCTCGCCACGATCCCGTAGCGCGCGTCTTTGTCGGCTCGGATGTAGAGCTCACGTTCGGTTTGCACGCGCTGATTCTGCTGCAGAGCCTCCGGAACGCGGCCTGTGACATCTTCCTCACCAAACAGCACGCGTTCTTCTTTGGTGATGGTGATAAGTAGCCGCGCATCTTTGACCGGAGTCTCGGCGGCCTTCACTTCCGGCAGATCGATGCGGAGCCCCGTGGTGAGGAGAGGCGCCGTCACCATAAAGACAACCAGCAACACTAACATCACGTCGACCAACGGAGTGACGTTGATCTCCCTGAAGCCACCCCCGCGACCGCGGCGTCCGCCAAGCTTGATGCCCACGGCTACTATCCTACGCTTGCCGGGTGGTGGCTGCCGCGCCGGTTGCCCGGGCGTCGTTCATCAAGGTTTCGACCCAAGCTTCCGCAGAGGCCGAGAGCTCATCCAGCAGGCGCCCAATGCGTGCGTCCACGTAGTTGAAGCCGATAGTGGCCGGAATGGCAGCGACGAGCCCAAAGGCGGTGGCGATCAACGCTTCACCAATGGCCGGTGCCACGACCGGCAAAGAAGCACTCTTATGCAGGCCGATGAGCAAGAAGGCTTCCATAATGCCCCACACCGTACCAAACAGTCCAATGAACGGAGAAGCTGAAGCGATGCTGCTCAAGGTCGGCATCAAGCTGGAGGCCCGCTGCTGCTCGTCGGCTATCGCGCGCTTGGCCACTGCCAACAAGAGCTCCGTGGTCGGGGTGCTCTGCTGATAGCGGCGTGCCAGTTCAATGACCACGCGTCCTCCGGGAGATTGGCGATGGTCGAGCGCGAGCTGAACGAGATCAGAAGCATTCTCCAACTCGGACGCAGCGCGTTCGAAGCGCAGCTGTGCGGCCTGCATTCCACGCAGCTGCGATGATTTTAAGAACCAAATCACCCAGACAGCAGTCGATGCCACGGCGAGCAATCCGAGCACGGCTAAGCCTACGCCGGAGGCCCCCAAAATGAGTTTCAGGGGATTGAGCGCGGGTTCTGCGGCAGCGCTTAGTGCGGGCTCAGCCATCAAACGAACTCCTTAAGGGATAAGAGAAAGTGCAAAAAAGCCTGGCCTCATTCGCCAAGTGCGATATCGACGCGGCGATCTTTTTCCCAAGAACCTTCATCGGTGCCGTTCGCGTCCATCTCGCCGCGCGAGTTGGTGGTCATCTTCGCGAGGGTCAGGCCTTGTTGGCCAATCGCATTTTTCACGTTGCCCGCGCGCTTCTCGCCGAGCACCATGTTGTATTCATCTTCGCCGCGTGAGTCAGCGTGGCCCACGATCAACATCTGGCGGCCCTTCAGCGGACCCGACATGAAACACGTTGCCAGCTTGCCCAGCACGGCTTTGTCTTGGGAGCGCACGTTCGAGGAATTGAACGCGAAATAGGCCTCGGTCTCCGAGATGCCACAGGCTTTGCGAATCGCGTCGGAAATGCTGACGTTGGATTGCTGAGGGTCTTGACCAGGAGGAGCCACCGGGGCGGCTGATGCGGGGGCCGTGTATGCGGGCGCCGCTGTTGCTAGTGGTGACTCTGCGGGGGGCGGCGGGTCAGCTGCACAGGCGAGCGCGATGCCAGAAAGAACCACCGAAAAACCGAGACTTCGTGTCATGTTCAATTATCTCCGAATCCTAATTAGGCTGCCGTTCGCAACGGACTGCAGACGAGGTGGCAGGTTGTGCGCATGAAGTACGCGCAAAGGGACCAGGTTGCAAGCTTGAAAGCACTGCTTTCGGGGGTCAGAACACCCGCCGTCTAGGTCATGGCCTCTTCGGTGCGGGCTTCCGGGGCGCTCTCGGTTTGGAGCTTCGAGCCGGGATGGCGGCTTTCAGCGTTTTTGGCAACGTTTCTAGGATTCGGAAATAATCCCGCCGATCATAGCGCTGATTCAATATATGATAATCTGCGTTGGCGATGCCGACACAACCAAAACAGTAGTTGCAACGCGAAAGCCCGACACACAGGATCAGATAGGAGCTGAGATTGCAGCGTTCGCTCGCTTCGCAGTGCTGGCAGCTCACCAAATTTTTCGAGTTTCGACAATGTTGGCACTCGATGCAGCCCTCGCACGTTTCGCAATAGTGGCAGCTCAGTAGGCTCTGGCTGCCGTGGCAAAATGTACACTTTTCGCAGCCCTTGCACGCCACACACTCCACGCACTCCGTGTTGCCCTGGGTGCGTCCTGATCGCGCCAAGAGCGCTTGGTACTGTTTTTTGAAGCTTGCGGGCGTGAGTTCCGATCCCATAGTGAATCTTCTGGCTTTGCGGGAGTTTGGGTGGTGCGCGCAAGAGCGCTTGCAAGCGTCGTGGTTTTAGGCTTCTTTGCCCACGCTTTCAACGATGCTTGAGCTTCCAACTACCCACCGCAATTTTGTGCCATTCGGTGCGCGAGCCCTGAAGCTCAGCGGGCTCGCGTTCGCCGTTTTCTTCTGGTTGGTCGCGTGTGCCCCGCTCGCTGACAGACCGATGCCGAAAGCACCCGTTGCTCAGGCCCCGCCGTTGCCCGATCCACTCTCGGATCCGAGAACGCTGTTCGGCTGGCGAAGCGCACCGGGTGGGGGCTACCGTGTGGCGCTGCCCGACGCGCGCGGGTGGCGCGCCGAGGCCAACACCGGTCCTTGGTTCTCGCTCAGCCATTCCGCCACCCATTCGCAGCTGTGGTTTGGATCTTGGCGCGCTTCACGCATTCTTACGATTGAAGAATGTGCTTCGAAGGTTCGGCAAGCTTTGCCACGAGTGCCTGAGCTGGAGTCGCCAGGCGCAACCTTCGAGAAAGCCAAAGTTTCGGTGCCGGGGGGCTTTGAAGGGGAGCTTAGCCTGGCCCAGGCTCGGCGCGCGTCTAAGACACTCGGTCGTGCCGTACTGATAGCCGCGCGACCGGGCGCGTGTTTTGCCGCTGTGTTCCTCACTCAATCAAGCGACAGCGGAGCGCTGCTGCGCGTGCTCGAGCGACTCACGGTGCTTGCCGATCGCACACTCATGACCGCGCGCTTTCAACGCATCGAACAGCGCGTTTCGCGGGACAAGACGCGTGAATAGGATCTCGGAGCAGAGTTGTGCCGTGCAGCGTCACGAGTGTTTCCTGATTGCAAACGTCTAGACATACGTTGCAGGAGTGAAAGCTTTTCCAAACGTTCGCGCTGGTGAGGGCCAAGTACCTCAAACTTTGTCACAAAAACTCCCTGACAAACCCCAGCGGGTGGACTAACTAATCAGCAAGATTCAATCCACTGACTCTTGTTCCCGATGAAGGATGTTGCAGTACAGCTAGCGGAGCGCGTGAGAGAGTTACGGCGTTCTGCGGATCTCACTCAAGCGACGCTTGCCCTGCGCGCAGGAGTGACCGTAGAAACGGTGGCTCGGCTTGAGCGCGTCCTACGAGACAAGCCGTCGGCGAATGCCAATCCCTCGCTGGAAACGCTCGCGCGGTTGAGTGTGGCGCTGGGCGTCGAGGTTGCCGAGTTGTTTGTTGCTCCCACGCGTCCGAAGGCCCGAGAAGATCGCTTGAGTTCCGTGCTGCGTGGCGCGAGCGCCGCCACACGCCAGCGTATTCTGCGGGTGGCCGAAGCCCTGGCGCGCGAGGATGCGAAGGAAGAAGGCGCGGAGTCGGGCTCGAAGCGGGGACTCACGCGGGGCTAGCGTCGGTGCGGTCGGCCCGGGCGCGGTGGGTCCTTGCAACTAGCTTCGGTTGAGAATCAATTCTTCGAACGCGTGCTGCTGCTTGCGATTCAGCATTCCCACCGCCACCGCTGAGAGCCCGTCGGCGCGAAACACTTCGTTGGCGACACGTTGAATGTCTTCTGCGCGCACGGCCAGCAGCTGCTCGAGCCGCACTGCCGGCGAATCGGGCCGCGCCGAGAGCTCCCCAAGCGCAAAGAATTCGGCTGACGATTCAGGCTCGTCCAGCAACAGATCCATTTGCCAACACAGGCGTGCGCGTGCCTTGTCGAGCTCCTCTGAAGTGGGCGGAGCCTCACACAGTTCTCGCGTCAAGCGCAGCAGCTCTTCAGCCACGAATGGCGCCCGCTCGTGCGACGCGTCGGCAGACAATTCAACTAACCCGGTATCAGAATAGGTTTCGTAGCCAGCACTGGCGTCGTAGCAGAGGCCCTGAGAATCGCAGATGCGGTGGTAGAGCCGGGTCGACATGCCGTCATCCAGGATGCGAAGCAACAAATCGCAAGCTGGCTCCAGCGGATCGTGTTCTTTGGGTGCTCGAAAGACCAGACGCAGCGCCGTTTGGCTGTTGTTGTGTTGGACGAAGCTTGCGCGGGGTCCCGTTTGTACCGAAGGGGGAGCGCTTTCGGGCCGTTTCGCTTGGGCCAGCTCGCGGAAGGTGTGCTCGATGGCGCGTGTGGCCGCCTCGGGATCGATGGGGCCTGCTACCGAAACAATACAGTTGTTGGAAGAGTAGTGAGCACGATGGTGCTGTTCGAGCGTTGCCTGATCGAAGGTATCGAGATGTTCGCTGTGGCCAATGATGGGGTAGCTGAGCGGATGATCACCGAAGCTCAAGGCGCGCACGAGCGTTTCGGATTCTACGAGTTGCCCGTCTTCATCGAGGCCTTCCAGAATTTCTTCGCGCACAATACCGCGTTCGATTTCGATGGCGCTATATACAGGGTGCAGGATCGTCTCGCCCAGCAGGCGCAGCACCTCGGCGAAGTTCTCCTTGGGAAAAGAGATGGAGAGCGTGCCATGATCGGCGTACGTGGCACCGAGCAGCGTTCCGCCTAAGCGTTCGAAGGCGAGCGCTTGGAGGTGCGCGGAAGGATGCTCCCTGGTGCCCCGAAACAGCATGTGTTCAAGAAAATGGCTCAGACCATTTTGGGCGCGGGACTCAAACAGCGGGCCGATTCTCAGATGCGTTGTAAGCACCACGCGGTGCACGTTGGGCATCCTGATCGCATGGATGGCGAGACCCGAAGGCAATCGGGTGATCTGGGATTTTAGCTCGGAAAGCGCACTCATTCGGTTTGTTTTCGGTCGAACTTCGGGCCTGCTCAGCCTTCGGGATTGGGTTCTTTGGAGTCGGCCTTCGGGAGGTACGCTGGGCTGATGCGGATTTCCTTTTGGGCTTTTTTTCTCAGCTCCGCCACGTAGCTGGTCAGCGCTTCTTGCGCGCGCACGCCGCGCAGCCCGGTCATCAGCAAGCTCTTGTCTTTGTCGAACTGAGCGCGGGTTGCGGGGTCCCGTTCCTTCAGCTGCACGAGGGCAAGGCCGTCAGATGTTTGCACAAGATTGGCGAGCAGCTCGTCGAGCTTTTTCAGTTCAAAGACCTTCTGTGCAACGGCTTCGCTGGGTAGCGCATTCGCGACGGGTGTGTCGCTGATCGCGAAGGGCGCGCTGATTTCGACCTTGGGCCGGTTGGCGGCATCAAGCGCAGGCGAAGTCTCGGCCTTCTCAGGAACGTGGGCGTATTGGCGTGAAAGCTGAGCAATTACGTCGCTTAAGGCGTGCCCGGCTTGGGCTTGCGCTAACGCTTCCTTGGCGAAGCTGGCGAGCAGGGTCTTGGCACTGGCCTCGATCGCTAAGCGGGCGGTGACGATCTCACGTGCCACGCGCGCCACATCAGCTTTCGCAAGCAGTGCGTTCAACTGCACCACACGGTAACCAGCTTCCGTCTCCACAACGCCGGATTTTTCCCCGGGCTTGAGCGTGCTCACGGCCTTTAATAATTCCTCCGCGCCAGGCCCGTAGCTTTCATCCAGGCAGCCCACACGCCCACCCAGCAAGCTGCTCGGGCCATCGCCAGCTTCACGCGCTACGCTCGAGAAGGATTCCTTCTTGTTGAGTCGATCGAGCGCCGCATCGATGCGCTCGCGGCTGAGCGTCTTGTCGGCATCTGTCGCTCCGGGCAGAAAATCCACACGAATTTCGCTGACCAGCGGGCAATTTTCCTTGAAACGGCTCTGCTCTTGCTTGAGCGCGGCGTCCACGTCTGCAGCGTGCGTCGCAGCAAAGGCCGCAACGCTTGCGTCGGAAACATCCGCGGCGAACTTGCCAAACCAATCTCGATTGAGATCGACATAGCGAACCGTGGCGCGGGATCGCTCGCGTGAAAAAATCGCGAAGGCTTCTTCGTCGGAAACCTGCACGCGCGAGCGCACCAGATCCCGCATGCGTGCGGCTGTGACCTCACGACGCTGCATTTCTTTGAACTCTTTCGGGCCTCGATTCGCTCTAAAACGCAGCTCGCGCTCATACAGCTTGGAGTCAAACTGGTCATCGGGGCCCTCCACGCGCAGCTTTCTCACGAGCGAGGGGCCACCGGGCTCGCAGCCTCGGCCGGAAGGATCATGGCGGCAGAGCAAGAGGTAATAGCCGACTTGCGCGGCGTCCGCAGCTGGCAGTGAAACATGGGCGTGTCCGCGGAGCAGATTTTCATCGAGTGCGTCGTCGCTCGTAGTTAGGCCATATTGATCGGCAACCTTGAGGAGCAGCTCGCGTTCAATTAGGCCATCCAACACGCGCTGTTGGAGCTTGAGGCGCTTGGCATCTTTGGGTTCGATGCCTGGAACCGATACCAAGCCGTAGGCCGCGTTGTATTCCTTAGCGGACACGCAATAGTCATAGACTTCGACGGCGCACTCCGTCTGGAGGCTGCCGGCTGCGGACCCGCCGCCGCGCTGAAATTCAAGCACGAAGACCAGGATGATGGTGAACACCACGCCGCCTAGAAGGACTTGGGCAACGCCGCCTTTACGAAATAAACTGAGCATTTTAGCTAGGTCCTCAAAATTTCGAGCCCGGGCTCGAAGGGGCGCGGAACCTAGCATGAGCCTTTTTTCGGGTCCATTGGCCGAAAGCCCCAATAACGCGCCTACTGTTCGTTCGAGGCCGTCTTCTTTTTCAAGCCGAGCAGGTAGTGCAGCTCTAGAAACAGCTCGGCATCGTCGGCCACGGATTTCTTCAAGGTGATCTCGAACCAGGTGTCCAAGATCGTCGTGCGATCGGCTGGGTCTTCCACCAACTCGACGTGGGTTGAGTGCTCTTGATAGCCGCGGCCGAGCGGCTGGGCGCCGAGGCCACGGGCGTGCTCGAACAACTCACTCTCAGAAGCGTGTGGAAAATCGCGCTGTTGGGCACGTAGCGTCAGGAAAACTTCGTGTGACAAACCGGCGGCGACGCCGCTTTCCATGATCAGATTGTCTCTCACGCGTTCCGCCAAGAGCACTCGATCCTTCAGCGTCCGGTACACCTGGAAACCAGCCGCAACGAGGCGACGCTTCAGCTCTTTGGGGTCTTCTGAACTCATACGCTGCTCGTGGGCTGCGACGAATAGAGCCGGAACTTGAAGAGTGCTGGAACCTGCAACGAATTTAAGCCTTTCAGACACAAGCGGCTCCGTCAAGCACGCCAGCCGGGCAATCCGGCTCACAGGTGTTCAGCTCTGCTTTTGTTTCGCCGTCGAGCTTTGCTATGCTGCTTTCCAAGCGTGGCAATTCTTGGTGGCAGCTCTCGACCTCCCCAGCGGAGGGGCACTGGTGGTGCGCGTCACGGCGCATCCGAGCGCGTGGTATTGATCGGGGGCGGTAGAGAGATCCAGGGCTGGACGCTCAATGTGAGTCGCGGCGGCGTTCGGGTTGTGTTGGAGGATCCGGTTGCGGTTGGGGGCGACTATGAGTTGCGGATGGGCGAAGAAGGCGTAGCGTTCCGTCCGGCAAGAGTGGTTTGGCTGCACCAAGAAGCGGATGGCGAAATAGCGGGTTTGCAGTTTCTTGACGCGGAGGGTTCGGTGCCGGGCCCGCCCGACGAGACATCGTAGCGAAGCCAAGATCTTTTGTGACTTCAGCGCCCCACAACAAAGCCCTGGAGCTCTTCGGAGCCGGGGGACCCATCTCGCAGGCGCTCTCGCGCTATGAGAGCCGCGCTGGCCAGATCCAAATGGCGGACGCCGTGTTTCGGGCTCTCGCTGAGGAACGCGTGGTGCTCTGTGAAGCAGGCACCGGCACCGGAAAAACACTTGCGTATCTCGTGCCCGCTTTGCTCTCAGGCAAGAAGGTCGTGGTGTCGACAGCGACGCGCGCCTTGCAGGAGCAGATCTTTAAAAAAGACCTGCCGCTGATCGCCAAGGCGCTCGGAAAAACCCCTGAAGTGGCCCTGATGAAGGGCCTTTCGAACTACGTGTGCAAGCGGCGCTATCGAGAATTCCTGGTGAGCGAAGCCGCTTCACAACCGGGCAAGAGTCGCCGGCTACGCCTGCTCGAAACCTTTGTAGAGACCTCAGCATCCGGAGATCTCGCAGAGGCTGAGGGTCTGGCTGAAGATGATGACCTGTGGCCGCATGTCACCTCTTCGAGCGATACACGGGTCGGGCCGAACTGTCCCTATTATGACGAGTGTTTTGTCACGCGCATGAAGCGAGATGCCGAGCGCGCGCAGCTGATTGTGGTCAATCACCACCTGTTTTTCGCTGATTTGGCGCTGCGCGGGCCGCATCCCGGTCGTGTCTTGCCAGATTATGCTGCCGTCATTTTTGACGAAGCGCATCAACTGGAAGACATCGCCACGATGTTCTTTGGAGCTTCCGTCTCGAGTTCGGGTGTGGAGCGTTTGGCGCGCGATTTTGAACATATTCCGGCGCTCGGCGGGCCGCTGTTTTCCGCGGCGTCCGGCGTGCGCGTCGCCGAGCAAGTGCGCCAGGCTGCAACTGGGTTTTGGGTGGCGCTCCGCAGCTTGTTGCCCGCTGGCGAATCGCGCTTGACGCTGGAGCGCGATGTTTGGTCCAAGGATCTGGCGCGATTCTGGCACGGTTTGGATGCGGCGCTTGAAGCGTTAGCTCTTGGGTGTGATAGCCTGCGGGGTCGGGTGTCTGAGGGCTCCGTGGATCGCGGTTCGACGCGCGAAGCCTTGGAGGTTGTGGCCCGGCGGGCCCAGACCCTGCGTCAAGATCTGGCGGTGGTTGTCGAGGGCGGTCCCGGGCGAGTTACCTGGTTGGAGGTGAGCGAGCGTTCGCTCAAGCTTGTTTCAACGCCGGTGGAGGTGCGTTCAACGTTGAGGGAACGCGTGTTCGATGTGATAGGTCCGGTGGTGCTCACGAGCGCCACGCTGTCGACCGCCGAAAGCCGTGAGCCCGTCGTTGCGCCGTTTTCTTATATCCGTGCGCGCTTGGGGATCGATGATGATCTAGCCGTTGAGGAGCTGCGCGTGCCTTCGCCGTTTGACTACGAAAAGGCAGCGCTTTTGTACATCGCCCGGGGCCTGCCAGAGCCCAATCATCCGGCGTTTATCCATGCCGCTGTCGCACAGATTGAGGAATTGGTGCGCATCACCTTGGGCGGCTGCTTCGTGCTCTGCACTTCGGTTCGCTCAATGCGACTCATCCACGCTGCGTTGGAGCGCAAGCTTTCAGGCTATTCGGTCCTGCTCCAAGGCTCGCGCTCGAAGACACTTCTTTTGGAGCAGTTCCGTGAGCAAAAGAATGCCGTGCTGGTGGCCACCATGAGCTTCTGGCAAGGCGTGGATGTGCCCGGGCGTGCATTGCGTTTGGTGGTGATCGAGAAGCTCCCGTTTCCAGTGCCCAGTGAACCGATCTTGCGCGCGCGCTCCCAGGTCCTTGAAGAGCAGGGCAAAAATCCGTTCATGGAGCTGTTCGTTCCCCAAGCAGCCATCACGCTTAAGCAGGGCTTTGGTCGCCTCATCCGCACCCAAGACGACCGCGGGATCGTGGCACTGCTCGATGAACGGGCCGTCACCCGTTCTTACGGTAAGAAGTTGCTCGGAGCACTGCCCCCGGTGCGGCGCGCCGAAACGGTGGCGGAAGTCGCTGAGTTCTGGCGCAAGCTGGGCAAGATGTCGGGAGAGTCAGCAGCCGACTGAGAGCGAGCTCAGCGCTTCTTGGATTTCTTCTTGGGCGCAGGCTTAGCGGGCTTCTTAGATTTGGGAGCGGGCTTGGCGGGCTTGGCAGATTTGGGAGCGGGCTTGGCGAGCCTGGTGGTCTTCTTGGATTTGGGAGCGGGCTTAGCAAGCTTGGCGGTCTTCTTGGATTTGGGAGCGGGCTTGGCG
>Ga0163147_10001323_pt1 | contig 37990 bp, 30 predicted proteins | sample OliLakLV19MP6G1_FD_148597 | JGI IMG/M metagenome (GOLD analysis project Ga0163147, IMG submission 148597) | Freshwater microbial mat bacterial communities from Lake Vanda, McMurdo Dry Valleys, Antarctica- Oligotrophic Lake LV.19.MP6.G1 | ecosystem: Environmental > Aquatic > Freshwater > Lake >...
TATATATAGCAATCCTAAATCATTATCCAGACTATAACAGTCCGTTCATCAGTGTAATTCTTGTAGGGGCAAACCCCCGTGGTTGCCCTCTTTAGTTTACGCTCTTGGTAGGCACTCTTGGCACTACCCTACATATGTACAAATCATTTAGGATTGCTATATGTGCCAATTGCGTAAGTCCTAAAAGATTTAAAAGACTCGGCTTCCTACGAGCGAACTCAGGCCTCGAATCAATGGCTGTTTTGGCTGTCACCGTTAGCCGATCCGCTGGCGTTTTTGCGACGAATATTAGAGAACAAATAACGCACTTACAGCAGCGCCAGATCCTTTAAGCAACGGCGCGTTAACTCGATTCTTGCAGGTGCGTCATTTTGGTTGCGGATGTCAATGTTTGTAGCAAAAAAGTAAACTTTTTTATCCTTTTCTAAATAACCTACATACCAGCCAATTTGATCCTTTGTTTGTTCTCCAAAGTTTGCCCAGCCTGTTTTGGCCCTAATTGTGTAATCGGGAATTTGTTCAACAATTATGATGTCTTTCACCAGAGACAGCGATCGCTCGGAGAACGGTAAGTCATTTTTGTACAGACGGCGGAGAAATTGAATTTGCTCGTTGGGTGTGATTCGCATTTCTCCCTCTAACCAGAATTTGTCAATATCGTCTTTGTTACCGATTTTTTGGTTGCCATAACCGACTTTAGCTACCCATTTTTGCATTTGCTCGTGTCCGACTCGGCGGGCGAGAACTTGGTAAAACCAAACGGCGGAAACTTTGATGGCTTCTCTCATATTCAAGTCTCGATTCCATGCGGGAATTTGCCTTTGAATTCCATCCCAAGTTAGCACGGCAAGCTCATCTGAAATCACCCCTGTTTCTAAGGAAATCAGAGAGTTGAGAATCTTAAATGTAGATGCGGGTAAAAAAGCTGTGGCGTTACGCTGCGGGTTGTGTTGATAAAGCCGATCGCCCTTCAAGTCGTAAATTGCGATCGAGCCTTCAACTCCTAATTCTTGAAAGTGCCGTTCAAAATTAACTGTCTGAGCGAGATCTCCTCCGCGTCGCGGAGATTCCTGCACTGGAGTTGGTGCGGTTAATGCTGATTGCGGTGGCTGAATTAAAATAGAAATAATGCAGCCTAATACAATTAAAATCAGAGCGGTCGCGCGAAATGTTCGGTTCATAAACTTCGAGAAGTTAGCGAAATCACAGGTGGCAGTAATGTCACACGATCGACTTGCAAGGTGCGTCAGACTGAGGCTGTGTGCGAAACAATTAGAGTTTGCCCCTGACGCACCCTACAATATATGTGCCAAGCGTCTAAGTCCTTAACTAGAAAACTGCCATAAAAGTTAAGGCTACTAAGCAGCTTAACTGAATTGCTAAGCTCAAGATGCGAAACTTTGGATCGAGACCGGCGATGTGAATTACCGAGTGTATGAGCCGAAATACGATGTACACAACAATCAGCAAATCTACTGCTGTTCCAGAGACGCCCCTAACTGTAAGCAGGAAAACAACTCCCAAATACAAAGGCAGGTTTTCTATCAAGTTGGATTGTACTCGAAATAGTCGCCAAAGCAAGCTGTCGTCGTTCTGTGTGCCGAAATCTTTTGGAGATCCGCCTGCAGATAGACGCCTAATCCTGACTGCTAGCAGAAGGATAACGACTGCGATCGTCCACAGGATGAAAATTGCTAAACCCCAGAGAGGGACGGTCATATTTGTTTGTTCAATTTGCATCATCTTTCTACCTTGCGAAACTGCGGCTAAGACTTTAGAAAAGTTATATCAAATCCGGTAGCATCGTCCAGTCATCTGGGTTAATCTGTGTTTATCTGCCTGTATCTGCGGTTAAAAAAAGAGAATAACCGCAGATGACAATGGATTGACGCTGATTCACGCGCTTGTCGAGAAGAGATATGAATAATTCCGATGCTAACAGATTTGATATTACCAGTCAGGACTTTTGCTCTGGCGTTCTTATGTTTAGCTAAAACAGGTTGAGGATGCTTCTATTCTGACCAAGAATTTCTTGATGGTACAAGCCCCCGGATTTATCCGTGGAATCAATCCAAAATCTCAAATCTCAAATCCTCAAGCCCCCGCATTTATCCGTGGGGTCGCCTCTAAAATCTAAAATCTAAAATCTAAAATCGATTGACTGTTTTCCGACATGGATAGCCGATCGCTCACCAAGCTCAAAGCAGCATCTCACCGACAAGCTGACGCTAACTAGAGTGCGATCGCCTCTCCTGAGTGTCAATTCCAACCGCTAGCAACCGAGTGTTTACAGATGGTTTTCGGCTTGACGATCGCACCATTGTATCGAGCAAGTGTTCGATCGCACCCGGTAGACTCTGGCAAAAACCAGTGTGTACCCGCGATGTCTGAACGATCGTACTGCGGGGTGCTACGAGCCAGTGAAAGCGCTCTCTGTGGGGAAGTTGACCGATCGCGCCAGATTCCTTGCCGCCTGCACAAATGATGGGAATGACTGCTAGGTGATTGCGAATCATTTCCAGATCCAAGGTTGAGTCGATCGCCATCAAGCGCTGTTCATCAATTTCGATCCGGGCTTCGAGGAATTTTTTCGTACCGCAGGAAACGATCGCCCCGACGTTGATAAACTCCTCGCGATCGACTTTGGGAACGACGCGGATAATAGCATAATCATAAAGAAATCGATCGGGCACTAATCGCTTCCTCCAAAAAAATATGTGGTGATTCTAGCCGATTTAACAGGTACTCAATATAAGCATCGCGATGTTGGTTGCTATCGCTGAAAGGGGAATCTGTTACCAGCCAAGCATCAGGAATTAGTTTAACGATGTTGCGAATGATTTCCGGCGTTAGCCTTTGAGTCATCTTGGAATTTGCCGCTTCCAGCGTACTGGCAAAACGCAGCAGAACGTGGTCTTTAATTGGGGGAAAACGATCGCGACTGCGCGAGAGATAATCTTTCCAGGTATGTTGGAAGTAGAGGGCTGCACCGTGATCTATCAGCCAAAGCCGGCGGTGCCATACCAGCATATTTGCATTGCGCGGCGTGCGATCGATGTTGGTGACAAAAGCATCAAACCAAACGATTTCCGAGGCGAGATCCGCATCGGATTTGCCCGCTACCGGGTCAAAAGTGATGGAGCCCGGGAGATAGTCTAGGGCGAGGTTGAGGCCTGCACTGGCGCGAATTAAATCTTGAATTTCCGGGTCTGGTTCAGTGCGGGCGAGTTCGGGATCGAGTTCCACAAACACGAGTTCGGGGATTGGTAGCCCGGAGGCGCGCGCAATTTCCCCGGCTACTAACTCCGCGATTAAAGATTTTGCTCCCTGGCCCGCACCGCGAAATTTGAGCACGTACATACCATCATCATCTGCTTCGACGATCGCCGGTAGCGACCCGCCCTCGCGCAAGGGAGTGACATATCTGGTAGCAGTGACTGTTCGTAAGCTGATACTCATGCTATTTGAGATTTGAGATTTGAGATTTGAGATTTGAGATTTGAGATTTTCGATGGGAAATCACTGATTTTATGGGCGTTGCATAATTGCGGGATGATTTTGATTGTTTTGTGGGACGGGCGGGACGCCCATCCGCTTTATTTTCAAAGCAGGCGGGACGCGTACCCCACAAGAATCATCCTCAAATTGTGCAACGCCATTTTATGAGGGTTTTGAGCACGAGTTTACAGTTGGATTTTTTCTTTTAACTGGGACTGATGTTAAGTAGTCTGTTTACTCAACTGATGACCAAAAGGACACAACATTAGTTGTGTCCCTACGGAATTTTGCCAAATCTTGCTTTGAGACAGTCATTAGTCATCAGTTATTAATCAACTAATAACTCATGACTAACCACTAATCAGTTGTACTAACGTGGTCGATTCTCTCTAATTGCCAGAGAATTTGGTTGCCTTCGCGCCGCACCCGCGAAACTACCCAATTTCGCCAAACCCAGTTGTCTCCACGACTGGTGACAGCGCTGGCATTTACATCCATCAAATCAGCCAGTTCAGAACTGGTAATCAAGTAGCCTTTCGTCGCAACCTCGTCGGCTATGTGCAAGGTTTCGATCAGATTGCGGAGGTCCTGAACCCTCACCTCGCGGGGCAAGTTCTCCAGGGTATCGGCAGTTGAATCCATCATGGTAGAGTTGGAGATCGGAAGGTCAGAAGTTATGACATAGGATTCTATCGTTTTGTTACCAGTTGCGTCCGTTTCTTCCGAAACAATTGTGTTTTCCGAACCTAGAGGCGGTGTGGCCGCGCTGACAAAAGAGCTCGCCTGAGTCTCGCCTACAGTTGGTTTCTGCTGTTGCAGTTCGGGAGTGAGATTGTGCGAGAAGCTGCGGGCGATTTCATCGCATCTGTCGTTGTAGAAGTCGCCGGAGTGGCCGCGGACGTGTTCCCACTTGATTTGCCGGGAATTCAGCTTGTCTAGGAGGTGCCAGAGGTCTTGGTTGACAACATCTTTGCCGGTTGAGGTTTTCCAGCCTTTATTTTTCCAGCCTTGAATCCATTTAGTGATGCCGTTTTTAACGTATTCGCTGTCGGTGTAAACGGTGACTGGTTCGGTTTGACCGGAATTGGCAAAAAATTCCAGCGCAGCGACGGCAGCCTGCATTTCCATGCGGTTATTGGTAGTTTGGGGGTCTGCACCTCCAAGTTCGTGACACTTGCCGTCGGCGAAGCAAACTACTGCACCCCAGCCACCTGGGCCTGGGTTGCCGGAACAAGCGCCGTCTGTGTACAAGCTTTTGATTTGGGGAATTGTCATGAGCGAATTAATTTGTTATTTAGAGGTAAGTTGTTGGCTGATGCCATAATTGAGGAGAATTGCGATAGTTTTACTTGCTGCTATGAAAAATGCCAACTTAAAGATTAAAAAGGTCGCGCTATTTATTTGTCCTTTTTCTTTGTTAATTTTTAATACTTTCGCGCAAGCACAGCCCATAGTGCCTGCTGCTGACGGTACGGGTACTGTTGTCACCCCCAGCGGCAACCGCTACGATATCAACGGCGGCAGTTTGTCGGGAGACGGGGCGAATCTTTTTCACAGTTTTGGGCAGTTCGGCTTGAATGAAGGTCAAATAGCTAATTTTCTGACAAATTCGGCTATTCAGAATATATTAGCTCGAATTGCTGGCGGGGACGCTTCGCTAATTAACGGTTTAATTACTGTCACGGGCGGCAATTCTAATCTTTTTCTAATTAATCCTGCGGGGATTGTGTTTGGCCCCAACGCGAGTTTGAATGTGCCGGCGGCTTTTACTGCAACTACTGCTACTGGTGTCGGTTTTGGTTCAAATTGGTTTAATGCTGCGGGTACAAATAATTTTAGCGCCTTGGTGGGTACGCCCAATGCTTTTTATTTTGGTGCGGCTGTACCGGGAAGTATTGTTAATGCTGGCAATTTAGCGGTGACTCCGGGGCAAAATTTGGCTTTGCTTGGCGGTACGGTTGTTAGTACCGGGCAGTTGTCGGCTGCGGGCGGACAAATTACTGTTGCTGCTGTTGAGGGCGATCGGATTCTCCGCATTAGTCAACCGGGGCATTTGTTGAGTTTGGAAATAGCAACGGGCGGAAATTTTGGTAATTCTCAACAGACTTTGAATCCTGTTTCTTTGCCGCAGTTGCTGACAGGTACTGGACAAAATCAGGCGGCCGGTGTTGCGGTTGCTGCTGACGGTTCTGTGCGGCTTGTGGGTTCGGGTTTGCAGGTGAATTCTGGGGATGTGGCGATTGCTGCTAATGTGTCTGGGCTGCCACAGTTGAATGCGGGAAGTGCGAATTTATGGGCTGCGGAAAATCTCACGTTAGCGGGCGCTAGGCTCCAAACTACGGGGGATTTGAGTTTGCTGGGTGGGGATGCGGTGCGGGTCAGGGACAGCGCCCGGAATCCTTTTTTGGCGCAGGCTGGGGGGAATTTATACATTCGGGCCGATCGCACTATTGATATTCTCACTCAAAATGCGATCGGCGGCTTATCTCTTCCCGCACAATTCCAAAGCGGCGGCAATTTGAGTTTGGTTAGCAACGGCGTTATTTCGGGGGATTCCCACTTTGCTTCTGGTGGCAATTTTTCGATTCGCAATTTGTCGGGAATGCCGGGAAACTTTATCAGTTTATTTGACCCGATTATCAGTGCGGAAGGAGATGTTTTCTTGGGAGATTATACCGGTGTTTCGCTGAAAGTCGAGGCGAAGGGGAGCATTGTTGCCGAGGATATTACAATTACCGGGCCAGATGTTGCATTGGGTGGGGAAAATGTGAATCCCGACGATCCTGATATTGCTATTTTAACCAGCAGTCCGGCCTTGATTCTGCGGGCTGGACTGCTCGATCTGGCAAATCCGCTTAATATTTCTCCTAATAGTTTAGCTGACGATGCAGCTTTTAGTTCGGTATCGGTTTTTCCCAGAAATTTGATTTCTGTTGAAAATATTTCTGCGGGCGGGCCGGTGATTTTGTCTGCAGCGGGAGATGTGGCAACTAGAGATATTAATGGCGGTAGAATTAATCTCGAAAGCAGGGAAGGGGCTGTGATAGTCGGGGGCAAATTAACGTCTAGTTCGACAATTAATATTCAAGCTGTTAACAATATTATCTTGACAAGTGACATCTTGCCTGCTGATATCAATGGCAATATTACTCTGAATACGACTGGGGGTAATATAGTAACGGGTGCGATCGATACTGGGACTTCCGGGGCGATCGAACTTACAGCAGCCGGCAATGTGAATTTTGGGATTTTGCAGGGATCTAATGTTGATATTGTCAGTAGATCCGGGGAACTGGGAGTTTTGAGCGATCAGAATATTATAGTCTTCAATACTGCACCAGTCAATATTACAGCAAGTGAAAATATCAGGTTGACAGCTTCTAGGGATTTAACGGTAGACAATCTCAACGCTGCGACTGTCAGTGCTAGCAGCAGCAATGGGAGTGTTAATACGGGAACGATCGCTACTTCTGGAGATGTCAGAATTGTAGCGGGACAGGAAATCAACTCAGGGGCAATAATTGTTAATCCTGCCTCCACAAATCCCCTTAATCCCTTGATTCCCACAGTCAATCTGGACGCCCAAAATATTATTAGCGTTACTTCCATCAATGCTCCGGCCGCTACCATTGCTTTGAGAGCAACCAACAGCTTAAATGCAGGGAGTTTGCTGGGGGGAGCAGTGGATGTCAATAGCGATCGCGGAAATATTGAGATCGGCAATACTACATCTCTAGGGAATCTGAACATAATAGCTTCGGAAAATGTAAATTCCGGGGATTTGCTGGGAACAAGAGTTAATGTAAATAGCACTTCTGGAAGTATTGATACTGGAAGCGCTACAGCAACCGAAAATACTGTCAATTTAACAGCGCCGCTCGATGTAAATTCAGGGGATTTGCGAGGTGTTGGAGTTAATGTAACTACCAATTCGGGAAGGATTAATATTGGCAATACTGACGCCACAACAGGAAATGCAAATTTGACGACTTCTGGCAATGTAAATTCAGGAAATTTGCGGGGAGTTGGAGTTAATGTAACCAGCAATTCGGGAAGTATTAATACTGGCAATACTGACGCCACAACAGGAAATGTCAATTTAACAGCGCCGCTCGATGTGAATTCAGGGGATTTGCGCGGAGTTGCAGTTGATGTCACTAGCAGCAGCGGAACAGTCAGCACTGGTAATATCAATGCTGCCGAAATTGTGGAAATTTTAGCGGGAAACGAAATCAGAGTTGGACAAATAAATGTTAATCCTGTTGTTAGGGCCGATCAAGTTCCGAGAGTCACTCTTAACGCTCAAAATGATATCAGTGTTGCCTCCATCAATGCTCCGGGCGGTAACGTTAATATAGGAACTCCCGGTTTAGTTCGAGTGACGGGTACTTTTGGCCAAAACGGCACTCCTGTTAGCATCTCGACTGTTGGCGGCGCTCAACCCGGTACAGTTACGATCGCCCACGGGGGCGGCGATGTCAATCCGCCAACGCCTTTTGTGGTGGGAGATGCGACGACTAACGGTACTGCTGGGGCGATCGCCAGCAATGCTTTGGGTACGATTACTCAGCGGCAATCTTTCATAAATTCTTACACTCAAGGCAATAGTGCGATCGTCACTACCAATCAACCCGGAATAACTCCACCCGGAACAACTCCACCCGGAACAACTCCACCCGGAACAACTCCACCCGGAACAACTCCACCCGGAACAACTCCACCCGGAACAACTCCACCCGGAACAACTCCACCCGGAACAACTCCTCCCGGTACAAATCCTCCCGGAACAACTCCTCCCGGTACAAATCCTCCCGGTACAAATCCTCCCGGTACAAATCCTCCGCCACCATCGCCCAGCGGTAGATTTCCATTAGATAGTAACCGGGTTTTTCCCGCTCCGAACCAACCCTTTAGTCGCGAACAGCGGCAGAACCAAAACAGAATATCGCGAGATATAGGAAAACCTGGAGAAAGGATGCCGCCCGAAAGAATACAATCTCCGAGAGGACTGAGAAATTTTATCAATTCAAATATCAGAGATTCAGTTATTCAGTCAGCATTTCGCGGCGGCATCGGCAGGAATTTGGAGGCAGGCCAAATATCAGCAGCTTTGTCTCTGCTGGACAAATCTTTCAGCCAAGAATTCGCGGAATATTTAGGCATCAACATCAGCGACGAGTTGGTATCCCCAGAGGAAATTCAAAAAAAATTAGCATCCGTGGGCGCACAAACCGGCACAAAACCCAGCTTAATTTATCTGTTCTCGCAGCCCGAAGAATTAAATTTAATGCTAATAAATTCTTGCGGTGAAGTGGTTCACAAAAGTGTGCCGGCTGCGAACCGGGCAGAACTGCTGAAAGTTGTCACTCAGTTCAGGGATGAGATTACCAAACCGGGGGTGCGGGCTACTACGAGTTATCTACCATCTTCCCAACAGCTTTATAAGTGGATGATTGCGCCTTTAGAGGACAGTTTGAAAAACTGCGAAACCGATACTATTTCCTTTGTTGTCGATCGAGGTTTGAGAGGTATGCCCTTTGCTGCTTTGCACGACGGACAGCAATTTTTGGTGGAAAAGTACAATCTCAGCCTGATGCCCAGCATTAATTTAACAGATACTCGCTACGTCGATCTCAGAAATTCTCAAGTTTTAGCAATGGGTGCCTCGGAATTTTCCGATTTGAATCCTTTGCCTGCAGTTCCTGCTGAAATAGCGGCTATTTCCCGAGAGTGGCCGGGAGTTAGTTTTCTGAATGAGGATTTCACTTTGGAGAATTTGAAGCGACAGCATCAAAGCCGGCCTTTTGGGGTTATTCACTTAGCTACTCACGGTGAATTTCGACCTGGAGCACCAAATAATTCTTTTATCCAGTTGTGGAATAGTCGGCTGCGACTGGATCAATTGCGAGATTTGAGATTGAATGATCCGCAGGTGAATATGTTAGTTTTAAGTGCTTGTCGGACTGCGGTGGGAGATCCACAGGCGGAGTTGGGTTTCGGGGGTTTGGCGCTGCAAGCGGGGGTGCAAACGGCTTTGGGAAGTTTGTGGTATGTGAGTGATGAAGGTACTTTGGGATTGATGAGTGAGTTTTACCAGCAGTTGAAGACGGCGCGAATTAAGGGAGCGGCGCTGCGACAAGCGCAAATTGCGATGTTGCGGGGAGATGTGCGTTTGGAGGGTGGCCGATTGCGGGGTTTGAGTCGGGGTGAGGGTGTGGAGTTGCCGGCTTCGCTGCAAGGTTTTGCGGATTTAAAGTTGTCGCATCCTTATTATTGGTCGGCTTTTGTGATGATTGGGAGTCCTTGGTGATTGGTGATTAGTGATTAGTGATTAAGTAAGTCGGGGGAAATATTTACAAGTATGTCAATCAGTAATATTACTCAAAAAAACTGCTTTTTTAGGAGTGGAAAATTCACGATTTTAGAGAGAGTAGGTATAATTATCATGGGAGGCATGATTCCTCGATCGCCCAAATGTCAGTTTTCTGCCCACAATCCGAGTAAATGTTGAGCATAATTGCTGATTGACAAATGCTTTCTTAGCTTAACTTGTTACCAATGCTTATATTTCGCTCTTTTTATCACCAGTTCAAAGGAATTTTTGGTATTTTTGGGTAAGAATTCAAGATGACAATTTTCTTTATTTTGCTAATTGTTGATTAGCCATTCTCAAATTGATTAGTTACGCTGCCTTGTTTTTGGGTTGGATTTTAATGCTGGGTCATTTCTGTCTAGTTGAAATACACATTAGCCGTGCGCGCATAACCCTCCAATCTCAGTATCCTGAACCAGTTATCGAGCGTGAGCCTGCCGTGTCATTTAAGACTCAGGCGGGTCAACTATAAACTTGCCCTTGAAGCCCCCACGCTTAATTTAAGATTTAGTGGTGGGTGGCTGACAATTTCATTTTCATGGCGACACGGCGATGGCGCTGCTGTTCCAATAATCCTAGGACGCTACCAAAAAGCAGGTCAATGCGAGTAATCATCCAACGAGTAAAATCATCTCAAGTCGAAATTAACGGTGAAATTGTCGGCAAAATTGGCTGCGGACTTAACTTGCTTGTAGGTATTGCGGACACCGACACCGAAGCAGAACTCGATTGGATGGCTCGCAAATGCCTGGAATTGCGTTTGTTTCCCGACTCGGCCACGGATACCGGGCGCTGGGACAAGTCCGTACAAGACATCGGCGGCGAGTTGCTGGTTGTGAGTCAGTTTACGCTCTATGGGGACTGCCGCAAAGGTCGCCGGCCTTCATTTGACCGAGCCGCGGCTCCTAAACGAGCTGAAATTTTTTATGATAAATTTGTCGAAAAGTTGCGCCAGAGCGGCTTAAAAGTTGAAACAGGCTTGTTTGGAGCGATGATGCAAGTCTCGATCGAGAATGACGGGCCGGTGACTTTGGTATTAGAGAAAGAATCAGGGTGAATTGTTTGCAAACAAAGCTCTCTGTGCTTCTTTCTTATTCCTTCTTCCTTCTTGAATAAGATCAAATTTTCAGATTAACCGGGTTTCCGAATTACTGTGCCGTAGCTTGAGAAGACATTGCAGATAGCTACACTCTGCCGAGTATCGATTCCACAATCTCTAACGCCCAAAACCGCCTCAAATAGCCAGTTATTAGATTGTCCACTCAGCGGCCTGCAGCACCCTCAATTTTCCTCGCGATCGCCCCACGCGACTAACAGCTCAGAATGCTTGTACAGTCAGGCTTTAAGCACAATAAAATCAATCTTCCACAGCCAGCGCTTAGAATCAGATTCAGCAGCCAAAAACTGTTGCATGAGAGAGTGGAACAGTGGCATCACTGCGATTATCTCTACTTCCCTATATTCAATGTATAGAGAGTTGAATCAGCACAGCAAGCGAAACCGCCAGCAACTGCCACCTCACTCTCTGAGAAATGTCCTCGCACACCCGCTGTGCCCTACCACCCGATAAACGCCATGACTGTCAAAGCTGCCACCAACACCGTCAACTGCAACACCGCTTCTGGCTTCAACTGCATTCCGGCTACCTCCAGCGAACCAAACGCCGAAATCAATACTGTTCCCAGCATCGATATCCTCGCTTTGGCTGACTTCGCCCTCAAAGAATTGCAAGCGGAAATGAAAACTGCCAGCCGCAGCGCTCAAGCAGTGGCGATGCGGATTGCTAAGGAAGTCGAACGGATTTGCCAAAAAAGCGATCGCATCCAAATTTCCGGCGAAGTTGAAGCTTGGCAAATCACCTTGGCCGAGCACCGGTTGCAAAAAACCCTGCAATACTACCGCCTCGGTTCCAAACAAGGCCGCGTCGAACTGCACTCCCACCTCGCGGCTATGATTTACCGCCATGTTGCTTCTTTCCGATCGAACTTGAACTTCCAAGCTCGCTACAACATGATTGAAGACTTTTTGCAAGGCTTTTACATCGAATCTCTGCGAGCTTTCCGCCGCGAACACCAACTCGATCTCACCTACCAGCCCCGCACGCAGCTAGAATTGGCTGAGTACATGGCTTTCACCGAACACTACGCCAAGCGCCAAATCGGTTTGCCCGGCCGCAACCGCCAACGCCTGATCGTGTTGCGCGCTCAAGGATTTGCCAAGGGCCAACCTCCGGAAACTGCGATCGACATTGAAATGGCTGTAGAGTCGGGCAAGGGAGAAGATGCGGAAATTTACAGCCGCTCTCCGGCGCTGCAACAAGTCCGCGAACAAATGGTTTCGGAAACTGTCGATCCGGCTGATGCTGTGCTGCGCGATCGAGTAGTCTCGGAATTGATCACCTATCTGGAAGCTCAAAATCAGCCAGAATGCGTGAATTACTTAACTTTAAAATTGCAAGACCTTTCGGCTTCGGAAATTGACCGCGCGCTCGGTTTGTCTTCCCGCCAGCGCGACTACTTGCAACAACGTTTCAAGTACCACGTCGAAAAATTTGCCCGCACTCAAAATTGGAAACTCGTCCACGAATGGCTGGGTGCTGATGTTGATCAAAAGCTGGGGATGACTTCAGACAAATGGGAAGCATTTCGCGCTCAACTGTCGCCGGAAATGCAGCAACTGTTAGAAATGAAGCGGAATCAAGAAAGCGACAAGGCGATCGCCACCGCGCTCAAATGCACTGCCAAACAAGTCCAAAAACGCTGGGCGCAACTGTTGGAGCTGGCTAGCCAGACTCGCAACAGCAGCCAAGCTTAATTGGTGCTCAAATATGAATGCAACTGTTTTCTTGAGACTGGAAAATGCGATCGGGTGCGGCACCTGCACAGGAATGCCCGCCCCGGCGTCCGCTCTCAAATCAACCAGGGCTGCTACTAATTTATCGCCGCTTTTTGGCAAATTCAATTTATTAAAACAACATTACTTTTTTTAATATTTTTCCTTCCCTGGTTATGCCGGGGAATTTATGTTTATTAGTCATTGGTCATTCGTCATTCGTCATTGGAAATTGCGTGCTGAATAGGCGGCTTTGCATCATATATTTATAATGATATTTAAACATAGGGAGTGACCTAATAAAGGCAAAGTTGTTCAAAGCTCAAAAATGCAATGCCCCAAATGCCAGGGTAAAGATGTACTTAAAAATGGACATCAAGACGGAAAACAGTGCGATCGATTTAAGCAATGCAATCGCCAGTGTGTCGAAACCTATAGTGAGCCTGGAGATTCCGAGGATGCCAAACAAATTTGCTTAAGCAATGTACTGTAATGGCATGGGGCCGTAACTATTTTATGCAGCCGTTATTACCCGTATAATCGCGGCAGCCACAGTCTACGCCTGCTAAAAGTGCTCCGCCAACAACAGTAACAACGGCAACTGCACCTTCTCGGAGTTCCGCATCAGAAGTTGTCATATCCTACTATAAAGATGCCGATAAAATTCCTAAAAATGTGGTTGATGAAGTGGCAGTAGCGACAAAAGCAAATATCCCGGTAAACTATCCAGATACCAAAGTTCTTAATGCAACCGAGTTGCTCAGGCGGGGGAGTGCTACGGCGCTAATTAATCAAGCTTTGGTTGATCAAGGTCAGATAGAACCACTGTCTAACAATGAGGAAGCTACAAAATAACTTCCTGCTAGTGCTGCTAAAAAGCATAATTGATTTTTGAACCAGTATCCATCAGAAAAGCGATCGCTTCTACATACTGATTTTCTCCCATCAATTTTTTGTCAGAGCTGGCACTACGTTTTCGCCAAATACCTCAATAAACTGCTCTTGTTCTCGGTTAACATTGTGCAAAATTAGTTCATCAAACCCCAATTCAATATCTTTTTGCAACCACTCAATATGCTGCTCTTGGTCTGCCGAGATGCGGACGTGTTGATATAACTCCTCTGGTTGCACAAACTCCCCGGCGGCATCAAATTGATCGGGTGTTATCAGTTCTGTCAACATTTTGCTTTTGAAGATGTTACTACGCCATTGATCATGAGCGCCTTGTAGTGTTTTCTCTGCATTACTGTCATAAGAAAGCTGCACTTTCAAAATCATTGGTTTCCCTTCTCCGCCACCGCGACGAAACGCATCGACGACTTTTTTTAACTTTTCAGGTGGGCGAGAAGTAGTAATTAATCCATCAGCCCAACTGCCCAACCATTCTGCGGTTTCTGGCGTAACTGCCGCGCCGATAATTAATGGGAGAATTTCCGGGCGGGTATAGAGTTTTGCATCTTCTACGCACACTAAACCGCGATGGGTGACGGTTTCTCCTGCCCAAAGGGCGCGGATAATATCGACACATTCTTTGAGGCGCGTGTTGCGATCGCTCTTAGTAGGCCACTTATCCCCAGTAATATGTTCGTTCAACGCTTGACCGCTGCCAACTGTGAGCCAAAAACGATTTGGAAACATTTCTGCCAACGTTGCCGCAGCTTGGGCAATAATAGCCGGATGATACCGCTGTCCGGGAGCGCAAACAACCCGATAGGAAAGCGTCGGCGTTGCTTGCATTGCTGCACCCAACCAAGACCAAGCAAAACCACTTTGTCCTTGCGCTTCACTCCAAGGATGAAAGTGATCGGAAGAAAGGGCATGGGTAAAGCCAGCTTGTTCTGCCATTTGGACATATTTCAGCAGTTCGCTGGGCTTAAACTGTTCATGGGAAGCGTGATAACCAATTTTTGCCATAAGTTTTTAGGAGTTTTGAGTTGGAAGTTTTGAGTTGGAAGTTTTGAGTGTTGAGTTAAAATATCCAGAATTAAAAACAGGTGATTTAATCAGGAAGCTTTGTAAAAGTTTGGAGCTTTGAGCTAGATAAGTTTTTAATTCAAAAAAAATGTTGTACTCAAAACTCATAACTCTCTGTATAACGGGCAAGCTTATGAGCGGAAAATTCGCCGATAGCGAGCTTGAATTACCGAGTAGATGCCATAGGCAATTAAACCCAAAGGTACTAGAGCCAAAATCACTGGACTAAAAGGCTGTTGTGCCAGAATTGCCAACACCTCGCCCAATCCCTTCGTTTGACTAGCATCCGATAGCCTTGCTGCTTGAATTAAGAAAAAACCGATTATAACGAAAACAATTCCACGGGCAGCAATTCCAAATCGACCCAACCGTGTCGCCCAAGTTTGCTCGGTTGGGCTCATTTCATCTAACTTGAAATGGCGGCGAAATTTGGCTTTATATGCTTCGTAAAAATAAGAAAATCCTACACCAATAACAATTGAGCCTGCCAATCCTACCAGCCATTGTCCAAACGGTTGCGCTAAAATTTGGGCTGTCAAATCTTCGGTTGTATCGCTATTACCACCGCCCGAACCCATTATCAGTTTTACAGCCGTTAAAGCCAAACCTGCGTAACCTAAAGCACTTAAGGCGTAGCCAATGCGTTGGGCAATTCGCTTGGCATCCATTTTCTGTCCTTGGTGTTCTGGGTCGAGAATTGTCTGAACGATACGCCACAGGGCATAACCAATAATGCCAATCGTTACAAGAAATAGCATAAATTTACCGAACGGTTGGTTAACAATTTCTGATAACGCACCGCTAGTATCGGTTGTCCTGCCGCCCGTACTAAAGGCTGCTTGTGCTGCTAGAAAACCGACAATAAAGTAAACTAAGCCTTTGGAAGCATATCCCAATCTTGCGAGTCGCTCAAACCAGGGATGAGAAGCTGCCTGTCCAATTGAGTCTTTAATGCTGTCGGTGGGTGAGTTGTCCCGTTTCATAGTTTTTATACTTTAGTTGTTAACGACTGCTGGCAGAGGCTTATGGTGCCTTCTTTTTCACCACTTAAATAATTTATTAAACAAATAAATTATTTATGTTATTATCTATTAATTTAATTATTAGCTTGTTTAGAGATTTTTTTCATCTGTCTTGAGCGGGAGTGTCAGCGGTTAATTAATTGATAAACTTCACATTAATTGGGCTTGACAAATATAGCCTTATGGGTTATCCCCTGGCTTCCCTGATGGAGCAGTCTCCCAGCGGTCTAGTATATCTTTGATTAAAACTTCTTTAACCCAAATTTGAATAACAATTAGAATTGGTAGCGCTAAAAATAATCCCAAAAAACCAAAGAAAAATCCGAATGCTGTCAAGAGAGCTAAGGTGTAAGCGGGAAGCAGAGATACCTGCTTTTCCATAATGATAGGTGTAACCAAGTTGCCTTCAATTTGTTGAATTAGGAAATAAAGCAACAACACCGCGCCTGCTTTTGAAGGCGAATCTAATAAAGCCAGCAGCAGCGGTGGAATTACGCTTAAAATTGCGCCCATATAGGGAATTAAGGCTAATATGAATGCCACAAGCCCGTTCACAAAAGGCAGTGGAACTTGCAAAACAAACAAACCAATAATGCTCGTAATACCAATAAAACTCATGCTTAATGCAACGCCTGCCAACCAACCCATTAAACCCTCTTCGCATTTTGACAGAATTTCATCGGCTCGCTGACGGTAAAAAGCCGGAAAAAGGCTGATAATTGCGTGGCGGTATGGCATCGGATTTACCAGAAGCATGATTGTCAAAACGGTAATTAATAAGGTATTGATAATCAAGCTTAGATAGTTGGAAAACAACAGATAAATATGCGAACTTGTCCACCGAAAAACCGTTTTAATTTCTTGGGTTAAATCGTCAATACTGGGAAGGTTATCAAAAATTTGTCCGGGTAATCTTGCTTGCAACCAATTGATCCCAACTCGCAGTTGTTCTATTCCTAGCGGGACGAGTTGGAACAACTCTTGAAATTGATCGCTCAGGCGCGTTACGATGAGAGTTAGCAAGACAGCGCTCGCTGTTAGTAGAATCGCAACTGCTAAGGTGATCGCCACTCCCCGCTTAGCACCCGACTGCTGCAATCTTCGCACTAAACGGTTGAGAGCGATCGCTAAAATTACGGCGGTAAAAAACAGTAAAACAATCGTTCTAATTTTCCACAAAATATAGAGCGAGGCTACCAAAGCAAAAAAACCGATCCACTTTCCTAAACCCACAACAAAAGCCTCTCTATTCATCAACACTTAACTGGAGCAGGGAGATTTTTTTGGCTAAACTTTCTACAGCGAGAGTGAGCGATCGCATCAATTCCGAATCCTCACTGTATTCTGCGGAAGCCAAATTTCTCACCCGCTGACTTTGGCTAATTTCTACTTCCCGACTCCAATCTTGTGCGGTACTATCTTTATAAACCCCAATCGCTATTCCCTGTTGTTCATTCAAAAGCGAAAAGCAAGGAATATCTGATGAACCATCACCCACATAAATGACTTGCGTTAGCGGGACGTGCAATTTTTTCGCCGAAGCATCCCGATAAACAAAATTCTTTCCCTCATCATCATCATTATTTTTGGGAGCGTTGTCAATGCCTTTAGCAAGTTGGAACAAATAGCGAGTTTTTTCCGTGTGAGTTACAATTTTTTTGAGAAACTCAATCCCGCCATCTTTACCATAAGAAAACTCGCAACCCCACATTGCTTTAAAATTAGGAGCGATGCAGTTATTACGGGCAATTTCCACCATACCGCAGCTAATTAGATAAAATTCAACTTCCACTTTGGGGTTGATTGCATAAGCGCTTTGACGCAGGCGATCGAACATTTCCGGAACGCCATCGAAGGGCGCTAATTTTTTTCCAAAATTTGCTAGATATTCCTGGGTGATTTTGTTCCCTTGACGCTTAGATTCCTCGATAATTGCGTAAAATCTGGCTAGAATTTTGTCCCAACCGCGATCGACTAAAGGTTGAATTCGCTGGCTACGAAACTTAAGCGCCTCAATATTGAGGCTTTCTAACAGACTATCGACGGTATCCGGGACAAGGGTATCGTCGAAGTCAAACACGACGGCGATATAGTTAGATAAAGGTTTTGTTGCAAGAGTCATAACAATCTGAAAGTGAAAGTTAACCAACAACCGCAACTATCAAGTTGCGATTTTCCTAATTTTGGGAAAGAGTTCATAAACAGGTAAACCGTAAATTTCCTCTTTAACTCCCCGATCCACTCGTTCCAATTATTCCGGTCAGTTGTAAAAGATAGATAACCGCAAAGCAGGCAAAAAAGATCCCTGCAATTACCGTTCCACCCCAGATAAACTTCGAGGGTCGCAATTCCTTGGGCAGCATTCGATGATTCACATAAAGCGTTAATCCAGTCACAATGGGAATGTGAGCTGCTTCAATGCCTCCAGCAATTTTTAACAAGGAAACGGGTTCGCCGAAAATCAGATAAATTGCAATGGGTAACACAGTTAACAGCACTATAATATAAAATCGCTGCAAAAATTTTTCATTCGTCCAACGACCCTGTACGCCAAATCCTTGCAGTAAAATTTGCGTGCCATCGGCAAACATCCGCCCAAAGCCGTCTTGGACTGAAAGCGTGGTGCTACAAAAAGTAATAAAAACGATCGCCACCATAAACCAAAAGCCAAATGGCCCCCAAATATCGCCTAGCAAACTACCCAAAATTTCTGCTACTTGTTGTTCTTTTGGCACTAATCCTTGGGGACGCAACAACTCGCCACCGAGAATCAAAAAAGCGAGTGCCGCTAACAGCGCACCCACGACTGCTAAGGTATTGGATAAACTCATTAAAGTCACCCAACCCTGCAACCTTTTTATTTGTTCGTGGCTGATTTGATTAAAATCAAGGGGTTGTTCTTGTTTGAGAGAAGCAGCACCGTATCCTCTGGCTTCCACCCAATAGGAATACCACATCAATCCCGCTGCCCCTGCTAGCATAAAACCCAGCCAAGGTAGGATTTCTTGATATTGCACGTTTTGGGGAATTTGAGGCACTAAGCCCGCTGCGAGTTGTCGAACGTTGGGAAAGATAAAAATCGCCGCCGCTACCACTGCCAACGTGCGGCCGATGCCGATAATTGAGGAAATTTTTTCCACAACTTCATACTGCCCCATGAACACAATTGCTGCCGTTACAGCGATAATAATCACCGTCCAAAGTTTAACTGTTCCTCCTGTTACTAGAATCAGTGCTGTAGAGGCGGCACCTGCAAGTCCGGCAACGGTGGAAATTGCTACTACCACCTGCGGCAATAAAATCAGCCAAATTGTCCAATTTTTTGGCCCAGGAATTTGTTTAAAACCTTCTAAAATCGTTGCGCCCGTACAAACCGAAAACCGCCCGACTTCGTTGTTGATAAACCACTTGAGGATAACAGCCGCTAGCAGCGCCCACAACAGCGAGTAGCCGTAAAGTGCTGCAATTCGAGGTGTAAATAGTAACTCACCAGAACCAGCAGCCGACAGCATCCATAAAAAACTCGGCCCCAACCATTTAAAGCGCTCCCAACCCTCTGGCGCCTGCGGGATTTGTTGACTGGTATTTTCACCCTCCTGGTTAGTTATTTGTGCAGAAGAACTGCGATCGCTATCTCTATTCATTGTTATTACTAGATTAGTAACTGCTCAACACCGATCAATTTACCCACGATTTATGGTGAGGTTGAAATTGTGGATTTTCATATTCCGGTGCTTCACACCTTGTTAAAACAACGCTTGCTGGTGGCTTTTACCCAAAGTCCGATTAAACCAAAGACAACTGCGATCGCCAGCAAAAACGTTAGATTGAACTGAATGCCGGAGCCACTTGCATGATTGTGCTAACGTAAAACTCACAGCAGGTCTTTGCCAATTGCAAATCAGGGTACGCGCCAAGCCAAAAAAACTGCTGCTAGTCCCAAAAAAACGGCAATCTCCACCACGAATGCGATCGCACTCAGGCTTGACTAGGTTCTCAAGTTTGAGAGAGGACTTTTCCTTCCCAATTACAGCGAGCGAACCAGCTAGAAGCATCCACAATCGCATTCGGGGTTGAATTTTTGAATTGGTCAGGTTTTATTGTACTCAAGGAATTAATTTTGTACAAAGATGCCTCCTAAGACTGCCACTCTTACATTTTCACCCTACACCTCTGTATGGGAAAGATTGTGCAAAATTAAAGCAAATAGCCAAATATCTTACTTAAGATATATTGCTTTTACATTCAATTTTAAAATCACCAAACTTAAGATAGATGCTGCACGGCTATTTTTTCTCTACACATACTTTTTAGAAAAACCCAAAGCTCATTCTCAGGCTAGGCGCGTCGCTGTTTTTTAGTTTGTATCCTGAGAACTACGAAGTTCATATAATTTAACAAGAGCGAGATGACACAAAAATGCGATGGAGCAAGCCAAGCAATAGAATTGCTGGGTCAACAAAAGTTAGAACTAAGCGATCGCGATCGTGAAGAGATCATTGAGCGCATCCGTCCCACTGCCTTAATCATTCACGAAACGATTAGGATTGAGGGTGAAAGTCAGTTGTGCCGTCCTGTTTCAGCCCTAGCTTGGTCTGGATTAGCCGCAGGACTATCTATGGGATTTTCTCTGGTGGGTCAAGGTTTACTCCAAGCAAATTTACCCCACCAATCTTGGAGTTCCATCATTGTCAGCCTTGGGTACAGTATCGGCTTTGTCATCGTGGTGATGGGGCGTCAGCAGTTGTTCACTGAAAATACCGTGACTGTCATTCTGCCTTTGTTAAGCGATCGCAGACGCAAAGTTTTTATGCGAGTGCTGCGATTATGGGGAATCGTGTTAGCAAGCAATTTGTTAGGTGCATTCATATTTGCCTCAATAGTTGCACAGGTTGGAGTCTTCCCGCCTGAACTTCAAACAGCGTTTGGCGAAATAGGTTTAAGAGTTATCGATGGAGGATTTTGGATAACTTTATTGCGGGCAATCTTTGCTGGTTGGTTAATTGCTTTAATGGTCTGGCTTCTCCCCGCCGCTGAGTCTTCCCAACTGTGGGTAATTGTTATCATCACTTCCCTGGTTGGGCTAGGTGAATTTCCTCATATTATTGCCGGATCGGTGGAAGTTTTCTATGCAGTGGCAATTAAAGCTGTTTCGTGGCCAGAATATTTGGGCAAATTCATGATACCTACCCTAATTGGTAATATTTTAGGCGGAGTTACCTTAGTCGCTACCTTAAACCATGCCCAAATTGCTCAAGATGATCTCTAAAAATTGAGTTCAAACAAACCACATAAAGGGCATGGAGAACCCCGATTTCTCTAAGAGGTCGGTGATGTGTGATCTTAAGATAAAAGGAGAGTGATGATGACTACAAACTGGCGTGGCTATCGAGTTGCAGCTTGGGTAGGACAGGCGTTATTAACCATAGCAGTAATAGCTGCTGTCAGTCAGGGAAAATGGCAAAATGCCTTGGCGCTAGGATTATTTTTAGCAGCATCCGTGGTGTTTGTCGTGATGCAAGATCGCTTGCCAACGCTGTTTGATTTCCTGTTTGTGTTTGCTGCCTTACTCAATGCTGGAGGCTGGGTGTGGGGACTATTTTACCAGCAGGGGCCTTATGATGAAATTGTTCATGCTTTCACGATTTTTGCCGTGACTTTAGCATTGAGTTTTTTAGCCTACAGTTCAATGTTGACGATTTTTCGCGATCGCAAACTGCTGTACTTGCTAACAATAACCAGTTTTGGAATTGCGATCGGTGCTTTGTGGGAAATTACCGAATGGACGGCTGGTATCGTTCTTTCTAGCAAAGTGATTGGGAGTGTGGATGATACGATTATCGATTTGATTATGGATAGTTTTGGCTCTGTAGTAGCTGCCCTAACTAGCTTGTGGGCGTTGCAAGAATGGACGCGCCCGGGTGCGGCAGGTGGGAAGGGTGCATCTATCGTCAATAGTCCGATCGACGATCGCGCTTAACTCAAAGCAATACCATCAGTTTTTCCTCGATCGTCTTTCATCGGATAGATATTTTCTTAGGGCCTCAGACAGATGGCAAGGTGGGGATATTTTAGGTTAAATAGGTATACAAGCAAAATTTTAAAATGTAGAACAGACACAATAGACCTTTTGTCTAAGTCGATTTTTGAGACTCTAAATTCCCATTGTCGCAAGAAGTGGATTGTTCAGAACGGGAGGATTTTATGAAAATCAAATCAACCAAAACGGCACTGGCTGTGTTGAGTTCAACCTTTTATTTATCGGAAATTGCCCAAGTCGGTTCCCAAACATCTATCGTAATTGCTCAACAAAGAGTAGTCGCAGCGGACATCGAGATGGTGGCGAAGATGGAGGACTGCTGAAAATTATACCCCGGTCTAGTTCTGAGACAGGGATGCTGGCAGTTTCGTGGGATGAAACGACTAGCTTTGATGACAACCAAGGGGTTTTAAGAATTCAAAAAGATAGTCAAGCCTTTTTTAATTAGACCGTAAAACGGCCCGGTTTTGAACAGAAATTATGTACCTGTCTAAGCCAAGTAAACAGGAAAATCAAGGAGACTTTTCAATGGTTAATAATCGTTTAAACAATTCCACTCAAAAGCTGTGGAATGCTAAGGGAGGAGCGATCGCCCTTGCACTCGCCGCCATCCTGCTTCCGGCTTGTTCTACCCCACAGCGGGAAGCTACGGCACCTGCACCTGCACCTGCAACGCCGGGAACGGTTGCCACGACAACTGAGAATGTGGTTGATAACACAGCAGCACTGCTTGGTAAAACTGTGACGGTCAGAAGTAAACCCATCAATAAATTGGGCCCATCGACTTTTACAATTAGCGATCAGAAGTTTTTTGGCAGCGAAACGATTTTGGTTGTCAATGCCACAGGCAAGCCTTTTATGATGCCGGCTGAATCTGGTCAAGATATTCAAGTAACGGGAACTGTTCGCAAATTTGTCCTTGCAGATATCGAGCGCGAGTACAAATTAGGCTTACAGCCAAACCTGTACGCCGAGTACGAAAGTAAACCTACGATCGTTGCACAATCGATGGCGCTATCCCCCACACCGGGGGAACTCACCTCAAACCCCAAAAAATACTACGGCAAGACACTAGCGGTGAGTGGTGAAGTCGAAACCATCAGAAGTTCAAACTCGTTCACCTTGGATGAAGACAAATTAATTGGCGGAGAAGATTTGTTAGTGATACACACCGTTCCACAACCAACCGTGAAAGAAGGTGAGAAAGTTGCCGTAACCGGTGTGCTGCGTCAGTTTGTTGTCGCTGATCTCGATCGCGAATACGATTTGCAATGGGATTTGACCTTAAAGCAGAAGCTAGAAGCCGAGTATACCAACAAACCCGTGCTAATTGCTACAGGCGTGTATCCCTCAGCCATTCCTGACTGATGAATATACCTCTCAAATAACTCTTGTGGAACAGGCTATTTGGGCCTGTTCTTTACAGGATTTTAGAGGAGAAGTCTAATAGAGGACTCATATCGTGTCCGATCAATTAAGCCCGATAAATCAGGTTCGTAGTGCGGACTTCAGTCCGCTCTTAAACTGCGGACACCAGGACGCACTACGAACCGTTTTTGTGAGGGTAATCGATCGCACATGATATCACTTCGGGATGATGAAAAACCGGGTTTGATGCACTAAAATTATTGGTTGTTACCCACAGATTAAGTAAAAAACTAAGGTTTGAAGGCATTGATGCGTCCAGGAGCGATCGCTTGCCCCCGGACGATCGGCAGAAAAAACCTCTTCCTTGCCTCGCTTGTGATAATTATCAATTCAGCAATAAGGTGTATATCATGAATCAATCAGAATCCGTGTCGCCACCACTGCTCCAAACCAAATTCGTCGAAAATTTTCGTTGGTTCAGTCGATTTAGCTTCTGGGTACAGTTATTGTTTGGTGCGGTTTCCGGTATTACTTTAATACTTGCCATGTTGAGCCGCAACCTGAGCGAGCAACCCAATAATCCAGGTATTGGGTTCGGCATAGTTTTAGCGATAGTTGGTCTTGTATTGCTGGCTTTTAGAATATTTTGGGATTTTCGATATCGGCTTTTAGGCAGACGTTTGCAAGGAGGTGATATCCAGTTCTATCCCAGCAAAGAAGATATTACTCAAGCCTTACGAATTGGATTAAATTCTAGTTTGGTGGGACTACTAATCGCGTTTATCGCTTCGGAAGAAACAGTGGGTCTAGTTTTAGCAAAAACGCTCGCTCAACCACAAGCGCTCGCAACTAATACAGAAAATGTGATTCGTTCCCTAGATATTTTTGTGACTATGGCAAACGTCAATATGATTGGCGCTCACTTTTTTGGAGCTGTTACTTCTCTTGGCTTGCTCAATTGGGTAGATGAGTAGTTGGCAGCAAAAAACACAACTCCTATGCCGTCAGGACTTACAAAAGATGGTATATTCAACTGATATCGCGTCCGAGCGATTACCATAACAAAAACGGTTCGTAGTGCCTCCTGGTGTCCGTTCTTGGGAGCAAAAACGGTTCGTAGTGCGGAATGCGAGTCCGTAAAATGCAAAAAATTTAAATCTGCACGCGCGATCGAATCTTACTATAGCAATCCTAAATCATTATCCTTACCGCGAACATAAATGTGATTTCCCCAAAATCCATCTGTAGGGACACGGCAGTGCCGTGTCCCTACAGAAAATCATTTAGGATTGCTATATGATTAATTGAGCGGACAGGATAGGACATCTTGCACCATTCTCAATAAACTTATAACCGGGTTTTTGAACCAGAAATATAGATTTTCATGCTAATTTTTGGTGAGAAACCAGGTTTTTGCCACAGATGCAATATCTCAATTTAACTAACTAATATGCAAGACCTCTGGTATAAAGACGCAATAGTCTACTCCCTTGATGTTGAAACCTTCCTGGACTCGAACGGGGATGGTGTAGGCGACTTTCAGGGACTTACTAACAAGCTAGATTATTTATCAGGACTAGGAATTACTTGTTTGTGGTTGTTGCCGTTTTATCCTTCCCCTAACCGCGACAATGGTTACGATGTGATGGATTACTGCAACATTGACCCGCGATTGGGAACCCTGGGAGATTTTGTCCAGTTCATGCACCAAGCAGGGGAACGAGGAATTCGCGTGTTGATCGATTTGGTAGTAAATCATACCTCCGATCGCCATCCTTGGTTTGTTGCTGCACGTAGCGATGAAAATTCCAAATATCGCAATTACTATGTGTGGTCAAAAAATCCACCCAAAACCGATCCAGAGCAGCTAATCTTTCCCGATGTCGAGGACAGTATTTGGGAGTACGACGAACAAGCAAACTCTTACTATTTGCATCACTTCTATAAAGAACAGCCAGATTTGAATATTACCAATCCGGCGGTACGAGAAGAAATCTGTAAAATTATGGGTTTCTGGCTAGAACTGGGCGTGTCTGGATTTCGCATTGATGCTGTTCCCTTTTTAATTAAAGAAACTGCCACCGAAGGTATAAGCACCGAAGACCTGCGATGTTTCTTGGAAGAAATGAGAGAATTTGTGTCATCGCGTCAGGCTGATGCAGTGTTGCTGGCAGAAGCAAATGTCGCGCCCGATCGCATTCCAGTCTACTTTGGTAATGGCGACAGAATGCACGTCCTGTTCAACTTTTTGCTGAACCAGCATCTGTTTTTGGCCCTAGCGCGTCAAGAATCCACAGCCCTGCGCGATGGACTAAAAATCTTACCGGATATTCCTCCTATTTGTCAGTGGCTGAATTTTGTGCGCCACCACGATGAACTGACGCTAGACTGCATTACTTCATCGGAACGAGAGGAAATTTTTGCAGCGTTCGCCCCCGATAAAAGGATGCAAATTTTCGGGCGCGGAATTCGTCGTCGCTTACCACCGATGATGGGAAATGACCGCCGCCGGATTGAACTGGTCTACAGCTTGCTTTTCACCCTGCCTGGTATACCCATGCTGCGCTATGGAGAAGAAATTGGCATGGGCGATGACCTTTCGCTGGAAGGTCGAAACAGCGTCCGCACTGTGATGCAATGGTCAGATGCTCCAAATGGTGGCTTCTCGACTGCTGCAACTGAGGCTCTTGCCAGACCTGCGATCGCCAGCGGAGAATACAGTTACAAACAAGTCAATGTCGCCGCAGCGCAGCGCGATCCTAACTCATTAATTAACTGGATCGAGCGTGCAATCGGCATCCGCAAGCAATGTCCTGAATTCGGTAGGGGAAAATGGCAAATTTTGGAAACCGACTGTTCTTGGGTTTTTGCTCACTGCTGTCACTGGGAAGGCAGGACGCTTCTCGTCCACAATCTAGCCGACAAACCTTGTACTGCTACGCTCAAATCTAACGAATACACCAATCTTGTTGATTTATTTGGCGATCGCCTGTATGAATCTCTCGATGCCGGATCGCCCTCTATTCCTTTAGAAGCCTACGGTTATCGCTGGTTTCGAGTCAATTAAATCCAGGGGTAAAAAAGTTAATGTTGATGGGAGAACTAGCGACGTGGACTGTTAGGAATGTACTTAGCAGCTTCCTTGTCGGGAAGCGGTTTTATCTGACCTTGATTGACCAAAGCTTGATGAATTAGGGCCGTAGCACTACCCCGACTGAGCAACTCGTTCGGATTAAGAACTCTGGGATCTGGATAGTTGACCACTATCTTTGCCTTTGTCGCTGCAGCCACTGGCTCAACCGCATATTTAGGAATTTTCTCGGCATCTTTATAAAAGGAATTGAGAAAATCTAATGCCGAATTTTTAGTAGGCGCAGTTGCAGCTTTTGTCGTTTTTGGCGGAACAGTCTTAGCCGATTTAGGTGCGGGCGCAGCCGCAGGCTGCTGCCTTGCCACTACAGGTAATAACGGCTGCATCAAAACAGTCGCTGCGAGGGGAAATGCCAAACGGTTCCTAGCAATTCGACGTTGATTTACTGGAGTTGGACTTGCTGGAGTTGCAGCAGCTCGATCAGTTTTGACAACAGGGCGATTGTAATCCATATTTAAACCCCTCATTAACACAACTAATGCTTGTGCCTTAGTCAAGGGCTGCTTCGGACGAAACTCATTTCCGGGAAAATTATTCATAAATCCCGCTTCATAAGCTTCTTGAATCGGAGTTTCTGCCCAGTAGTTTTTAGGCACATCCTTAAAGGAACTTCCACTCGGTATCTTTCTAATGCTGGCTCGGTTAAAAGCTTGGCGGAGCATCGCCGAAAATTCATCTCGATCCACAGCCTGTTTGGGTCTAAAAGTTCCGTTTAGATATCCGGTAACAATGTCTTTTTCAGCTAAGGACTGAATAAACGGACGCGCCCAGTAATTCTGCGGTACATCAGGAAATTTCGATTTAGCTTGTTGAGCAGCAACTTCCTGGGAACTTAGCACAAAACCAGTGCCACTGACACTAACGGCTAAAGCTAAAAAGGCTACGCTGATTGACGGTAAATACCTGCGATTAGACATGAGAAATGTCCTCCTAATTTTTGCATTTTTAACGAGACTATTTGGCTGAGTTAGAGCGGATTACGTTTTTTTCTATCCGATTCCCATTCTGTTTTTACATCTAACTCTTCGCGACGTACTGTGTCTGTTGCCTCAACCTTATCTTGCTCAACTTCTTTTCTGACTTGCACTTCCTCGCGCACGAACGCCTGCTTTTGGATATTCACACTTTCTTCGTAGATATCCAAATGTGCCATTTTTTCTTGCTTGAAGGCGGTATCTGGAGTTACTCGACTCCCTGCATATTCTGGAGTTGTGTGCTCAATCACAATTCGCTCTTTTTCTACAGGAACTTGCAGCTTTACCGTTTTTGTTTCAACTTGTTTGCCAATTATTACCTCGCCTATTTTGCGACGGGTTTTATCTGCAACTAATCGTTCTTCGTACAGTTTGAGTTTTTGATGATCCTGTTCGTTCATCTGATACAATTGGGGCTCTCGCTCGTAAGTGTAGGTATCCCGGTCATAAGCAGCATTACGAGCTTGAGGCGAGACAGAATGCGTTCTAGAAACTGGAACAGGTGCTTCTAAAGGTAATGATGCTTCTACTGGTGCAGACGCTTCTACTGTTGAAGTCCGATAAAGACCCCGCACTTGTTCTTCATAATCGTAATCAACTGCCGTCCCATGCTCATACCTGGGTAGTTTTTCCACTTGGTCTTTACTCTGCAAACCTGTAGCGTAAACGCGCCGCCCATTAAAATCAACGCGACAAAGAGCGATGGGAAGTAAAACTTTTTTGCCAAAAATCCAAGAACCAGTCTCTACCACAAAATAGCGGAAACGTCCTGTCTCATCTACCAGCACAGTATCGATCGTGCCAATTTTATCATCGGTATTTCCGGCATACACATCCACCCCTTTGATATCGTCCTCCTCAAAAGCTGCTTGGCGGTAGTTGGGATTAAAATCCTCAATTTTGTAAAGTAACATTGTTGTTTCCTGTACATCAACTTGTGTACCTACTTTAGATAGATATCAGTTCTAATACTTCCTTCTTATGAATGATTCAGCAAATTGAAAATCATCAAGATAGCGATATTTTTTTATACTTTTATATCTTTAGGTAGATGAATTTAGCATTTCTGTACTGAATGTGATAAATTTATCTAATCATTCGTAGGTTGGGTGGAGCCAACCTACAACCTTTCTGCCACCAACTCTCACAAGGATTTATTAGGTTTTATGATCACCTTAACTAGGGGATATTCTACAAAACTAAGGGCATCTCTAAACGAGCTGCTGGTTTTTTTTTAGGAGATTTCGATTTTATGAGCGAAATTACTACTTTTGATATTTAAAATTTTTAAGTTAAAAATATTAGGCCCATCGGTAGATATTCTGGTAATGATGATTAAGTAAAATTAAATTACCTTCAAGAAAAAAGTCACAACGTAACGCAGGGGTTAATCTTTTATGACTTATCCAGATCGATCGGGCAGTCAACTCGCTGAGCCTACAATCGTCAATCCGCTGGTGGATTACCACGACCAAGTGAGGTGGGGGCCAATTTTGGCAGGAATTGCGATCGCTCTGGGAACTCAACTGGCTTTAAGCGCTTTGGCAATGGCGATCGGATTAAGCGCGGGTGCAACAGGGGCGGATGCAGGTTCCGTTGGTTTTGGGGTCGTAATTTGGTCGATTATCAGTTTGCTGATTTCCCTATTTTTAGGCGGTTGGGTGATGGCTCAAAGCTGCGGCCCAATGACTAAGAAAACAGCACTTTTGAATGCAGCAATTCTTTGGGGAACTACATTAGCACTTAGTTCTTGGTTATTAGCAAGCGGGATATCGGGTGCTGTTGAGGCTGTCGCTGCTAATGCGGGAGAAATTGCCGATCAAGTACAACAACAGGGCGGCGTTAATATACCGAATCAAGCGCCGAATGTAGACCCAAATCAAGTTCGCGATATAGCTGGTAATACAGCTACAGCTACTTGGTCATTTCTACTTGGCTCTTTGCTGAGTTTGGCAGGGGCAATGATTGGTGCTGCTGTGGGCGCTCGCAAACCGCGCGTTTATGCTTGATTAGCGATGATAAAACCAGAAAATTCAACAAGCACAGCAGCGAGTCGAATGATTTTATACGATTGTGATGATGATTCATTCTTTCTTGGAGAAGATGAACGAGCTAAAAAACTTTTCTAAGGTTTTGGCATAGAGATTTAAAAGGAGATAAAGCGATGCAAGAGCAGAGGATATGGCAAAAATATACAAGGTTAACAAGTTCGATCTTGTTAACGGCAACGGTTTTAGTTGCTCCCTCGATCGCCGCTGATACAAATAAAACACAGATTCAAGGTGAATATTTACTAGCGCAAGTACCGGATAGCTGTCGCCAGGTTATTGCGAGGAATGGTCTTAATGTTCGGCGACAACCGACGGCTAACAGCGAAGCGGTTGGTATCATCGATTCCGCGCGAAATGTGACGATTCAAAGTCTTGGTGAGAATGGCTGGATACCAATTACAGCCCCCATACAAGGTTACGTATATGGTGGTTTTCTCGGAGCGTGTGAAGTCGCAACTCCCCCGCCTCCTACTGACTGCCGCCAAGTTGCAGCCCAAAGAGGAATTAATGTGCATCAAGCACCTTCCACTGATGGGGAAAGGGTTGGATTCGTCGCGAATGGACGAAGAGTGACGATTGAAAGTATAGGAACGGATGGTTGGGTGCCGATTACAGTGCCTCTGAGAGGCTACGTCCAAGCTGAAAACCTGGCGTATTGTAGTTAATTGAAAAAACAGTGATGGATGAGCACCAATCAAAGCCAAAAAAAGAAACTAATTCACAGCAAAAGTCTGGTTTGTTAAATTTCATTGCCGAGACAACAGAATCTGCACTGAATGCAGGTAAAGCGGTTGTTGACACAGCAGTTGATTTGGGGGAAGCTGCTGCTAAACAAACTTATCGATTGATTGGAAAAGCGACGCAAGGAACCGGAGAGGCGGTAACTTATGTTGGCAATCTTCCCTTTGTTAAACAAGTGGCAGGGGTACTCAGGCTTGATTGGTTAGTTGGGGTCAGCGATCGCATCGACTTAGCCAAAGCCGAAGCTCAAGTCAAGGAACTCCAACAAAAGTATCCCAATGAAGATCCCAGCGAAATTGCCCATCGCATTATGGTGGAAAAAGCGATCCAAGCGGGTGGTGTCGGATTTGCTAGCAGCATTTTACCCGGTGTCGCGGCTGCACTGCTGGCGATCGATTTAGCCGCGACTACTGCGATTCAAACCGAAATGGTTTATGAAATTGCCGCCGCTTATGGGATGGATTTACAAGAGCCAGCCCGAAAAGGCGAGGTTTTGGCAATTTTTGGGTTAGCGCTAGGCGGTAGCAACGCCATGAGAGCTGGTTTAGGCTTTTTACGCAACGTACCGCTGGCTGGCGCGATGATTGGTGCGAGTACGAATGCTACGATGCTGTACGCGCTGGGATATGCGGCGCGCCAGTTTTATGAAGCCAAATTGAAGGAAGATACGGAAGAACCTGGAACCGAAACGCTGCAAGCGATTCAGCAACAAAGCGAGAAATATCTCGATGTGGCGATCGCCCAGCAAGCAGGGATGGATCAAATTATGGTTCACATGATTTTGGCAAGTTATCCCAACAAAAACTGGGAAGATATTCTGCCAGAATTGAAGGCATTGCAATTAAATGCCGATTCTCTCAAAAGGATTGCTGCTAACATCAAGTCCCCCAAACCATTGGGTGCATTGTTAGAGCAACTTAACCCCGACTTTGCAGTACCGCTATTAGCTCAATGCCGTCGCATTGCCGAAAGTAGCGGAGAGGTTTCCGAAGCAGAACAGAGGGTGCTGGATGCGATCGCACAAAAACTCAACGGTCAAGATGTGGCTGCGATATCCACTTGAAAAAAATTGTTGGTGCGTTAGCTTTCTGCGTAACTCACCATCCCCAATATTTACTGTCGCTGTGTAAGTCCTAAATTAGCCTCACGTTACAGTAATCTACAGGCTTAAGATAGAGTTTGACATGGCTAATTTTAATACTATAAATAACGACTGATGCAAGAGGAAGTTTTATGACAGCAGAAATATCCGGAGTCTGGGACAAGATTGAGAGCATGATCAATGACTTCATTGTCCTGCTGCCTAATATGATACTAGCGTTAATTGTTTTTGCAATCTTTTTCTTTGTTGGTCGGTCAATTAAGAGAGCGGTCAGGCAGCTTACCCGCAACCACCGCCAATCCCGGAATTTGGGACTGGTGTTGGGAAGGTTAGCGCAGGGTATTAATGTTCTGGTTGGTCTGTTTATTGCCTTGTCGATTGTAATTCCCACCTTTAGAGCAGGCGATTTGGTGCAACTGCTGGGAATTAGCGGGGTAGCGATTGGTTTTGCCTTTCGCGATATCTTACAAAACTTCCTAGCTGGTATCCTAATTCTTTTGACGGAACCGTTCCAAATCGATGACCAGATTGTGTTTAAAAACTTTGAGGGAACGGTAGAAACTATTGAAACTCGCGCTACAACAATCCGAACCTATGATGGTCGCCGGATTGTAATTCCCAATGCCGAATTGTTCACCAATTCTGTTATGGTGAATACCGCCTTTGATAAACGCCGGATGGAATACGACGTTGGTATCGGCTACGGCGATGATATTGACCGAGCCAAGCAGTTAATGATGGAAGCCATGCACAGTGTGGATGAGGTTTTGAATGACCCTGCTCCTGACGTGCTGCTGATGGAACTTGCAGGAAGTAGTGTCAATATCCGCGCTCGATGGTGGATTGCTCCGCCGCGACGACTTGACGATCTTAGCTCGCGGGACAAGGTGCTGTCTGCGATTAAGAAAAAGCTGACTGCCAATGGCATCGACTTGCCCTTTCCTACGCAGCAAATTTTGTTTCACGACCAAACCGAAGAGACGGATGGCGATCGCAAACGTCAACGGGAAGGATGGCCCGTTGGTAATGGCGAAGTTCCTAAACCCCGCAGCATCAGCGGTTCTCTGCAAAAACTAATTGAACTGCGATCGCAACAAGACGGCAACGGACAATCTTCACCCCACCCCAACTCATGAAAAATGTCAAGTTAAGCAAACTTTGGGACTCGCTGCACTCTAGCTACTGGTTTATCCCAACGTTGATGGCGGTGGGGTCGATGATTTTAGCGATCGTAATGCTGACAATTGACCGCACGGGTAATACACCAAACTGGAGGTGGATTTACACGGGTGGAGCCGATGGTGCGCGATCGGTTCTTTCATCGGTTGCCGGTTCAATGGTCAGCGTTGTTGCTACAGCTTTTTCGATTACTATTGTGGCGCTTCAGTTGGCGAGTTCAAATTTTGGTCCCCGATTGCTGCGTAATTTTATGCAGGATACGGGCAATCAAATCGTGCTTGGCACTTTCATTGCCACGTTTATTTACTGTTTACTCGTACTGCGAACCATTCATGGAGAAGGAGAAGGATACAGTCTCTTTGTACCCCAACTCTCGGTTACAGTTGGTACCGGATTGGCAATTGCCAGTATCGGCGTACTGATTTACTTTATCCATCACGCATCAACCATTATTCAAGCGTCCCATGTAATTACTCAGGTTAGTGGGGATTTAGACAAAGCTCTAGATCGTCTGTTTCCCGGAAAAATCGGAGAAGGTAAGGCGAACAACTCGCGACAAGTGGGAGAAATTCCTGCAAATTTTGACTCGGAAGCAAGTCCTATCAAAGCCACTGGCGAGGGTTATTTGCAAGCAATCGATGACGACGAATTAATGAAAATTGCCCGTCAGTACAATGTGCTTGTACGTCTTACAACTCGACCGGGAAAGTTTATCGTCAAGGGCAGCGATTTAGCGATGGTTTTCCCGGAAAAACAGGTGAATCAAAGCCTGAAACAACAGATTAACGATGCTTTTATTCTGGGCAAAGAACGGACTGAATATCAAGATGTAGAATTTCCAATCGATCAGTTAGTTGAAATCGCCTTGCGTGCGATTTCTCCTGCTATCAACGATCCGTTTACTGCGATTCGGTGTATCGATCGACTCAGCGCCGGATTATCCCGCCTCGCTCAAAGGGATTTTCCCTCGCCGTATCGCTACGACGATGAACAGAATTTGCGCGTCATTGTTGAATGAGTGACGTTTGAAGGGTTAGTCGATGCTGCCTTTAACCAAATTCGCCAGTACAGTAAATCAGATGTGGCGGTAACAATTCGCTTATTGGAAGCTATAGCTTGCATCGCCACTTACACCCGCAATTCTCAACAAAAAGAAGCTTTACGCCGTCACGCGGAGATGATTTTAAATAGTAGCCACGAACAAATCTCTCAGGAGCAAGACCAGAAAGATGTGCAAAAGCAGTATCACCAAGTCATTAAAGCTTTAGGACAGGATTAATTTGGTTAAGCAGAACTATGGTAATAACAGCAGCTTTACGATCGGCTCCTAATACTTTAGCTTTAACCGCGTTGAGTGCCATTGGTTTAGCGCTGACACATTTATTTTCGGGCAAGTTGCGGTTTGCTCCTATTCCTCGCAGTGGCTGGCTTTCAGCAGCAAGTGGAGTTTCGGTAGCTTATGTTTTTGTGCATATTTTACCGGAACTAAATCAGCACCAAGCGGTATTAGAGCAAGTAGAAGCAGGAGTTATTTCCTATCTAGAACACCACGTTTATTTAATAGCTTTGTTAGGATTGACTGTATTTTACGGCCTGGAGCGAATTGCAAATTTATCTCGTCAGCGTGGCGAAGAGGATGTGACCAGTCCTGGTGTTTTTTGGTTGCACATTGCCTCTTTTTCAATCTACAACGCTCTGATTGGCTATCTGCTGCTGCATCGGGAAGAACCGGGCATTACCAATCTGCTGTTGTTTTCTTGTGCAATGGCACTGCACTTTGCAGTGAACGACTCTGGTTTGCGGGAACACCACAAGCATATTTATGACCGCATCGGACGCTGGATACTAGCAGCAGCTATTATTGTGGGGTGGGTGTTGGGTAGCGCTACTGAAATTGGAAAAACTGCGATCGCAGTTTTATTTGCTTTTTTAGCCGGAGGAATTGTTCTCAACGTCCTCAAAGAAGAATTGCCAGAAGAACGAGAAAGTCGGTTTTGGGCATTTGTCCTTGGTGCTGGAATTTACACGGCTCTTCTATTGGCTTTGTAGAGGAATCAAAGGAAGCCAAAACGTTCGAGCTTAAAACCATTAGAAGGAGTCAATCGCATCCTGGGATAAAATTTTTAATGTTGATGGGAACACTAGCGACTCTAACTATGAGGAATGTACTTAGCAGATTAGGTGAAAAACCCGGTTTCTGGCGCCTATCCGTAAGTCCTATATATAATTTTTAGGCGGGCATAAAAAATTTTCCTCTGAGGTAGGGCTGATGTTTCCAGTGTGGTTGCAGGCAGGATTTTGGGGTTTAGTGGGGGGTTCGGCGCTGCTACTAGGAGCGGCGGTGGGTTACTTTGTCAGCATTCCCCAGCGCGCGATCGCGACAATTATGGCTTTTGGCGCTGGTGTGCTAATTTCAGCGCTATCCTTTGAACTGATGGATAAAGCTTACAAGCGCGGCGGTTTCGACTCTACAGCGATCGGCTTTTTGGGTGGCGCTGCTGTCTACACAGCCGCCAATTGGTTTTTGAGTCAACAGGGAGCAAAACACCGCAAGCGATCGGGATCTTTGCACCCAGCTAAAAAAGAGTCAGGCGATGGCGGATTAGCCATCGCCCTCGGCGCGCTGTTAGACGGGATACCGGAGTCGATCGTCATTGGTGTCAGCATGATTTCTGGAGGCGCTGTCAGTTGGGTGACAGTAGCGGCAATTTTCCTCTCCAACATTCCCGAAGGGCTCTCTAGCGCCGCCGGCATGAAAAAAGCAGGGAGATCGATCGGTTACGTTTTTGGAGTTTGGGGCGCGATCGCAGTTATTTCCGGTATCGCAGCATTGTTAGGATATACGCTTTTCAGTGGCTTTTCTGCGGAAGTAATAGCCGCTACTACCGCCGTAGCAGCAGGGGGTATTTTAGCAATGATCTCAGATACTATGATTCCCGAAGCATTTGAGGAAACTCACGATTTTGCCGGACTAATTACTGTCTGCGGTTTTTTAGCTGCTTTTGTACTCAGTAAGTTAGCAGAAAGATAATTGATAATTAGCGATCGGTCATCACTAAAGTAATGTAGAATTGCTGACAGTTATAGTTTATTGATATAGACCTAGACTAATTTGATATGTTGCCAAGCTGTATCGAACCACAAAAAAGCTTATAATTAACATTAAAGGTCGCAGCCTGTCAAGAGGTGTTGGAAAATTTATGTGTGTCAACTTAGGGGATATCCTGCACGAAAGCTACCAAATTATCGCTTTGTTGGGACAGGGAGGGTTTGCTAGAACCTACACGGCTGCACAAATAAAAAAACCCAATAATCCTCTGTGCGTTGTTAAGGAAATTCCTTTTCCCTCATCGAACGATCCGCGCGTCTTGGAAATGGCAAGGGGGCGATTTGAAAGGGAAGCCAGCGCTTTGTACCATCTCGGCAATCACTCGTGCATTCCCGAATTATTCGATAGCTTTGAAGAAAACAACCATTTTTATTTAGTGCAAGAATACGTTGAAGGACATCTGCTCAGTCAAGAACTCGCTGCGGGCGATCGGTGGAATGAGCAACAAACTGTTGCTTTGTTGCGGGAAGTTCTGGAAATATTAAACTCTGTTCACCAAGCAAACATTATTCACCGCGATATTACACCTGCTAACTTAATTCGGCGCACAATAGATCGTAAAATTGTTCTTATTGATTTTGGAGCTGTCAAAGAAATCAGCACTTTCACCTCTAACAGTACAGGTGAAATATTGAGATCGCAGGCGATCGGTACTCGCGGTTATATGCCTGCCGAACAATACGATACGCGGTCGGCCCCACGACCCTACAATGATATTTATGCAGTAGGAATCATCGCGATTCAAGCCCTCACCGGACGGCATCCCAGAAATCTGCCGCAAGACCCCGAAAATTGCGAAATTATCTGGGATTATTTAACATCGGAACCGGTTAGCGATGGTCTAACAAATATTTTAAACACAATGGTGCACTTCCACTTTCAGCAGCGCTACCAATCGGTTGATGAAGTTTTGCAAGACTTGGATTTGTCGATCGTCGCAGGGCCCGAGTTACCCAAAACTTCGCGGAAGTTGCGCTGGCGTTGGCGCTGGCTGCTGTTCGGCGTTGCGGGAATTGCGGCTTTTGGGGCGATCGTACTTTTAATCCCCAGAATTTTGCCGCTAATCCCCAGAATTTTGCCGGGACAAACGCTGCCTACAGCCTCCGCAGATGGTGTAAGTTCCGGCGAAAAACTCTTAGTGCAAACCTCCGCCCTGTGGTCAAAACAAAGGGGAATCAATGAGTTTGCCGACTCAAATTATCCCGAAACTTTAAAATTGCTCACACAGTCCTGGCGAGAAGACCGCAGAGACCCCGAAACTTTAATTTACATCAACAACGCTCTGCTAAAGGCAATAAATGCAGAATATTACACGATCGCAATTGTGGTTCCCATCCGCAGAAAGGATGACGGTAGCATTCTCAACGCCAATTTAGCCGAAGAACTGCTGCGCGGCCTGGCTCAAGCTCAAACCGAAGTTAATTTAGGTCTCCTCGCTGCAAATGACAGCAATAAAAATTTTCCTGGTCAAGGATTTCTCGAACCAAAAGCTATTAAAGGAAAAGGTCTCAAAGTCATCATTGCTGATGACGGCAATATCATATCCTACGCAAAGCAAAGGGCAAATTACCTAGTCACTCAGCCAGATATTCTAGCAGTAATCGGACACTACACCAGCGACATGACAGTCGAAACAGTAGATATTTACAATCAAAATAAACTGGTCGCTATTTCTCCAGGAAGTACAACAGAAGAACTAACACGCAAACCTCGAAAATTCTTTTTTCGGACGGCTCCGACAACCAGCATAGAAGCTGAAGGTTTAGTAAATCAACTGCTCTCAGTCGGTCAGAAAAAAGTTGCTGTTTTTTATAATCCCAACAGTCCGTTTAGCGCTTCTTTGTGGGAAGAATTTAAAAAGCAATTTGAATCCCAAGGAGGCTCGACTTTTAGACTCAGTAATTACGACTTATCCAAAAATGATTTTAACGCTAAAGCAGCAATCAAAGAAGTCGAGAAATCGGGGAAAACAGCCATAGCTGTCATTCCCGACGGTCAAGTTACTAAGGCTGTAGAAAATGCGCTAGAAATGATTAAAGCTAACGGCGATCGCAATTGGATTGTCGGGCCGTGGACGCTGTACGAACCGCGAACTTTAGAAGCAGCAAAACAACTAAAGTCTGTTGAAAAACTCGCCATATCCGTGTTTTGGCATCCGACAATCAGTTTTGACAAAAAGTTTCCGGTCAACGCCGAAAAATTGTGGGGAGGCCCGGTCAATACTCGATCGGCTTTAACCTACGATGCAGCCAAGACGCTGATAAAAGCCCTCGAATTGCAGCCAGAACCCAGCCGCGAAGGAATGCAAAAAACCTTAGCCTCTCCTGATTTTAAAGCTGACGGAGCCACGGGTATAATTGAGTTTGACTCGACAACTGGAAATCGGAAAAAACCCCCTAAACGAGTGGCGCACATTGTGCCGTGTGCTACAGAAAAATTTGGTCTTACGTTTGTGCCGATCGAATTTCCCACCGCCGCAGCCGCAGGTTTAAAGTGCGATTGAATTGATATCTTGTGGCATTGTCAACAAACCTTTCAAGGGCGGGCAGGATGCCCAACCCCTACTCCCCACAAGA
>Ga0163147_10001327_pt1 | contig 37911 bp, 45 predicted proteins | sample OliLakLV19MP6G1_FD_148597 | JGI IMG/M metagenome (GOLD analysis project Ga0163147, IMG submission 148597) | Freshwater microbial mat bacterial communities from Lake Vanda, McMurdo Dry Valleys, Antarctica- Oligotrophic Lake LV.19.MP6.G1 | ecosystem: Environmental > Aquatic > Freshwater > Lake >...
AAACTGATTGAGGCACAAAGTGGATGGAGGTCGATGTTATCAGGAAAACAACATCAAGATGCAATCGATAAAGATGTTGCAGGAAAAATCCAACAACTAAGAAACATGAGGGACGAAGCGGAAAAGCTAGCTAGAAGTGCCACTGAAGCTAAAATCAAGAAAATGATGGACGACGACAAATCCCTTATCACCTTAAAAAGGGAACTGGATGATCTAGTAGCCAAGGCAATCGAAATAAAAATAGATCCAGATGGTCTGAGCAAATTGGAAGAATTGTTCAAAAAATTGGAACAAAGTGAATTTTTCCGAAAATTGAATTCTATGTCTTCATACGATGAGACTACTAATAAAATCAAACATATCGGTTGGGTTCTTTCTAATCCAGAAGCCAGACAAGCTTTATCGAAAGAAGAACTTAATAAAAAAGAATTATTTAAGCTTATTTATCCAGGACTGGATGATAAACAACTTGGCCTCAAGATGATGGAGGAAATGGATATTGCATTAAATGACACGATGAAGGAGAGAGTCTTACTTAAAGCTAAATTCAAGGACGACCCGTTGTCTATTGAAATTTTTAAATCCCTACAACCATTAATTTCCGACCTACTGAATGGAGTAATGAAGGCTCAAGGACTTTCGTTCGTCCTGGAGAAGAAGTTCAACACCATGACCGAGAAGTACACTCTTCTGCCAGACACCAAGTCCTATGCAGCGGACATGGCTCAGAAACACATGCGGGGGGTTGGGGAGGAGACGGACAAGTACAAGTTATTCCATGACCGTCTGGGTATGATCCGACAAGCCGAGAGTGGGATGACATCTGGATTGAGGGAACAGTACGACGACTCTGGCCCTCTGATGAAATTCCTAATTTCATCGGCTGCCAAACCCCACGTAGCCTTGAATCCTGCAGAGGCAGACTACTCCAAGATGGTGGAGTTCGACAAACTCAAGAAGTTCGTAGGAGAGAGTAAGGGTAGTGGGACCAGAGTAATGATGGAAGGAAGTTCCGAGGCCCAGGAAACGATCAATCGGTCCAAAGATCAGAACATGCCAGTTCTGGATGAGATCAGGAACATTATTGAGCAGGCTCGGCTGATCGAGGAGCAACAGAACGAGTACCAGAAGCAGGCAGTGAAATACCTGAACCAGATTGCTAACGGTAGCAGAATGTCGGTCGCTCCGATGCCACGGGCATCGGATATGTTCACCGCCCCGATGCCTCGCCCGGTAGGGTTCGGGGTCGTAGACCCTCCGGGGTGAGGAAACTATGTCACGATTATGTGGAGAGTCGGAGTCGTTGCAGGGCATCCTGTCGGTATGCGAGATCATGGACACCAGGACGGGGGTGGCCTTCGGCCCACGCGGGGCCAGATCCGCCATCCGACGTTTCCGTGTTATCACGGACGTTGGAGACTTCGGCCAGAACGAGATTTGTAGTGCAATTGGAATTCCTCGCCCGTGGGAAGGTTACATCGCCGGTAACACGTTGGACATCACCATCGTGGCGGCGAAGATATCCGCAAGTTTGGACCCTCAGAGTCAGGACGACAACCGTAAGATATGGATCGTCACTGTCGAGTACACGGACGACGTTCCGGACGAGGGATTGCCAGCCGCTGGATTCGGCAATACGGCCGGGAGTCAAACGACTCCGTGGCTAGAACCGCCGATGATCCGGTACGATAGTGAAGTCATCCAGAGATCGGAACCGAATGATCTGCTAGGTTCCCCATATACTAACTCCGCTAACCAGCCGTTCACCCCACCGTTCACCATCGAGCGGGCGAGGCGGATACTTGTCCTAACCCGGAACCAGGCGAATTTTAACTTCGACACGGTGGATGGATATAGTTTTGCCTACAACTCCGACAACTTCACGCCGCCGGGGGCAGTGAACGATATAGCTCCCGGTGGGTGTCAGTGCTTCCCCATCCAGGCCGAACACGCCCAACGTGGGGCGGTTGGATTCTGGCGGGTGTCGTACCGGATACGAATCGGGGCGATGATCGGGGTGGTCGGGACGGGAACGAGTTTGGAACGAGAATCATTCATGAACGTTCGGGTTCTGGACGCCGGTATGATGCAGTTGCAAAAAGATCCGTCCAGACCCGACACTGGTTCCGCTGTTCCTATCTTCAGGTCGTGGGGACGGATATCCCAACCCGTCCTGCTCGACGGGACTGGCACGGCGTCAAATACCAACGTCCCCAAGTATCGGACTTTCCGCCCATACCAGGGCAGACCGTTCACCCCAATCCTGACAATTGGAGTCGGGTGAGTTATGATTCGTAGAGAAGACATAGCCCGGTTAATCCATGACGCTCGGACGACGGAAAAGCTGGCCCAGGTAAATTCCGCCGCGTTTGGCTACCCACCTTACGGTGGGGCTGGAGACTCCCCATCCTCTGTCACTATTGAAGTTACGGAGAGTCGGAGTTCTGACGAATACTACACCGGGAAGTTCGTATTCTTCAACTACGACAATGTGAATCCGGTGTGGTATTCCTTGACCGACTTGGACGGTCAGGACTACAATTGCAAGATCATCCCTCTGGACAACTCAATAAATCTGACAGTTGGAAAGAGATATCACGGGAAGTTCGAGGGGGTCGGGGGAGAGGACATCGTCACGTCCATGTCCCCGTACCCTGGTTGGCCTATCGTGTCGGTGGGGGGCGGAGACGCCCTGGACATAAGGTTCCCGGCCGAACTCTTCAGCACCTACGACGACGTTACCGGCTACTCCTGGACCCGCCTCGGGCTGGACATTACCGTCCCGGGATTCAACAGCGTTTCACCGATCCCGGTGCCGGTCCCCCAGTCCGGCACCTACGCCTTCGAGGTCGGGGACAACCAGCAACTCGTGCCTGGGACGCGGGTGCTGATGTGGAAGAGTCTGTCCCCCAAACACAGTCCCACTGATGGGGACGGGTACGAGTTCCAACTGGTCAAAACCGGGTGTGGGATCATCAACACCCCGGAAACCGGGTACTCGGTGGATGTCGCGACACTTGCCGGCACGCACTTGACGACCGAGATTATCCCCGACGAGGAGCAGGACGATTCCGACAGCACGGACGGTCCGTGTCTGCGTCTGGCGGTGGACCTGACGTATGTGCCGGGGTGCAACCTCAAGCTCCAGCCCGGCGACCCGGAGGCCTTACCCCCGATCCCCGACAAGCTGGCGGTGGACGTGCCATCCCTCGTCGGCAACGGGCTGATCCTGCAACCCGACCCGGATCCGAGCGACAACATCGACATCTGCGACAAGATCGGCTTCCCTCTGGACGCAGTGTCCGAGATCACAATTGGTCCCTTTGTCACCGGGGTTACCCTGTCCCGCGATGGATGTCTCGTTGAACTTGGAACCCTTTCGCAGACGTTCACGCTGTATCGGAATCAGGACGGCGTTCTCGTATCGGCCGTGCAGGGACCATCGGCCCCGATCTCAACCGTGGTCGGAATAATCGACTTGCGGGACGCCTGCGAGTGCTGCCCGGAAATCCCCAGCGAATCGAACTGGAAATGCAACGAGTTCGGGACTTGTACAGAAGATGCGACTGGACAATTCGCGACGGAGGCCCAGTGTCTCGCCGAATGCGTTGACGAATGGAACCCTGCAAACTGTAATTGCGATTGCCACTGCGACACCTATACCGTCACCGATCCTGTGACCGGCGTATCCGAGGTACTGACCAGGGTCTGTTGCTGTGCTGACTGTACGGACGAGGGTGGGGCAGCGGTCTGGAAGTCCATAAACTACTACCTCTATTACAACGGCAACGGTTGGGGACTGGTGTCCCCGTACACTCTCGACGACAATGGATGTCTGTCAGGAATTGGTGTAGGGGGGTGCAACTGGAGGTACGACGATCCCATAGATTCTGGTTGTGCGACATTCACGGTCACGACCGCCTGTCCCGCCGGATTTTGGGATACCCGTCTGGTGTGTTGCGGGAGCGAACCGCCACCGGGCTGTGCCGCTTTACCAATCACGGTCTACGCGACGATCTCCTGCGTGGCTTGTGTGTGTTCCAGTGTTTCAGTCGCTTTGGTCAAAGACATAGGTTCAAATCCGCTGACGTGGACGAGTGCGCAATTCAACACCTGTGGCACCAACAATATGATGACCCTGACCTGTGTGGACGGGGTGTTCTCGCTCGATTTCGCTACCGGATTTTGCCACGTCTGTGACAGAACGTTCGTGTCGTCCAATGATCCTCCACTCCAAATCGTCTTCACCGCCGGCAGTTGCTGCTTCTGCGACACGCCGGGCGGAACCTGCACAGTCACCATCACGGAGTGATGAAAATGCGTCCGTGCCTCTGCGACAGTGACGGGTGCCGCCTGTGCTTTTTATTCCACAACGATAGCCGCTACCGGGATAAGTGGGACGAGAAGATTACCCCCGCCCCCACTTCCAAAGCCCAGGTCCGGAAACCGCCGGGCGTGGAGAAGGTGTCACTGAGGACACTCCCATGCGTCTACCTGAGTCCTAGGGTTTTGTTCCGGGCGAGGTGTCAGTGCCCGAGGGAAGACGTACACAGATGTGACTGCAAGGACGTTGGTGGTGAGACAACCCAGAACGGGAGGTGTGAAACCTGCACCTCCTACGTTCCAGACGGTTGATTACGACAGGTCGATCACCTTTCCACAGGTAATCCCACGTTGGTGGGTAACCATAAGAATTTGGAGGTCGAACCTCCCCGACAACTCCAACAGCATGTCTTTCACGGCTTCCTGATAGCGTTCAGATACATTTTTGAACGGCTCATCCAGAACCAGTAGCTTTCGCGGAGCGGGACGTTTTAACACAAGACAAACCACCCGTAACGCGAAGGCTGCCACGTCCAAGACCCCGCCACCAACTGCGTCGGCGGGGTCTAATTCATTCCCGTTCCGCACAAACACTGGTTTCGCTTCTGTCTTACCCCTCTTCTTGAGGAAGAGAATGTCGAACTTGTAGGAGTTTTCTCCAAATACGGCAGCTAGGCAGTGGGACACTACACCTGCTACTCGTCCATGAACTTTCTGCTGGACGGCGTGGGCTACGTCCTGCAATATGGACAAAGCAGAGGTGACTACTCTGGCTTCACCTTCTGCGGTGGTAAGGTCTTTTTTAGTCCACTTGATCTTTTCCTTGGCTTCTTTGGCGGCGGTGATGTGGCTTCCGAGAACTCTTCGGAAAGTGGAGACTTCGTCCACGACTCTAACTCCAAGAATTGGACCTTAATGATTGGCATTTCCATCATCAGATGCAAAAACTCTTCCTTACATCCAACAGCCTCAGCATATTTGATTGCCTTTTCTGCCACGTCCGCATTAAACGCGACTACAACGGCCATCGAGTCCACACCGTGTTTATTCTTCCGACACTTATCTCCCTTCACAGAGTAGGCTTTCTGTCTAAAGGCTTTCCAAAGAATCAATGCGAGTGACAACTCCTGATTTTTAGTCAGTTTGGATTCGTACTCGTACTGGTACACAGACGATCCTTTTTAGAAATTAGTCCAGTTTTCCTTTGACCGCGTTCTCGAATTCCCGTTTTGCCTTGGTGTAGGCTATGGATTCCTTCCGTTCTTTTTCTTCCAACTCAACAAGTAGAGCTTTAGCTTCCTTTATTGTGGATACACCAAACTCGGATTTTATTCTAGACATAACTTGAGAAAGTGCCCCGTCTGCACGATCTTTCTCCTGCTGCTTGTTGAACACTTTTCTTTTCAACTCCTCCAGATCGTCAATGGTAATCACTTGATTAGTCCTGGTGATTCGAGGAATGATAGGACCATTCGCTGCACATCATCAGGAATCTTCTTGGCTCTCATATACCTTCGGCACGCTTCAGGATAGTCACCAGTAACTTTCCCTAATCCCTCCAGAATGTCCATGAACTCATGGACCGTTCTAGTCATAGAAGTGAGTTTCCCAGCAGGGATGGTATCCAGAGTAAAATCTTCCTCAATGTTCAGCGAGATAGTATGGAATTTTGCGTTTCTATCCAATAAGTAAACGGCCGGTTTATAATTGAATTCATCGGAATTACGGCAGGTAAACCCTCCACAATTCACCAGACGCCCTTGAACGAATCCTTTGTGGTTGTCTCCAAATGCGAGAGCGTGAAAACCGCAAAAGTTGTCCTTATGTTTTTTCCAGTTCTTCGACTGATCGGCATTTGGATAAGTGTGCCCCTCGGCCCAACAGTAATCGTGAACCACTGCAAGGTGAATTCCAGAGAAATTCTGCATATCCACATCTAGAAGTGGTTCTGGTTCTGATCCCCACGGGAAGCCGTGGAGGTTCAGGATCGCGTTACTCATAGGATGGTAGACCATCTTGATGGTTTCCCGAGTTAAGTCCTCAATTACCCCAGCCTCTACCAGCGTCCAGTACGCCGACTTCCTTACATCCTCGTACCTGTGGTGGGGAAGGTCGTGCTGGCCAGGAACGGCGTACACTCCGCGTGGCATCTTCAGATTCTTGATCGTCCAGTTGATTAACTCCGGCGGGGAATTCCACTTGTCGAATAAGTCCCCGGCGACCACGAACGGGCACTCGTAATCCACACACAACTTCCTCACTTGTCTCAAGTACCCCAATTGTGTGGCGTACCAGTCCGGTTCTGGACTGCGGTAAACTGGTGGTGTGTGGGATAAGTGGAGATCACTAGCCACGACGGCTAGGACATTGGACGACGACAGGTCGGACACACCACATCCTTCGACTCCTTCTTGAGTCGGGTTTTGAGTCGGCATAATTCTTCTTCCAGTTCGATTGAGTATTTCCTAGCCACCTTTTCATCCGACAATAAATGGTCCAACGACCGACGGCTTTCGGCCGTCGCGTCCGCCTTGGTCCTGACGTTCAGGAGTGGTTTGATATTAGGAACCACTATACCAGACGATTCACGGAGTCTGATAGCCTCCTGAACAAGATTTTTCATCGCCTTCACACGCCCGGCCGAATTCAACGCCCGCTCACCAAACAACACCGCTTTTCCAGCCTCTGGCAAGCCCTCTGAGGCACGAACGCCATCAACCCGTGCGTTCACTGCCGTTTCAATCAAACGCCCCGTATACGCGATTCTATCGCGTATTTTCTTCAGACGTTCGTTTTTCTTTTCGAGATTTGATAATAGGTCGTGGGCGACTTCCGCCCACTGGAGAGATTTGTATTCCGAACGGGCCTCCTGAAGTCTCTCTTGAGAGAGACTTACTTTCACTTTGGATACCCTGGACGACTTAATAGCCGTCACCAGGACACGGTCCATAATTTCAAGGTTGACGATCTGATTCAGGTTTTTGGCGAACTGGGAGTTGCTATCCGATAGCCAAAACTGGGCGTCCATCTGGCGTTGGAAGTTCTCCGGACCGACCTTCAGTAATTCGGCTATCGGGTCCGGCACCCCCTTCCTCATTACCCCGTCAAAGACGTACTTCTTGTCGTCCAGGCGGTAGTAGTTTCCTCCTTTTTTCCTGTTTCTGGCTCGGACCAATCGCTTGCCATCCACAACACCAGAAACCCGACAGGTAGACTTGTCCCATGTGATGTAGGAGTCTGGTGATCCGACTAACTTATTCAACAGAAGGAATCTCAATGCTCGGAATACAGCAGACTTTCCCCCATCCGTAGGTCCGACCAGGACGGTGATGGTCGGGTCAAGGTCCAGAACTAGACGTTCGTGCTTCTGAAAGTTCTTCAGGACGAGTCTCTCGATCATTCGTCCCCCCATTCCTTATACATGAGTTTCAAGCGGTCAGGACTTACCACTGCCAAAAAAGGTTTCAGTGGCATTCCGGTAAACCGGATTACCGGTCCGTTTTTGAGCATGATCCGAAAATTAGCAGTGTAGGTCCATTTGAAATCATTTCCAAAATCTTTGACCAACTGAGTTGGGAAATAACACATGGGCTGACGCTTGTCCCGTTTATGAATTATCAGCCAGTATTTGGACCCTGACCGACTCCTGGCAGCCTCGGCTTGACACAGGAACTTGTCGAATTTTTGTTGGGCCATTCCGTCGGCCCAATCCAGACAGTGGATAGGATCGGAATCGTTATACCCACGTTTCAGTTCCATCGTGAAGAGTTTGGTCATGACGAACCCGGACGGGTCAGTGGCCGCGATGTCCCCTTCCTGGCCTCGGGTTTTCTTTCCACTTTTGGCCCGAGTCGTGGCTCGACCACCAGATTGGGACGTCCGCCAGAACACGTCGTCGTTCTCGCCTTCGGACCACCACAGGGACAGTTGACGACACACGTCCCGCTCGAACTGTGACCCCTTACCGCTCGCCATACTATCCCTCCATTAAATTGGGGTTAGTGGTTCGTTGTCCTTGTCATCCTTTCTCCTTTTCAGTTCTGCCTTAACGTCCTTGTCAAACTGCTTATCCCGCATCTTATCGTACAATCGGATGTACTTCGCCCCGTTACCACGGAAAGTGACAGACGACACCACATTGGAGTTGCTCGGCTGCCTCATGACCACCACGCTCAACTCCCCAGCCTTCAGAATGGCCGTGAAAGTCCACCCCGATGCCACCATGTGGATGAGAAAGTCGTAGTCGGGCGGCTCGTGTGCCCAGGAGTTTTCCACCTTACCCCCCATTCCCTTTGTTCAAGAAACCACGGGACAAGTTGGCCTCGGACATGGTGACGAACTGGAACTCCTGCATTACCCCGTCCCACGCTTGGGCATCTACACCCAAACCCTCCTCTAGTTTTGGCCGAGGCGTGCCGGGCCACGGGAGAAGGGTGAGTTGAAGGTTCCGGTCTATAACGCTTTTGGCATCCACTATTCTCTGGTGTTTCACCTTGGACAAGATGTCGATTTTCTTCGCCAAGTAGACGCACGCCGTTTTTTCTCCCACCTGCCCGCCGATGCCTGGGATGTTATCGGACTTGCATCCGGCGATGGCCTTGACGTGCGACCACAGAGATGGGTCGATCTGGTACTCCTCGCAGAATTTCTTCCAGTCCATAATCTTCTTCTGGGCGGGATGGTAAACCACACACCTTTTTCCGATACACTGGTACAAGTCCTGATCCCCGGATACGATAACCGCCCGGTGGTGATTCGGGAGTCCATAGACGACGGATGCAATCAGGTCGTCCGCTTCGTACCCGGACTTATACACCACGTTCCCCAGGCCAATTCGATCAACCAAGGAATTACGAATGAGGTCGATCTGCTCCAGACATCCTTCGCGGGCCAATTCCTCCTCTTCTGTCCTCTTCTTGGTTCGCCTCGACTCCTTGTACCAAGGATATTTCTGACTCCGAAGAGACTTACCGTGATCGAAGCAGAATACACAGTCGGACGTGGCCCACCGCTGCATGGACATTCTGAGTTCACGCAGAAACCCGTATATCACTCCGGTCGGCTTGTCCTCATGTGACAGGTGTCCAGTAGTGTACTGTGCCCTCCAGGCCAAGTTGTTCACGTCGAACACGAGCCACGTCCGCTTGGTTGTCATTATTGTTTCCCGTTGGGGTTGTCGCAACTGTTGTTGTTTCCAAAAACCTGTGGCGTCTTTTCCAAGTTTAGTTTATTCTCCTCCAGTTCGATTAACTTCTCGACGTAATGGAGTGCCTTCTTCAAGTCCTCGATCCCTCCCTTTTCCCGCCACCGGCAGAGGTACTTAATGGCGTTGCCTTCGAGGAAGGGGATGTCGTTTGCAGCAATGAAGTCCCACGGCTGGATACTTTTGTTTTTGTAGTGGACGCCACCGGGCTGTCGGTCGTTTACACTCATCAATTTCACTCCTTGTCCAAAAGTTCTTGTTCAGTGGTCGGCTTACTTGTCATACTTACTCGTCCTCTCGACCCTTGTCGCTTCCGCAACCACCTTCCAGTGGGCAAAAGTGGTCTTTCGGAGGCGAACTTGGTATTTTGGGGTGTTGGAAATTTCCTGACACAACTGCTCGATGGTTCCGACGAACCCGAACTCGGGGGCGACCAACTTCGACTTATCACCTTTCCAGTGCTTCCACTCCACCAACCACCGGATACAGGACTCGATGTCATCTAGACCTGTGGAGTGATATATAGGAAACTCAACGTCCCATTCCTGTCCGGTGAACCGAGTTCTCTTTACTTTGGCCTGAGTGATTCCTCCGACCTGTACGTCCTTCCCTTTAAATGATTTGTCCAAGGTTTGCTTCCTCTTTAGCCAGATTTGGACCTGGGCGTAGAATGCCAACGCCTTTCCACCGCTCCGTGTCTCCGGGTTGAACATGGCCCCGAATCCAATATTGTCTCGGGTCTGGGATATGATTACCAATATGCTCCCAGACCCGGTGACCAAGAGATTGGCGACACGAAGACGGGAAGAGTTGATCTTGGCCTTCGCTGTGCCGTAGCTGCCGGTAACTTCCTTTCCACCTTCCCGTCCCTTACGCTCCTTGGCGACTTGCTCCTCTTCGTCCTTTGGCATGAGGGCATCCATACTGTCCAGGACGTACACCGTTGGCCCGGACTTGGCCGTGTCCTCAAAGTGATCGTAGAACTCTTCGGGACTAGAACTAGCTCCATTTCCTGGAGTAAGAAGTTGCAGACGATCTGCCATATTTGGACCAAAGCACTTGTGTACATCCATGATGGCCCCGTTCTCAGGACCGTTGTAAATCAAGCTGTGAGAATCGAACTCTGGATTGATGGACACCTCTGCCATCATCGTGAGAGCCAGGAAGGTTTTCCCACTGTTGCTCCCCCCGACCAGAAGGCAATACGTCCCCTGCTCCAGTCCGTGCCGGGGGTTTCCGGTGACCCCGAGATTCAGGAGGGTAGATCCAAAGGACGCGAACACACCCTTTGACATCGGAGTCTCTTTCGGTTGGCGGAGAGCTTTAGCCACGTCGTCGGTAGTCATAATGATTCCAACAAAAGTGGAAGGGGTGTGGTAAATACCACACCCCTTCCACTCACCTAGGATTAGAAATCGAAGTCGTCATCGTCCGAGTCATCGTCTTCGTCGGAGTCCGTGGCCAGTGGCTTCTTCGGCTTAACGGTCGTAGAGGAAGGCTTCGTGGTTGGTTTCTTTCCACTTCCTTTCTTCTTCGGTGAAACGTCCTCCTGATCGTCTTCCTGATCGGGTTCTGGGAGCTTGGTCTTGGTCTTGGCCTTCTTGACTGGCTTCTCTTCCTCTTCTTCCACTTCGAGCGGGGTCAGAGCATCAAGCGGCTTCCAGAATCCTTCTGGGGTAAGCTTGTTCTTCAGGAAGGCTTTTTCGTCCTTCACCTTCACCACCTTGGCCTTCTTCCTCACCCCTTTGGAAAGGTAGGTAACGACATCCCCGACGCTTGGGACTACCTCATCATCATCTTCTGCATAATCGTCGTTGGACTCTTCCTCAGTCTCCTCCTCATCTTCATCAATAGACTCGGACGAGTCAGTGGTGTGGTCCTCGTCATCATCGTCCCTTTCCTCGGTGTTGATGGTTTCTTCCTCTTCTTCGTCTTCATCTACCGGAGGGTGAATCATCTTCTTTAGTTCGGCGTACTTGGTCTTCCGGACCAGATCGTCGAGGCAGATTTCCTTGGCCGTGGTCAGGATATCCTTGGAGACGGCCTTTTCGAGCTTGTGGAACTCGATGTCGGCCATCTTGACGAAGCTCCCGCTCCCCGCCGACTCACTGGTAGTACCCACTTGGAGGTAATACCCGTTCTGGGGGAAGTAGAACTGACGCATCTCATCCCGCTTGCTGATTGCAACCCGGCCGAGCTTGGCGTCCAGGTGCTTGCCGAACGCGAAGTGGGAGATTTCGAGCATCTGGATGCCCTTCCCTGTCTCGTCCAGGTCAAGTACAAGGAACGCCTGTCGTTCCTTGTACTTGACCGACCCGGCCTCGTCCTTCTGTGCTTGGGTCCAGCTATCGTAGCGTGGAGGAAACTTCTGGCAGATCATGGAGTATTCATCGCACGCCGCACATGTCTCCTTGAGGTTCTTGGCGTTGCAGAACACACAGTCCTTGTTCGGTCCCATCCGTGGGTGGGTGTAGTACGTTCGCTCGTAGTACATCACTCCAGGTGGGGCGTAGGGGTTGTTCTTGCCAGTCCGGAAGGCCAGGAAGGCCAGCCGGTAGGTCTTATCCTTCTCGTACTTGAACAGGGTCACCCCGTCGGGCACCCGGATGGCAAGGCGGTCCCCGCCGGTGGAGTGTTCCGCAAGCCGCCGTTCGGCAGAGTAATAAACATCCCCTCCGGTCGCCTTTGCCTTACGCTCGTCCCGCTTGTCACGATTTGACATTATCCAGTCCTCGTTTGGGTGGGTTGTTGGAATCGAAATTCAACTCGGCCTTCAGGTAACTCATCCGGCAGAAGTATATCAGGATTGGTATGGTGCAGAAAATACACAGTCCGACAACCATCCCGATCATGGTGTAGATCAGGAAGTCTATCACTCGACCCTCCGTTTCTTTTTGCGAAGAGGAGGTTCCTCTTCCATTGACACCCTCACTGTCTTCCTTGAAATCTCGATTACTCCTTCCTGCACGCCTTTGGGGAGTCGTGGGCCGGAGAAATAGTCTCTACCCTGTAATTCACACAGTTTCTCGATCATCCGTTTCCGGTGGTCGATGGCCTCTGTTCCAGCCTTGGCAATCCCAACTGCGTGTTTCGCGGCGTTGTAAGCTCGAAGGGCAGTTTGATATCGTTTGGACACTTTTACCGTAGCAGAGATCAGTGTTTCCGTGATTTTCACTTTCGGATTGGGTACAAACTTCTCAGGTTCATTCCTGACCGCCAACTCCACTTCCGCCTCGGTCAACTCCATGTCTGCTTTGGCAGTAGCGAGGCGATCTTCCTCGTCAGCCAGTAGGACATTCAACTGGTGACAAAGCAAGGACTGGTTCTCGCACTCTACGTCCAGTCTGTCCCTGTCGATCTCAAATGGCGACTTGCTCATTGCAGCACCCCCTTACCCACCGAATAGTATCGGTGGGTTGTATTTTGTTTACTTCTTAGATTTAGACTTGTGCGTTGTAACCTCATAACAGTTTGCCACCAACCCGGCTTTCCCACAGTCGTAGTAATGGTCCCGAAACACTTCCAGTATGTAGGCAGCTAGTGGAACCAATGGACTGTTCCCCAACGCGACTGCGGTGAAGTATCCTAGGATCATCCGCCGTAGTTTCTCTGGTTCTTCTTCCACCCCCTTTAGGATTTTAGCCACGTCCACCCACTTGGACCGTGGGCTACACAACTCCCGGCACAACCTAATGGACTCGACCTCCGAGTCGGCCCTGGAAAGGAAATCCAGCCTAGCATCCTGGCCCACCACCCCGGCGATCTGGTCCAGTAACTTCAGGGCATCCCGCCCGCTGCCGGAAGCAACCTCCGCGATCTTTGTGGCCACGACCGCCTCAACTACAAACTCCTCGCTCGCTGCCACTTCCGTGACCAGCCCGACCAAATCCTTGTGGGGAATTGGCTTCAGGACGACCCTGGTGCATCTGGACTGAATGGCTTTCAGTAGGTGATGTGGTTCCGACGAGCATAGGAAAAAGTACACGCCGGTCGGGGGTTCCTCAATAGTCTTGAGCATGGCAGTCTGGGCGTCCCCACCCTGCCGCTTGGACAACTGGTGGGCCTCGTCGAACACCCACACCCTGGAAGTCGAGTCCGGCTCAAACGTTCCTTGAGAACACTTGAGTTGAATCTCCCGGATGTGGTCGATGCCTCGGGACGAGGCAGCATTGACCTCGACCAAGTCCGACCCGGTGGCCCCCACCAATCCGGCCATGATCCTGGCCGCTGTGGTCTTGCCCGTCCCAGGTGGACCCTCGAACAGAAGGGCGTGTGGGACTGCCTTCCTTTTCACGAACTGTTGAAGCATCTTCACGGCGGAAGGTTGACCGACGATTTCCTTTAGAGTCGTCGGCCGGTACTTGCGTTGGAACTCGTGCATGAAAAACTTCCTGATTGTATGGTGACTATTGACACGACCCTCCGACACATGCCATCGTGGCACTCGCCGCCGTTTGGTCCTCGTCCTCGTACCGGGTCAGCTTGGCCCAATTGATGGTCGGGAAATTCTTCACCATCTCGACATACTGCAACTCGGTCAATTCCTCGTTTGGGGCGTAAGAGTAAATTCCGTTGTCTTTGGGCAAAAAGGAAATCCCGTTGATCTTTGAGAAGTTCCGATACACCCATGCCCCCACGTCCAACCACTCGTGGTCGTCCACGTAGATGGTACAAGACACGTTATGTTCCGTGTAGTTCTCCTTCCACTCCATCCAGTTCTCCAACTGCTGGATGGCATTATGGTCGTTACGGGTCGTTGTCCCGGCCGGGGCACATTTCGGGAATCCAAACACGGCCAACTCGCCCGGTCGCTCCGGGGCGTCGGCCGTCGGAACTCCTGATTCCCGCAAGAACTTGGCGATAGGGGTGTCCTTTGGCTCCCTAACCCAACGGACCTGCTTGGCGGCGTACCTGTCTGATACCCCGGACGCACAGTCGAAGAACACAGACGAATCCCCTCCCGGCTTGACAGTCGTATTCGCGGCCGACAGACTAACCCCCCACCGCTCGGACAACATGATGTCAACCTTATGGACTTCTTCTTTGAAATCACGAAGAAGTTGTGCCCTTCCTGGTGCCCCGAACCGTAGGTGAGGACAATCGGCGTGGCCGGTCACATCCACACCCAGGAGCCGTTCCTCCTCACAGTTCTTCCTCCAGTCGTTGCGAATGTAGTTGAATCTGGTGGCCATTGATTGGATCTTACCGAAGTATGCAGCGGTCCTCACTTTCCTTTTTAAACTCTCCGGGGTATCCCACGACCGAGCCACGGCAATACTGAGGTTACAAAATTCAAAGGGCCGTAGGATGATCTCGCCACACGGATTACACCCGAATTTCCACGGCAGGCGTCGGGCCGGTTTGGTGGCATTCGCTGCCGTCCGGTTGAAAATCCCCCTTTCCCCCGACTTGGATCGGATCAAGGACGCCCATTCCTCCACGAACACCTCGACCGGGGGTCGATCCTCGTACTCGTAGACTGCGGAGTTGTTAGACATTGTACGGTGGACACTGTGGGCGTACCAGTTACCGCTTTTGGCGTTCCTCATCAAGAGACTCGTCTGGTCGGACAAAGAAATCTCAGCGGCCCGTCGGACACCCCCAACTTGGACGATGGTCCCAATCTTGCACGACATATCGTGTACGTCGATATCTTCCAAGAACTTTCCCTGCCGAGATTTAAACAGCGATCTGGAGAAGTCGAGCAGTTCGACCAAAGGATCAGGACCACTAGAACGCCCGCCTTTGGTTCTGAGGCGGGCGTTATTCTTCCGGACCTTAGACACGTCCACTTTTGTGTCCCATCCGTCCCAAAGCAGGTTCAGGTGACGATGGAAAGTGTCACACCAATCCTCGGTCGTGTCCTCAACCACCAGGGTCTCGGACTTTCCGTTCTGTCGTTTGATTCGTGGAAGTTGTGAGACGTACTCGTCCTCACAAGAGAAACCCATTCCGGTTCCTTGCATGAGGATGTACAACAACTCTGCGAATGCGAACGGGTCGGACATCGGGGCGTAGGCACAGTTGTAGGCTCCGACGTTGCACCGATCCAGTGCCGGCCCAGCCATCTGTACTACCCGCATGGCAGGTGACGCTTCCAGCGTATACATGGAGGTCTGGAGTCCCGTCTTCTCCTCATTAGTTAAGAGTACCCCAGGGAGAGTAAATAGCCACGGGGTGATCCGCTCGTACACGGCCTCTTTCCATGTTTCCCGTCGGCCGTCGGTTTCCCTCCATCTGGCGAATTTGGACATGAACTGGTAAATCTGGAGGTCGGTTGGGAAGTGCGTTTGCATTTCCACAAAACGGTCCTGAACTTCCTGTGAAACTGGAAGTAGGCACCTTGCCCTGTTTTTCTCCTCGCGATAGTTCTGGTAGTGTTCCGCTTGGGCAAACAAACCGGCCGTCCAGAGTTGCTGTATGACCAGACGTTGAACGTCCTCCACATCGGGAATGGTAATATTTTTGGCTTTCAGGGAATTGATCACCCCCCTGACGATTGTTTCTGTCCATAAAACGACCCGATCCGTAAAGTCGGTGGACTTAAAGCACAGGCCCAACGCTTTCCGGATTTTGTCGGCGTCGAACGTGACGACCCGACCGTCCCTCTTCTTGCATGACAGTTCGGACAATTTAAATCTCCTTGATGGAAGTCCGTTTTAAAGTTAAACCTTCACGCTTGTACACCATGATTTAAACCCCCAAAAACAGCCCCTAGAATCGACAACCGTGGGTAACCCGTAATTGGCCTCAGATTCGACCCGTGTACCTCACCGCGATACCTATTCAGTGGTTTAAATCACGTTCTTAACTCGCACAACGTGTAACCGTTGTGGCGGGTTCAATTTCAAGAACTCCTCGATCATGTTCTTCGTACCAGGACTCTTACCATCCCAAAAACAAATACACCTTCCTTTCACTTGGGCGGCGTGTGTCGCCATCTCTCGGTTCCGCTTCGGCCCGGCATTTTTACCATTTTTGTCCCATGCTGCGTGGAAAACCATTTTCAAGAGCCAGTTTTTGGCGGCATAGTCATTGGCGTAGGAATCAGCTCCTCGCCAAATCCATTGTCCATTACGTTCAGTTTTGTGACCTTCCGATCCGACGCAGATTAGAACTGGGTCCAGCCAGTACAGATAGTCGTCCATGACCCTGATGAACTTCTTATCTCCTTCCCAATCTCTTGATCCACAGACGATCACATGGTTCGACTTATCGACTGGAGGGGCTTGTTGAGCCTTCCACGGGTAAGGATGAGTCTTCATGCCTTTGCTCCCCAAATTCCACCTTTTTCCAACCACTGCTCACACTTGGTCCAATCTCCATTTACTGGTCCCACATCTGATTCGGTGTCCAGTGGGATATTGATCCATGACCATGCTTTTGGGAGGTCTTTCGTCATGATCTTGTATGTTTCATGTAAGAAGTCTTGCAACTCGGAAGGGTGTACGCTAAACTGACCGGCGTCGTGGATCTCTCCGATGATCCTAGTTTTCATTTTATACTTCCTGATCCATTTGTCTATTTGGATCAGACACCACAAGAGACAATGGAAGCTACTACCTTGGATGGGGTAGTTGGCTACGTCCCGCCGACCAAACACCCCATTAACGGCAAACCCTGATAGCATCCGAAAACCACCGGCCTTGAGATAATCCTCGTAAAAAGATTTCTTCCAAGATGTGTAAATGGAGAATCTCTTGAACCACATCTTCCGTTCGACTTCACGAAGATGAGACTCAAAAGTCCCAGGTCTGGGATCACTCCCCTGCACACATTCCCCACGTTCCATAATCCCCTTGGAAGCCAAATGCTCGAACATGGTTTTTTCACCGACCATAAACTTTCTCTGCCGTATCGACTTCCATATGAACTTGCAGCAGTTCACATAATTGGACCCATAAAATTGGGGAAAGACAAATTGGTTCTTAGCTGAGTCCCTGGCGGTCTTCTTGTCTACTTCCTCTTTCTTGAGGAAGAACATTTCCATAGCCGTGTCACCGTGCATATCCGTTCCAGGGTCCATGATGTACTTAATCATGACTGGATCTTTATGGTAAGGACATCCAATTCGTACTTCCAGTTGACTGAAGTCTACCTCTACAAAGTGATGTCCATAATTCGGTAGGAAAAGAGGGCGAATACGTTTTGCCATGTCCGGGTTACGCTTCGGCACGTTCTGGAAGTTGATCGCCCGACACCCAGATCGGAAGGTTGAAATGGTAGCGAGGTTGTAGGAGGGGTGGACCCACCAGTACCCGTCCCGCTCGACCATTTCCCGTTCGACCCCATCCAAATAAGTGTTGATGGACTTCTTTAGATTCTGGGCGATCAGAAAATTCTGGACGTATGGCTCCTCAATCTCATCCAGTTGGTCCTTACCGGCAGCAATCTTGCCGGTCGCCGTGTGACCTCGGACTTCGTATGCCAGGTAATCCTTACCGAATACTATCTCTACTAATTGGTCATGGGAGCCAGTGTTAGCCTTATCTCCGAACCTTTTCTGGATCATCTCGTACACGGGATCGGACCTCATCTTAACTTCCAGATCGTCAAGTTGGACCTTAGTCCGCTCCTTCGTACCTAATAGGTATTTGAGGTTCACCCTCACTCCGTTGTGTTCCATCCTCGATAGAACCATCTGACCCTCGTGGAAGAGTCTCATCGCGTCCACGGTCACTGGGATCATAATTCGACTCGCTGTTGACTTCCAGAACGTAGCGGCCGTCGATGAATTCCAAAACCGGAAGCACCCAACAAATACCGGAACTAATCCCCTCGTACACCACCGCCCATACACAACCCTTTTCGATATTCGCCAAGCCCCTGACGACGTACATGGTACCATTCCTGTGCCGCCACACCGAACCGACCAAGATTTTAGGAGTGTCTGTCACTTTGGAGTCTCCTCATATGGATTCTTCTTCATACTATATATCTCCAATAACCCTTCATGATCCCGCGTCTTGTGGCCGTGAAGCAACAGAGGCCATCGGGACATGATGGCGTGATATACTTGATTGAACACCAATCGAATCTCCCATTCAGCGTGTTTAGCTGTCCGCAGCATCAGGATATGTCGAATGGCATTCACGTTGCAAGTGAACCCGATCTCATTGGATTGACCATTAGGAGCGATGCGGCGGATGGCACTTGTGATCTTTTTTCGCCGCTCGAAGTCGAACGTGTCGTCCGGCACCCACTTGGATCTGGTGAATCCTCCAAACTCGTTCTCGTCCGTGGTCAGGCATCTATTCGGCGGGGCGTCGGGGTCCGACGCCGGGGGTTTGCGGAGGCCGAGTTTGCATTCGGCTAGGTAAACCGCGATCTCGGTCTTCTCCAGATGTTTCTTGAAAATGTCCCCCACTGGCTCCAGGATCGGGTCCAACACCAGGTCGATATTATCCAAGCGACAATACCTTCCGCTTGTTTGGGAAAACGCAGTTCCTACACGGTGTCGAACTAACTCGTGGGTAAACACTCGGGAGCAGTTGGTAATCAAGAAGTTAATGGACATATGCTCGAACACACTTCCATGTCCTGTGTCGAAGCACCCTTCAATGTTCTTCCGAACCGACCTAGTCTTTTGGACGTTGGCGTTCTTGCCGACGACCAAGGACTTGTAGCACAATTTGGCAAACAGGGAGATAATAATCTCCCCTGTCGTCAACTCTGTGTCCTTGGCTTCGTTGATGTCGTCAATAAAGTCCGTTTGGTCAGTTTCTTTCAGGTATTGAATGATGGCGTCCAAATCGCCATGAGTGTATCCGATGATATGAACAACTGGAGTTACGAAGTTTGCCATAACTTTTTCCTCAAGTTTTTAATTTTGGAAACCGAAAAATCTTGTACTTGTGTAGTGCGTCTCGGATCTGGTTAGAACTTGTCCCGAATACAGTAGCAATGTTCGGGATCGACACTCGTTCGGTAGTCCTCATCCACCGCAGAGTGGAAATCATTTTTCTACTCCATTTCAATATTATTCGGTTTGGCTTTTTATCGAACCGGCGTCGTATCTCTGTTCTCCGATAGCATCGGTAACACAATCCCCTTCCGCCCTTTGGATAATCTGTTAGTCCACAATTCAAACATTCCCACACGATACCCCCTCTTTCAGCCGCCTCATTTGGAGGTTGGCGATTAGGAATTCGTACAAGGAATCGTAGGCATTGTACCTTAGGAGTGATTGTAAATCTACCTCGTCGATTCGGTTCTTGGCGTTACCCTGCTTCTCTCCTCTATCCTTTTCACTCTCCAGATACGGACCGACGACAATATCCCACTCTGGGACACCAAGGTGAACAAAGGCTTGGAATTTAACTGAGGCAATGTGTCGCACTTTGGTATTGTTATCTAGGATGTGGGCAGCAAGAACAGTGTCCCACAACCATCCCTTGATATCAATCCCGAGAATACGACGGGTCCATCTATCCTCGAACTTGGCGTTGGCTGCTATCTTCTTGACTTTGGGATTTCTCAGGATATTTTTTGTGGCCTCGATTGCCAAGCCGTGCCACGGATAGGCAACGGAGACTTCACCGTCGGATATTGCACAGGAAACAATCTTGGCGTGAGGACCATCCGGCTTGAGAGTCGTAGTCTCGTAGTCGAATGAGATCATTCGACTATCCTGAAAATTCTCTGATATAAACTTAGCGGCGAGTTTGGGACTCGTGTATACTCGAATACGGGAAGAGTAGTCAGGAACTTTTGTGTATGGGCGTCCCCTGAGTTTGGAAATGGCCTCGACGTGTTGCGAGAACAGGACTTTTGACACCTCGTTCATCCCATCTGTCTTGGCTCGGTGGGGATGAAAGGTGGGACATACCCAGGTGTTCAACGCGACGCTCGGGATGAGATATCCAGCCAGCCGATCTTCCGCCCCGGTACTGGACGTGGATAGGTCGCCGACCAGGGACTTGTGGGCCTCCGGCCCGAGAAGGATAATTACCTCCGGTTTAAGTTTGTCGATGGTATTTAGAAGATTGGCCCGACAGTATTCAACTGCATTGGAGGTCGGAGGACCATTGCAAATGGTAGCGGACGTGGCCCAGCAGTCCTCCCGTAATTCAATCCCGTATTTACGGAAGACTTCAGATACATCCCGACCGTACTGGCCAGCGAGATGGCAGTTAAAATTTTCTTCATCTCCACGAACTCGATCCGTAACTACCAGAATTTTCCTCTTTCCCGAACCAGACGGGGGCATCATCGGACGACGACATTGAACCTTCAGACCACACTTTCCACAGTCAGGGGTTCGTGAACTTTCCTTCTTCTCGCCAGTCAGGAGGGTAAGGGGCATGAACGGCTCACGGCTCATCTCTTCCTCGACTTAGAGGGTGATCCGATCAACATGAACGCGGTGAAAATCACCATAGAGATGGTCACGGCGATTATCAGGTCCAAGTTACTCACTTCTTGTACTCCTTTGGGATGACTCCTTCTCTCCACTTATCCTGGTCCTTGCCAGGATGAAGATTCTTACGCCAGCACTTGTGGATGAACTTCTTGTCGGCCTCGGATACGATGGTTACCCCAGACCGCTCCTGAATCTCCAGCAACCGCCCGAACAAATCTTTCCTCACTGCCACCCGCATCGGCCCGTATTGGATTTTTTGTTTCTTATCGTTCCAACACCACATCCGATTGTGCTTCAGTCTGGCTTCGCCCCACAGAACGTAGATAGCCCGGAGAGCAGAAATACTTGGATCTTCCCTTTCCATAGCTTTAACGACTTTATCTTGCATCAATGCAGGACATCCAATACATCCGAATCTCATAAAGTGAACCTTGCGTGGAAAAATACCCAATCCTTCTTCACCTACTTTGGTATGGTAGACGGTAAGAAGGCGTTTGGACACCGTCCGCAAATCCTCCATCATCGGGTTGGTCTTCTCGGCCTCGTCGGTGCCGGACAGCCACTTGACAACGTGGACATCATGCCACGTTATAATTGGACCAAACACTTCTTCTGATCCCTTCTTGAGTTGTGGGAGGCCACATTCCCCTCCGGCACTACACCCGGAAGATTGGGATTCTCGGTCCTTATCTTGTCGGGCTTTAAGTTTTACATCACGGTGCCTGGATTCTCCCCACCTGACTCCAGTTAGAGATACTAATCCTTTGTCTGTCATCTCCTTCTTGTAAATGTCCATAGGGCCGATTTTAGTCTGGCGAGTACACCACCGCATTCCCTTGAATGCGGGGTTGATAGGAGTTTGGCCCAGACCGAAAATGGAGTTGTACAGTTTCTTCGATTGGTGAGGTCGGACAATAGTGCAGTCCCATCCCACTGATCGGAGGGTTGAAATCATCATCTCGACAACTTCGGTCAGGAAAGGGTATTCAGCCTCCGTGTCACTCTGAATAAGACGGGGTTGTGGAGCTTTTATCAGCCCGGTGCGACGGAGCCATTCTATCCATGTCACCAGACTGGTGCTGTCCTTACCTCCCGAGTAAGAGGCAATCCAAGGTTTGTTGTTTAATACGTTTAGGGTATGTCGATCTGGCAGGTAAAAAGGATTCTGTCGAATCGGTTTGTATTCCTCAAAGACTGGAAGAGGGACTTTCTCGGACACGATTTGTCTCCTATGTTAGAAGTCATTGAATTTACAATGACACTATAATAATCGACAGGATGGTTATTAAAACCATGAACATCATGGTTATGAATTCTTGTTTGGTCGGTCTGCATTCATCAGGATATTCATCGTCAGGAAACATCTTCAGTTTCCTCAGGTTCAGGTAAGGATTCCTGAACCTTGGGTTTCTTTTCGGTTACAGGTGTCATGGACTCAGGATTGCCAAGAGTCGTAACGTATTGCCATTTCCCGCCCTCCACCTTCAACCGCTTGGGAGTTAGAATACAATCCGAGTGCTTGGTGGCAATGTGGGCCAAGATTTCGGGCGGGATGGTGAACGCCATTGGCAGTCCTGTATAATGGATATCATACAGTTTGGAGTAGTCCCCACTGGTTCCAATCCCGGTCACCATCATCTTACCCATCTTCTCCTTTCCGGTCGGGGGCCGGATGTTCAGAATGAGTAAGTTACTGTCTGGGTTCTCCTTCGAGAAGATACTGGCCACGGACACGGCTTGAGCCAATCCTTTCGGCAGAGCGGCTGGCTCTCCCGACACCTTCAAATTCGCCTTCAAGTCTGGAAAGGGATCGGTGTGTCGCTTGACGGACATTGTTACCCCGGCCGGGTTTCGGAAGTGTACCCACCGATCCGTCTCGCAGATTTTCGTCACGTCCAGAGGTACGACGTGCTTGAGCGAGTCCTTCTTAACCAGGACAGGTACAGCCAGACCTGTGTCCACATTATATCGGGCAAGTTGGAAACCGTCAGTTGCCTCCACCCACTTCGGGGTCATATGGACGCACATACCGATAAACTGACTGGTATCTTTACCTGCTACTGCGGATACGATCCCAACTGCATCGTTGAACTCTTCGTGAACAGGACGCCACTGTTGTTTAGTTGGGCGTTCCAGACCTGATAGTGGTAGGGTCATCTCTCCATCCATCCTGAGTCTAACCCTGTCTGTCTTGCCCCCACGAATGATTAGTTGAGATGCCTCCACGCTCAACTCCAACGTCTCAAACTCCATCTTCTTGAGAAGTTCCAGAAACGCCTTGGCTTTTACTGCTCCCACGAAGTCCTTTGGTAAGCCGGACTTAACTCGACAGGCCACATCCGTGTTATAGGTGATTACCATTCCACCACTGAACACAAATGACCCGGACTGACTTACTACCTCCCCTGGAGATATACCTGGCTGTACGGCTTCCAGTAGGTGAAGGAAGCCCCCTCTGTCGATTGTTGCCTTCATTTATTCCTCAGTTAGAAAACAACTCTTTTTGTATTCTGGCAATATCCCAATCTTCAAACATGGCCCGTAGGGCCAAGGCCGGACGGGTGGACAGCATCAACGCCGTCAATATGAACTCACTGAATTCGTTGTGATCCTTAGCGTAATTTTTCATTTCCCCAATCTGACGATTTTTCCTCATTTTATTTAACCAATCCATCATATTCGATGCCTTGTTGTCCATCACTTTTCTCCAGAAAAGGGTAGGGACTGATCCACACGGTGTCATCACCGAAGTCCACTAATGCCGATTTTTGTTTCAATTTCTCGACAAGTAGAAATGCGATGTCGAAGGCATGTTTCCTGATTTGCTCGCGTGTCTTGGGGAAACGTGGGTAGTTGACCAGTCCGATCTTGTACCCATACTCCTCCCCGTCTTTGTGAAGGAAATCCACGTTAGTTTGGAGGGTGACGCACAGGCCAACATCGTCCGGCCCGTTGGTGGTGCAGGTCCGGCAGTAGTCGGCCAGAACTTTCTTAACCTCGTAATACCAAATTCCGCCGTATGCCGTGCAGTTTCCCGGTATGGCGATCCAGATCGTACACGAGTAGGGCTGTACGGACTTGAAGAAGCGAGGAGTTCGAGTTGCCATAGCTACCTCATTCATGGACAGGGGGTAGAATCGTAGAACTGGATGGTGATCGTGCGAACTGCCGAGTTGGAAGCTGGATTCACCAGAAGAGTGATATCGGTAACATCACCATTAGAATCCAAAATTTGTCCAGACGAAAGATACTCATTAGTTCCGTCGATTGGTTTTTTGTGCCATCCCCAAAAGGCTGGCGGTCCCGCCTCCAAGAGGGCTTTCATGCGGAGTAGGCATAGAATGGCCTCGTCAATGGATTCCGGAAAAGTTGGACAAGCCATGATCTTACCCCTTAATTTGAGATACAGGGATTTTACAATTTGGACATTGGAAACGATTTGCAATCGTTTCGGTCTTTTCAAAGACTTTCCTACACCGGGCACACTTGTAACGCTGATACTTATTCTTGTGATCGGAGTACGATGGTTTGCCTACAGTTGGGAGGTATTTTCTGAATCCCATAAATTTATCCAATAAAATTGGACGAGGGATTTGGATTCTGGCTGATCTTGGTGAGCAGCCAGAATCCAAATCCCTCGTCCTTAAATCCAGTTATATAGTCTGTGGGTCTGGTCGGAGTCGAACCGACTTCCTAGACGTTATGAGCATCCAGCTCTACCGTTGAGCTTCAGACCCATGTTGCCCCGATTTCCACACCGCTCGGGACCACACGGCGATTCAGGGACTGCAACCTTCTTGTTTAGGTGCAGTCCCACGGTGGGCGGAGTTATTTCTTGTTCTTGCTCTTGGGCTTAATCCAATAGCCGTGTTCGTTCTTCTTGATGTCCAAGTTGCGAGCCGTCCTCAACTTGGTAGGAATGTTCTGCCCAACGGTCGATTCGATAGCCGAAACTTCCTTGTCAGGGAATCGCTTCTTAATCATGGACACGATCTGGGGCTTGGACAGCGGTTTTTGTTCGTTGGCCTTCTCCAAGAACTCGACGATGGAGTCGATTACTCCTGGCTTACCTGCCCCACCAGCCCCTTGGAAATTGGGGGCTTTCTTCCCTGGGGCGACGTTTCCGGGCTTGGCTTTTGCCGGTACGGACTTCTCGCCCTTGCTCTTGGACTTCAACTTGGACTTAGTCTCCATCTCTTCATCCTCCTCATCATCGGACTCATCGTCCGAATCGGTTGTGTCTTCGTCGTCGTCATCCTCTTCCGACGAGTCAGAATCGTCGTCATCCTCTTCCGAGTCATCTTCGTCCTCGGATTCGTCTTCATCAACGGGCTTCGTTTTCCCCTTTGCCACAACCGGAGTCGGCTTGGCGGACGGGGATTTCTTGGTCGGAGCTGCCGTCAGGTCTTCCGGCCGGCAGTGGTGAGTCTTGAACTCGGACTTGATCGTCACCAGTCCAGTCGCCGGACTGGTCTTGACCACCGTCCCGGTCACGATCTTCTTCCGGTCGGTGAAGGTTACTTTGTCGCCCTTGTCCCAGATGGGAGTATCATCGTCATCACCGTCGCCGTCTTCGTCCACGTCCACATCGCCATCCTCTTCCCCTTCATCCTCATCCTCGACATCCTCATCACCATCTTCCGTTTCGTCCTCGTCAGTGTCATCATCTTCCTCGTCAGTATACGCATCTTCGGTTTCATCATCGTCGCCCATGTCTTCCTCTTCTTCATCATCATCCTCCGGTTCCGATTTGACCTTTCCCTTGACGGGAGTCTTGGTCACTGGGGCGGAAGTCGTAGTGACTGCCCCTTTCTTTTCTGCGACTACGACCACATCTTCCTCTTCGTCCGCAGCAGTCATCACGTCTGCGAACAGTTTGCCCAGAATTTTGTCCTTCGGCTTCTTCTCGATCCCAACGTGGTCGCTCAACTTGGACAGCTTGGCTGCCAGCCGCTCGACCGTCCACTCGTTCACGATTTTGTCGTTGAACCCAACTGCCTTCAGGAGCAAGCGAGCATCGGACTCTTTCACCTTGACGGACATTCTAAGACTCCTTGGTGCGGACCAAACCGAACACTTGAAACCGACACATAAGGGCAACAACTCGCCCCTACCCGGTGAGTAGTGCAGTGGGGGCGAATTTTGCCTAGTTCTATTTTTTCGTTAGTGGCGTTGCTCGTAGCAACGCCGTAGCGGCGTCTAATTGTGCCCAATTGGTGTAAAAATGTTCACCACTATCGACAGTGGTATACATTTGATCAGCCCCTGGGATCGGAGACCTATCACGAGACGGGACCAATACCATGTCCTTAGTTCTGTCCGAGACAGACAAGACGTACCACTCTTGTTGGCACACCTCCCAGAACTGGGTATCCTCGTACTGTGAACTCCAAAACCCTCTGACGGTGTGGAGTATTTGTCCGACATGGTATCTGTCAGAGGCTGTCTCTGGGACAAAGAAAATTGGCCAATCTTTCATAAAATCCCCCTTTTAGTGAACAAACCAACACCATGATTTAAACCCCCAAAAACAGCCCGTAAAGGGCCAAACCCCTGAAACCCGATAGAAACCTCGGGCAACAGGGGTTTGGCCCTTTACGGGCTGTTTTTAGGGGTAAAAACGGCACGCAGTTAAAACGTGCTGAAGACACACGGGTTGGCCACGGCGAGACAACCCGCCGTAAACAGGCACTTCCGCTTGTCGTACTGCCCGGTCCTGGCAACGATTGGGTTGAGGCGGTAGACCCCTTCCTCCTTCTCCGGGTCGGTTTGGTTAATCCCAATGCTGAACGTAACATGGGACCGCTTTCGCTTGTCTTCGGCCGCATGTTCCATGTCGATGGTCTTGGCGTCGTAACTTCCTCGGTTGGTTTGGGTGGCGGTTAGGACTAGACTGTTGGAGGACATCGAAAGGGATCGGAGCATGGCCCAGGTATGATTGATCTGGTCCCGAGTGTCGGCGGTTCCGTGCATAGGGGCAATGATATCGGCGTAGTCCACTACGATCACGTCCGGCACCCAAAAGTATTTACTCCTTTGTCGAGCGAGAATGGTTTGAATGCCAGCAACGGACAAAGTCTTGGTTGGGTGGCAGGATACCTTGAACTTATCAATTCCGTATTTGGCCGTCTGCTTGGCGAAACTGATCTTGGCCTCGGACGAAGTCATCCTTACCTTTACCAGTCGATCTTCCAACTGCACTTCACACTTCTCCCTCCCGCCGGCCGGCTCCAACATCAGGGGGTATCGGTATCGGCCCTTAGGATCACTCGCCATCTCTTCTGGGTCCACTGGCTTGCCGGTACTCCTGGCGGCGAGTCGCATAATCACGTCTTCTTTGGAAAGGTCACCCATCTCGAAGTATGCCACCCGCCTTCCTTGTTCCAGTGCCCTCCATGCCACATCCATCAGCCAGAAACTTTTGCCCTTTTTTTCCATTGCTTCAAAAGAGACGAATGCCCGGCGGCGGAGTCGGTTCCCGAAAAATACCCCCGCTGCCCCAGGGTAGACCACCAACGGCTCGAACGTGGACTCGAAGGCGGATGTGATAGCAGCCGTATCGGTGAAGATGTCCGTCATATCCTCCTGTGTCATCTCCACCCTGTCTACTTTTTGGAGTACCGCCACTGCCTCATCGAGTTTTCCGTTTGCAGCCAAATCCTTGGCCTCGGCCGCTGCGGCGGCGACCCGGACACCAGTGAACAGGTCGGTAGCCACCTGGATGACGTAGTCCGACTGAATGGTCTTTCTCTCTCGTCGGATGTACTCTTCAGACAGGCTGGATAGAAGTCCTTGTATAGCCTGGGACTCTTCATCCGGACGATTCTTGGCCTCGGCCCACCGCCGGTGGTAGGACGCGATCTGGGCACCGGGTGCTTTCCCGTATTTGTTGAAATGCCTGATGCACCACCCGCCGATTCGGTCCAGATGGGCGGAACCGAATAATCCATCGGGGGTCCACTTCTGGGCTACGGCAGCCAGGACACGGGACGATACGACCATGCCAGTGATAACCAGCCGCCCGTCGTTTCCACTTTTGGAGTAGTTCGTCACCCGCATTTGATTTCTTTCATTAGTTCATTCCACAAGTCCATACTACCAGCATAGGAGGTAGATTGGTTTGCCCCCCACGATTGGAACTTCTCCGACTCGAACGCGAATCCCGTCATCCCAATAAACGATTTCTTGCTCCCCGACCACGCTTTCCAATTCTTGATATTGTTTCTTAACTCCTTTGCTGCATCCCCCACCCACGCTTCTGCTGATCCCATGCTTGGGAGGACGACGTTGTGTACGAACCGGCGGAGGCGGTCCATAGTTGGCCTACCTTTGACGACCAAACGAATCTTGTCACGGAACTCGACATAACTGGAGTAGCCGATATTGACGGCGTCGTCCACGAACGTCTCGGACCCTTTTGGCCAGTTGTAGTCCCGTTTCAGGTTTTTGGCGAGCCGGACCATTTCCGTGGGCAATTCCAATTGGGGGCTGGGGGCGGTTTTTTTCATTTCGCCTTCAATCCAGTTGAAGGCGGACTTGAACTGTTTGCCGTCCCAGCAGTCAGGCAACTTATACCCTGGCTTTCCGAAGTTGGTCAAATAGAATTCCAAAGCGGCACGAATTCTATTCCCTGCGTCTTCAGAATTCGGCGGAGCCGACAACTGCTCACGGAGGACGGCGAACTGTATGGCCCATTTGGTTTTGTCCGACGAAACAAACTTACCACGGGATTGTACCAACTTACGTAAGAGTACGGCACTTGCTCTGTCCATAGGCGACGGAGTCGCCTTGGTGGGAGTTTTTGTTTGGGGGAGAAAACTGTCGCGTTCCGTTGATACGGGAAGGGTTGTGTTTGTTGTTGTGTTAGTCACCAGGGTGATTTCAGAGTCTTCAGAAGGAGGGTCGATGGTGCCAGACGAGCGAAGCGAGTTGGGTCCAGCGGCCTCCTTTGTTTCTATCTTTCTGTTTCTAATACCTATAGGGATTTTTGAGTTCCTCGAAGAACTATATTTGAGTTTCTTGAATATAGTTCTTCGAGGAACTTGATTATTGAGATTCGTAGGGGTTTTTGGTGCTTCCTTAATCGGGGCGATATCCATATCAGACGTTTTGCCTGATATGGATATTTGAGCAGTTTTGCCGGAAGTATTGACCAACCCGGCCAGTTTTTCGATCACTCCGTTGTGAATGCAAAAATACCTTCGTGGTGGTAGGCCACGAACTTGCATCGAGATGGCTCCGATTTTTAGCAGTTTTGTGATTATATGAGATTGAACGTAATTGGAGAAAGTTGTCTTATCCTCGGCGTCTTTGATGGTCGAGTAGAACCACTTTCCGTCTATCAGTTTGCCGAGATTCCTATAGAAGATTTTTGTGCTGTTCAGGTATTGAAGGAACCCTGCCTCTTGGAAGCCGACCACTTTAGCCCAGGAGTGGTATACCGGGATGAAATCTCCAGGGTTGCGGAAATCCGCGAGGTTGTCCTCATCGCAGAAGTAGATCGGTTTTGAGTTTGGAAGTTTCATGTAATCCTCGTAGCGGCCGTTCGTTCTTCAGAATATTGCCCCGTCAATGGTGGCGGAAGATACTCGCCTGCCGTCTTTTTGGAGCCTTCGACTGGCGTCGAAGGGCAAAACCTAAATCCTTTCACTTTTTCCTAGTGAGTTCAAAATAAGTTTTGTAAAGAAGTTGAGTTTTACAAGGATTTCCAGGGGATGGAGATGTTCTGATTACTATAAGATTTTCACCCACGACGCTTCGGGGTAGATTTTCCGAATTTTTTCCTTAGTCTTCTCCGGAAGAAGACTCCAGGCCAGAGCTGCTGCGTCCTCGGATCCTCGTCTGGTCAGAAAATCCTTCGACAAGCACACCATGATCTTGGACGATTTTCCTTCCACTTCCCGAGTCTTCTGTTCGCTGTAGGTGTGTTTGGACTCGATAAGGTCAAACCATTCTTGCGGGATGGCTCCGATTAAATTCTCCTCGTAATTTCTTGTTAGTTCCGTTTGGCACCACCACGACCAACACCCGAGCGGGTTGTTGATGTTGCATCCGGCGCACATGGTAGGATTGTGCTCTGGAAGAAGTTTCATCCCACCTATCACCATATACCCTTCTGCCCTGGCGTCGCCCATCTCCTCTAGCCAATCCGATAACACCATCCTGGTGAGACAGTCGTCTGGGTTCTCGTCCAGAATTTTGTGAAATTCTTCTTCCTGATTCACTTTAGGAATCTCCTTTTGAGTTTTTCGATCTCAGACTTTGGACTCCTGCTGGCGTCTTTTCCAGACAGGCACACGTTGAATGTCTCGCCTGGAAATGGAGCCAATTCCAGGCACACTTCCTCGGCTCTTCGCTGGGCTTTTTCCTCGTTGTCGAAACAAACCACCCGGACGGGGTAGGCAGCCAACGCGACGACCTGGAGGGCTGTAATCCCAAGGCCACACGTTGCCACCCCGCCCGGTCCTATAGCCCAGGCGTCCAGTGGCCCCTCGCAGCACACGACGGCATGGGAGCATAAGTCTCCGCCGTATAGGATGCTCTTGATCGGAACCCTCTCGGACTCGGCGGGGGCAGAGTCGTATCTCTTTTCCATCCCTACACCTCTGGTCGTCCACGACACCACCTCGCCCCCAAGTAAAGCTGGAATGAATAAGGACCAGGCGTACCTCCCTCCCGTCTGTCCGATGCCTTGAACTTTCCATACCTCCTCTATTTTGGTGGGGGTGAATCCTCTAGAACGTAAAAATTGCCGGTGAGCCGATTCAAGCTGGCCAATACCCGGCGGCAGAATCGTTTTTAATGCCCCTAGCGTGCGTTCTACGGGCCGTTCGGCCCGTAGCGTGCCCAATACCTCAGATACCCGATGAAAGGGCACCTTAGTGGCAATTTTCAGGGTAGAAAACAGACGGTGTTTGCCACACTTCCAGCAGGTGCAGGCCAGACTGGAAGTGTTTATCCCCATCCCATAGTTGTTGGTCCCTCCTCCGCAGTGGGGGCAGATTATCCCAACCCAACCGTGGTTGACGTGTTTGGACTCTCCTGGGGATTTGTATTTGATCCCGAGTTCCTCCAGAACTCGGAGGAGGTTCATGACATCTCCCGGATGATTCTCTCGAGTTTTTGGATTGTCTTCCTGAAGTAATTTGGCCCCCACGCCCCGCCGGGCTGAACGTGTTGCCACTCCACTTCGATGATGTCCTGCATCCACCCGTACCCCACTTCGCCGGCCTTGGCTTTCCTCACGGCCTCGACGAACTGGAGTTCTTCCGGAGTGACTTGGAAGCTCGGGTGCTGGGACATCCACTTCTGGAGGTATTCTTCGACGGTCATTTCCTCTTCTCCGTGATTCTGGGGTTTTCCACATAGGCGGACATTAGCTTCTGGATGACCTTGCTCATGTCCTCACCACGACGGGCACACGTTGCCTTGAACAAGGACTTGACCGGGGTCGGGATGCCACGGACGTACAGAACGCCTTTGGTGGGGCGGGTTGGGACTCGGATTGTCATTATTGTTTCCTTATTAGGGATTGGGCTAGTTTTTCCATCAGGTCGAATCCGCTCGCCCCGGCCGAGCCGTCCATAGTTTGATCCAGAGTCAATTGCTTTTGGGCGAGAAGTTCGATCAGTTTCTCCTCGATAGTCCCCCCCGCTACAAGGTTGTAGAAGGTGGCTGGTTCCCCCGTCCCACGGCCGATGCCGTGGATGCGGTCTTCGGCCTGGATCATCTCCCCTGGCGTCCAGGGGAATTCAACGAACGCCGTGGTGCTGGCCGAGGTGCAACTCCACCCCACCCCGGCGGCTTGGACGTTGCCTAGGAATAACCTCCTCTTTGGATTCTGGTTGAATCCGTCTATTGACGCCTGTCGGGCCGGGCCGGTGACGGACCCGTCCACCAGTACGGATATTTTTTTGAACTTCTCCTGTAGGCTCTTCAGGACGATTCTGTGTACGCCAAATACGATCAACTTATCGTCGGACTCTTCTAAGAAGTTTTGAATCCAATCCACCACGGACGGAAGTTTCAACTCGGCGGCAAGACGTTTCAGGTAGCCCATCTGGACTAACTTCTCTGCCTTCATGGCACGATCTGCCTTGGTCTTGGAATATTTTCTCAACCATTTGATGAAGTCTGTTTCCGCTTTGAGATATTCTTTCGGTCGGGAGATTTTCATAGGGACTACGGACCGGGTCTTGGTCGGTAGGTCCCTCAGAACATCTTCCTTTAGCCTTCGGATCATACACGTCTCGTTCAGAATATCGTGCAACTCTTCCAGATTGGCGGCACCGTTGTACACCCACCCCCACGGCGTCCGTCTAGGATTGCAATATCTGGACCCGAACGAATAAAACGAGTCGAACGTTTCGGGGTGGAGGATGTTCAACGCCGGCCATAGCTCCGCTGGCCGGTTGGTCATCGGGGTGCCTGAGATCAGGACAACGTGCTTGACCCCATCGCACAGATGTCGGAACGATTTAGTTCTCAAAGCATCCTTTGATTTTACATAATGGACCTCATCTCCGATTACGAGGCGGGGTTGGACCTTCTTCAAGTAGTTGCACCATGAGTCCGGGTCGTCTGGTTTGCCCAGGATGTCATAGTTGACGATGTAAATCCGGTCTGGACTAACTCGAAGGCCAGACGGGGGAGGCTTTCTCCCTTCCAGAACCTTAACGGACATATCTAGGTCCATGTCCGCAATTTCCCTCCTCCAAACTTCTTTAATCGTGGAGGGGGTGACGATTACTACTGGCCCTCGTCCAAGATACCATTTCAACCAAAGCAGGGCTTGGAGTGTTTTCCCAAGCCCCATAGCATCCGCTAACAACGCCCTACCGTGGAACTTCTGGATTTTTCTTGCCCCAATCCTTTGAAATGGGTAGGGCGTCTTCTTAGTCACTACTAACTCCTATAGGATGTTATGGATTTCTTTTATCAGAAAGTTACCATGAATGATGGCCTCCAGGCAAGGTTCGTAGTAGCAGTCCAATTTAATCTCATCCGGCCTGGACCAGATTGCCATCGGTGGGGCACAGGACAATTCCAGTCCTTTTTCACGAGCCAAGTCTGGAACGTACTTTGTGGTCAGGTCCACGATCAGTCCATTTCCATTACTGTCGTCCTGAGGGGCGACTGCTGCCCAGAAGTGGATTTCTCCAAGGTCAATTGAATCCTCGGGGTCGGTGTAGACGTAGGAGTAGTGAGTTGGTGATGCCCCGTCGTCCAGGCTATCGAGGACTATTCGCCAACCCGCACTCCCTCCCTGAAGTTGGAGGTTTTGCAACCCGCCCCGAATCAATTTTCCTGCTTGGATGGTGGCCCATGCCCACAACAGACAGGATTTCCTGATGTCGTAGTTCTTGTATTTGGGATGGCCTAAAACCGCCTCCATCAACTTCTCAGTCCGCCAGATCAGGCTGCGTTTCAGCCTTTTGTCGTCCAGGGTAAGTTTCATTTGTTCTCCTTTTTGGTGACACTGGGATTGGTTATTCCGTCTTGGTTCTGGTACTTCCCTTTCTTGTCGGCGTAGGACGTCCGGCAGGTGACGTCCTCGTGTAACATGTTGTATAGTTCATGGTTGTCGTATCCTCCGGATAGAACGAGATTAAGGATGGATTGTGTCCTCTCGTCACGCCCGTCCGCCCTGAAGAATAGGCACTGCATGATCCCTTCCCCGCAGTAAACTTTGATCGGGATGGGGGTGGTGTTGGACAGTTCAATGGTCCACTTACCAGTCCACTCAGGTTCCCCAGGCGTTACGTTGCAAACCAATCCACACCTCGCGTATGTACTCTTGCCGACAACCACGCACAGGACATCACGCGGGATGGTAAACGTTTCGATTGTTTCCGCTAGAACGAACGAGTGGGGTGGGATCAGGATGTGGTCCGGAATGGTAGTGAACTTTGACTGAACTCCGTCCTCGTGGTTGGTGGGGGTCAGGTCCACTTCTTCGAGCATCCTGGTGTCGAAGTTTTTCGGGTCGATGACGGTACATGGGTAGGGCTTGAACACCCGGAACTTGTACCCCACACGGGCATCGTATCCGTAACTCCCACACCCCCAACTCACCTTTCCGGTTTGCTTTTCTTTGTTGTATAACTCAAATGGGGTGATTTTAATGTCCCGTTCGATTTGCCAGTCAGAAAGGATTCCCATTCTAATTCTCCTCAGGCGTTAATGTTTCGGATCTCTTCGTAAACGTTTTCCAACCGTCGTCGGGACCACCCAAGTTTGGACTTCAGGTGGTTGGACAGGGCGACCCTACACTTGGTAGGAGATGACTGGTTCAGGAAGTCCCCGGCGAACAGGGTGGAAATAACCCGGACCACGTCGTCCTGTAGGTTGAGGACCGCCCTGGCCGCGTATTCCTTCACTGAGAACTCCTGAACCCTGGTCCTGTCAGGAACGGCTGACATATCAGCCGCTCGAACTCGGAGTTTTGCCCGGTTACACTCCTCGATTAATTTCCGACTCACGCACATGGAAATATAATCTAAAAGGTCTGGAGTTATAGACGAGTCGAACGAACGGTAGGCGTCCACGAACGACAGGTCAACTATACTCCTCAACTCGTCGGCGTCTTTGTACTCCCGGTTCATCTTCAACACTCCGGCCACGAGTCTAGGGACTCGTGGCCGAAAGGCGTTGTACGCACGCTCCAATAACATCTTGCGAACAGGGCGGATGGACATAAGCGGGTCCGGTGTGAGGGAGAGCGATGTTATACAGTTTAACACCTTGAGCCGGGATAGTCAAGTCGGGGGGTCAAATCCCCCGACGGAGAGCAATTTTCGTAGTGCCTCAGCGTGGGTACACTTTTCCTTGTACACCCCGGCCGGGCAGTCGCAGGAGTCCTCCCGAGGGTCCAAGGCGAGGTTAATGCGGTATAACTCCTTGCCCCCTGACTTGGTACACTTCACCGACAAACTGGACCCGGTGGCCGGGCCGGTCCATTCGAGAGCGACGGCGTACCTGCGGCGGCGGATGGTCTTCTCGTCTTTGTGGTGGTCCACCACGGTCATGATTCCAATCACTGGTGGGCCGACCCCCAAAAATTGGAATTCGGCCCGACGGAATGGGTAGTCACCAATAGCGTCGAGACGGACTTCTTTGATTCCGATGGTACTCACTTGATCTTCTTTCAGATTTTGGATTTGGAACAAATATGGGTTATCTTCGACACTACTAGCTCACGGAGGGCATACAGGTTGTCCAGTTGCTTGGGGCCGGACGTCAGTCCAATAACTTTGGTCACGGACCGGTGGAAGTCCCAGAAGGACTTAATCTTCACCCTGTTCGTGCCGTGGTCGGCTTTACCGATCTTCGACCACGGCAGGATGCCTCGACGCCCGACCTCCATCATGGTCGAATCATAGTCTGGACTTGGGATACGGGTGGAGATCATTGTATCGTGATCTTCTACGGCGTTAGCCAAGTCTCCACTGAGGATGTCAATGGCTCTTTGCGCTTCCAAATCCACGTCGAACGCGGTCGTGTACTTCCCTCCAGTGAAGCAGTTGGTGATTAGGTAGGAGTCCTCCATCTCGATCCCAGAGTAGAACTTCAGGACACGACTTCGGTCGTTCGAGGCGGAAACCCCCAACCATAGGGGGATTTTGGACGTCTTGTCCAGTATGGTGAATTTCAGAGAAGCGTCCATTCTCAGATTGCCGTACCAGATCAGGACTCGATTGTCCGTTAGGGTGAAACCGGATTTCTTCGCGTTGAGGATCAGACTCGTAATCAGGTCCGAATGCTTGAGTGGCTTCCAGTACGCCCCGGCGGTTTTGGACTCGGGGATTTTGATATGGGGGAGATCATTTAACTGCGTGGTGCAGGAGGCAAGAGAAATCATTTCTTTTTCCTTTTCTTGTCGGCCGTAATTTCAGCCGGGGTTTTTGGAATCAAAACTCCACATAACGTGAGAAACAAATCCACGTCTAAGTCTTTGTTGATGTTGGATAATTTATCTGCGATGGCAACTGCCACCAATGTGAGAATAACATCTGGAGTAGTAATCTGATCCATAGATGGATTATATTTTTTGAATTCTTTTTTAGCTAGTTCTTTATATTGGCGGATTGTTTCCGCCACAGCTTTGTGAGTATTTTTCACTTGATGATTCCTTTCACTAGGATCAGACTTGGGATTTCCAAGGCCACCAGGACACCCATGACGCTCAGGTTGACCAACACCTTTCCGTCTACTGTGTCGGGTAAACGAATCACTGTTCCTGAGTTTTTCTTCCACGTTCCATCCATGACGGTAATTACGTCACCGACTGCGAATATCTCGCCCATCTTATTATCCTCAGTAATGGATTCCTTATTCTTCGGGCGGGTGATAGTCGCCTGCTCTAGCAATAGTAGGGCGGCTTCTTCGTTGTCCATTGCTGTAGGAGTGTCGTTAGACATAAGGATGCAATGAATTAGTTTGTCCCCGGTGATAGCGTGAAATACGTTTGCCGTCAGGTTCATCTGGACGATTAAGTAACCTGGGAACTTTTTTCGTTTCTTCATTACCGGCAACGATTCCTCATTCCCCTCCTTGATGACTCTCCACGACCATAGCTGGTTGGGAGGTTTATGAGACGGATATACTTGGATTCGATACCCGTCTGGGCAAATGTGGGGTAAACTCCCTCTGGCTTCTGAGTGTTGCCAGGCTCTCAGGGTTCCTACTTCTTTGGCCTCATGTCTGGACATATTATGTCCAGACGCGACCACTTCCCCCTTTTTGGGTGGGATGACTTCCGCCATGTGGGTCGGGGAGTAAACCTTCCCAATGTCTTTGTGGAGATCGTACATTTTCCTGGCTTTGCGGATGTGCTTGGTGGCACGATCCTCGACCCCCATTTCGACCGAAATGACGTACCACTTTCTTGGGTCGGTTTTCGGACGGCGGGGTTTATTGGACTTCGCTTTCTGTATCACCTTGGAGTGGGGTTTTGGTTTGGTTGTTGGTGCCTTTAATTTTGTGTTGGTCGTTCGTACCAGCTCGTCCACGGCGGCTTGGAAGCTTCGGAGGGTTGCAGCCAGATCGGCAATCATTTTTTCGATGTTTGGTGGGGACTTTTTCTTCACGAGATATTACTCCTGATAGGATGTCATCCTTGTCTTGAAATTCAACCCAAATCTTTTTCCTACACCTGCGGCAGAACAGGATAATCAATGGGTCGATATTCCCGATTTCTTCCGCTGGGCATAGGCAGGAAGGGCAGGGAGGAATTTCTTCTCCCCATCCATTTAGTCTTTTGTCCTCTCGGGTCTTACACACGGCGTGATTTATTTTCCTTTGTCGCTCCCTCTCTCTGATTCTTTTTAGTGCGATCTTTTTTTCCATGAATCTGACTCTGGGTGGGAAACGATAGTAAAAGGATCACACTGGAAGCCGCACCATGCGGCAAATGTAACTTCTATCCAACCTGATGCCTTGCCTTTGGACACTTTTTTGTTGTGTTGGTTGCAGAATGATTTGAGGGTCAGGAACGTCCCCTCGGTCACCTCACGAATGAGTTGAGCTGTGATCCATTTACGGCTTACTCCGGCCGTGTCTATTATGTTCGGGTTGAAGGCAACAATTTTTGGATGATATCCACTTATTTCCACGATCTGGTCGAACCAGTCGTACAAATTTCCGTTGAACTTAGGAACCCAGGACGGGTCGAACACGACACACTTCCTGTGTCGTGATTTAAATTTCATTTTAAATTCCCTTCTGGTTTAATCATTCCCACTATTCTCAAACCGTCCCTCCTCATTCCCATCCATTTCCATCACCACCACCATCCCCAAACCCATCACCATTTCCATCACCATCACCATCACCATCACCATCACCATCACCATTCCCATCCCCATTCCCATTCCCATTCCCATTCCCATTCCCATACCCATTCCCATTCCCATTCAAATACCCATGACCATGACCATGACCATTCCCATGACCACTACCAAACCCATTCCCATGACCACTACCATACCCATCTCCATACCCATCTCCAAACCCATCTCCAAAC
>Ga0163147_10001330_pt1 | contig 37854 bp, 35 predicted proteins | sample OliLakLV19MP6G1_FD_148597 | JGI IMG/M metagenome (GOLD analysis project Ga0163147, IMG submission 148597) | Freshwater microbial mat bacterial communities from Lake Vanda, McMurdo Dry Valleys, Antarctica- Oligotrophic Lake LV.19.MP6.G1 | ecosystem: Environmental > Aquatic > Freshwater > Lake >...
CCGAGTTGGAACAGTCCGTACCCGAGACGCGCGCCGACGCGCGTCGGCGGATCTTCGAGTACATCGAAGCCTTCTACAACCCCTCGCGGCGACATTCGTCGCTTGGGTATCTCAGTCCCGTACAATTCGAAAAGCAAGCCGCCGCGGCTATCGCGGCATAACTAAGACACCGTCCACTTTTTCGGGGCAATCCCATACGGGGCGGCGAGGCAAAGCGGTACGGGGTAGTGAGGCAAAGCGGTGCGGGGTCAACCGCTCGAGGTTCCCAACTACAAGTTCGTGCTGTCCGTCCGCACCACACTACGTCATTGCAGGAGTAATGGTGCGAGGGCACGCGCAGCGTGCCCCTACCGTTCCGGTGCGGTTCCGACGGCACGCGCAGCTTGCCCCTTTGGGATGGGTCCGGCCTCGGGGCCCCGCCGGGGAACGGCGGGCTAGAATGCCTGAAGAATGTCCATGAAGAGAATCCTTGTTTCCGGGGGCGCCGGTTTCATAGGCTCCAATCTGGTGGAGGCGCTTCTCGAGCGCGGCCACAAGGTCCGAGTGCTCGACAACTTCTCCACCGGCAAGAGGAACAACCTCCGCAGCGTTCGGAACGACATCGAGATCCTGGCCGGCGACTGCGCCGACCCCAAGACCGCCGCCAAAGCGATGAAGGGCATCGAGGTCGTGTACCACGAAGCCGCCGTGCCTTCGGTCGCGCTGTCGGTCGCCGAACCGTTTGCATCGCACCACGCCAACGCGACCGCCACGATCGCCATGCTGGTGGCGGCCAGGGACGCCGGAGTCGAGCGCTTCATGTACGCCGGGTCCTCCTCGGTCTATGGAGACCGCAAGGAGAAGTACAAGGTCGAGACCCTGCCCGCCCGGCCTCTTTCCCCGTACGGCGCCGCCAAGTTCGCCGGCGAGACCTACGTGAGGATCTTCGCCGAGCTGTACGGCATGCAGACCCTGACCATGCGCTACTTCAACGTCTTCGGGCCGCGCCAGGACCCCTCATCGCCCTACAGCGGCGTGATCAGCCGGTTCTCCAAGGCTCTGCTCAAGCGCGAAACGCCGGTGATCTACGGTGACGGATTGCAGAGCCGCGACTTCACCTTCATCGCCAACGTGGTCCACGCGAACCTCCTGGCCCTGAACGCCTCCGGCCTCAAGGGCCAGACCGTGAATGTCGCGACCTCGAAGGCGACCACCCTGAACGAGCTGCTGGCAAGCCTCGGCCGCCTCTCCGGACGCAAGGTCGAGGCGAAGTATGAACCGGCCCGCGCCGGCGATATCCGCCACTCCCTGGCCGATACCTCGGCGGCGCGCAAGCTGCTCAAGTACCGCCCGCAGGTCGACTTCGAGTCGGGTCTGGCGCGCACCTTCGAGTGGTACAGCTCCGCGGGCTTCTGACCCCCGGCCGAAACTACTTCGGTTTCTTCGGCAACCGCAACGACGATTCCCAGGCCTGCTGGAGTTCGGTGTATGACAGGCCGGTTTCGAGAAGGGCCCGATCAAAGGGGCGACCTTCCCCGAGTCGCTGAATCAGAAAGAGCAGGCCGTTCCGCCCGATCCGCGACACCAGGAACGACACTGCCGAAGCGCTCTGGCGGTACGCCTGCTCGCGGGCCGGCGACTCCCGGTCGCGAAAGGGACCCTCGATCCTGAACAGGGGCACCAGGGCCCCGGGGTCACGGCGCAGGCGAGCTTCAACCGCCACCACGTCGGTCCCGTCGAGAAACTGGGCGATGCCTTCGTGCAGCCAATGGGGGCAGTTCCCTCTCGTCCGCTGATCGACGACCGCATGCGTGAGTTCGTGCCTCAGGACGCGCCGCAGTTCGGCGTCCTTGAGCAGGATTTCCGGCCGGATGCGGATAATGCCATCGTGATAGTGGCCGGGAAGGTCGGTGGCTCCATCCCCGCCTTCGGACTTCGCAATCTCGATTCGCGGCAGAACGATGGGCGCACCAAACCACCCCTCGAGGTAGCTCTGCGCCTCCTTTACTTCCCGCTCTATCGTCGAAGGCGGAAGAGAGGCCGACGGCGCCTCCAGCGCGGAGGTCGCCGCCTGGGCCAATACGAACGCGAACAGACGGGCGTCGACCACGGTCTGCTCGAAGTTCCCCGAGATCTCTAGGGAAGAACGGTCCGGATCGCCACCGCGCGAGGCTTGGCGCCTTCGACCACGTAGTAGGGAGGCAGGGCCAGCACGGCCCGGCTTGCTTCCTCCTCGGTCCGGTAGAACCCCCTCATCATACGGAAGCAGGGTTTACCGCCCACGGTGGCGGGCAGAACCAGAAGGTCGATCGACGGGTCGTTCATCAGGGCCTTCTCGACGGTCTGGGCCGAACAGGCCACGAGCAGCTGCACCGAGAACTCTCCACTGCGGGTCCGGGCCGCGGACGTGAAGATCGTGGCGGCATCAGACAGGCGGCCGGCCTTCATTGCGTCGTAGCCCGAACCGACGACCGCGGGTGCGGGGGCCGGGGTTGAACGGGCCACCGCCGGCGGCGGCGTCGAGACCGGCCGCGGGGTCGGAGTCGAGGGCGGTTTAGGTGTGGCTCTCGCCAAAGGCGTCGCCGAGGGCTGGGCTGCGGGGGAGCCTGCGGAAGACGGCGCGGTCGTGGCGGCGACCGGAGGAGGAGCAAGCGCCGAGGAACCCGCCGGGTCGCCAGCGGGTGTCACGGCGGCGACCGTGGCAGCAGCCGAGGGGGCCGGGGCGGGGCGATCCACTCGCTGCGACGTCTGCGAGGCCATATAGGCCATCCATCCAAACCCAATCACCGCTACGAGCAGGACGACGCCTCCAACCCGCCTCACCATGGGATTGTGAAACACGGCGGAAAGGCCCGTCTCCTTGCGGCCTTGCCGGCCAGCCGTGGAGAGAACGGGTTCCCAGTGCTTCTGGGGGATGGCCGAGGAGGCGGGACGCGGAGACGGGGCCGGCGCGCCGATGAGTTCCTTGACCGCATCCAGATCCTGCGTGGTCGCCCGCGGTCGAACACTCCCAGCGCGCAGAGAGCCGGTTTCGTCCGGATCGGCGGGCTTCGGGATGAGGCCCGAGCCCATGATGAGGGTCGCTTCGGCGGATGGGTCGGGCGACGCCGCCTCCATGCCGCCCATCACCAGGGTCGAGTCGGTGTCGGCGCTCAGTCCGAGCCCCGAGGAGACCTGGCCGAATCCGATCGTCTCGGCTTCGAGCGGCTCGGCTTCGAGCGGCTCGGCTTCGAGCGGTTCGGAGTCGTCGGTGAGGTTCAGGGCGGGCAGATCGGGGGAGGTTTCGCCGGTGTCCGGCAGTCTCATCGACTCGATCTGCGATGTCACGACCGAGGCCGCGCCCAATACCACGAGAACGGCGGCGCGCGCTTCGGTGGCCGCGAGCGGCAGGCCCACCGTCCCCCCGATATCCGCGAGGGACGACATCCCGTCGAGAGCCTCGCGCAAACGCGCCAGGTCCGGATCGGCCGGCACGATCTCACCCTGGGCCAGAACGGCCATGGGGCTCTTGAGGACCCGAGTCAGAAAGCCCGAGGGCTCGAGCACTTCAAAGGTGGACACCAGAACCTTCTCGGTGGTGAGCTTGAGGTCCAGAGCACCCTTCGGCAGGACGCCATCTTCGAACTCGTAGCGTCCCGTCGTCTGGGCGCAGCAAGAACCCACGATCTGTTCAACTTTCCGGCGCGCCGCATCGCCAATGTCCCTCTGCGAAACATGGCCGCCCTGGGCGAGGGCCGCGGCGATCGACTGCTTGGGCTCGAGTGCGGTGACGAGGGCGTCGAACTGCTCCTGGCTTATCTTCCCGCCGGCGATAAGGATGGCGCCCAGCTGATCCTCGGGAGCGTTCGACGAGGAGAACAGGATACGTCCGTCGCGAAAATAGACCGCCCGCTGGATGGGCGCATCCTCGAACTTCAACGTTCCGGTGGCTTTGAGTTGGTGGAGATACCCGACGAAAAACGCGGGCTCGATGTCTTGAACGGCGCCCTTTTCGGCAAAGCTCATGTTCTTGTGTTCGGCCTCGTCAATCCAAGTCCCACCAATTCAGGATAGTAGCATCGGCAAGGCTCTTTCGATGCCCTACCTTATAGACGGAAACAATCTCGCCCACGCCCTCGGCCTCTCCCGCGACGGACTCGCCGATCGGCAGGCCTGCGCCCGCATGATTGCCGAATTCTGCCGGCACAACGGAGCCCGGGCCACGATCGTGTTCGACGGACCCGCCTCCGCGGGTCCCGGCCTGCCTGCCGAGACTTCAAGGACCCGTCTTGTCTACAGCAAGACGCGATCGGCCGATGAAACCATCCTTCGCCTCGTCCAGGACTCACCCGCTCCGCGGGATTTCACGGTCGTCACGTCGGACAAGTCGCTCGGCGACCAGGCGCGGCATCGCGGGGCTACCGTGGAACGTACCCATGAGTTCGCCCGCCGGCTGGTCCGCCCGCCTCGAAAGGCAGACGAGGATGGCGACAAGCCAAGGGCGAAGGAATCGTCCGCGGAGATAGAGGCCTGGCTCGCCGTCTTCGATCCCGCACGCAGATGAGCCGTCCTGAGACTGCGGTTTCGTTGACACAACTTCGAGGCGCCCGCTAGAATCCCGGTTTCCGACGTCTTCCGTGTCGTTTCAAGGCATGGAACGAGGCTCGACCGCCGTCCTGATGCGCCCTAAAGGGGGTTCTTCCTGAACCCCGAGGCCCCGTTATCGGGTGGGTCGAGCGAGAGACTGGCCGTTCAGTCTCGAATCGAACTTAATTGAAGTCCTCTGGAGGCATGTCCACGATGCGGCCTTACCGCGCCCTTTTGATCATCACCCCGCTGCTCCTCGTCCTTGGATGCAACCGTCGCGGCGCCGTGCCCGCGAACGACATCACCGCCACGTTCAAGGCGAACCGGATGAGCGCCCCCCTCGACAGCGCCATCGAGGTCACCTACACCTGGACGACCGGACCGCAGTTCAAGAAGATCGAAGGCAACTACCGGGCTCTGGTTCACTTCATCGACCAGGGCAAGGTTTTGCTCTTCACCGACGACCACGCCGTGACGCCTCCGCCCTCCGAGTGGGAAGCGAACAAGACCTACACCTATAGCCGCACGGTTTTCGTCCCCGTCGTCACCTACATCGGCGACGCCACCGTCACCATGGGCCTTTATCCGGACGGCCGGGGCGAGCGTATCCCGTTGAAGGGCGAAGACTTCGGCTTGCGGGAATACGTAGCCGCGAAGATGCAGCTCCTCGCTCAGGTGGAAAACGTCCGCGTCTACTACAAGGAGGGCTGGCACAATCCCGAGCCCGGCCCGAACCCGATGGTCGAGACCACCTGGACCAAGAAGGAAGCGGTCCTCTCCTTCAAGAATCCGAAGAAGGCCGTGATCGTCTATCTCCAGTTCGATGCCCCTTACTCGACGAAGAACTACCCTGCCGGTCCTCCGACCCTGAGCCTCGCCGCCCAGGGACGCGCGGGTCTCACCCACCGGTTCGAGAACGGTGAGCTGGTGGAGAAGAAGGTCCGCTTCAAAGCCGAGGACCTCGGGGCTGAAGACACGGTGGAACTGCGCTTCTCCATGGACCAGACGATCGTCCCGAAGTCGCTCGGCATGTCCACCACCGACGATCGCGAGCTCGGCGTTCGCATCTACGACGTGTTCGTGGGCGTCGAGGACGAACTCGGCCAGGTGCCAAACGTCACCGACGCCACCCCCATCGTGGCGGCTCCTCCCGCGAAGGGCAAGGCTCCCGCCAAGCCCAAAGCAGCCGCGAAGAAGTAGGGCCTTTCTAGACCACCCTCACCCGTCGGCCTTTCGTCTTCCGCGGCTCCGCGGAACCGGCCGAAGGGGCCGGGGATTCGGCCTCGTCCAGGCGGGCGAGTTGCCACTGGCAGAAGGTCATGAGGCCGAGCAGGGTCTGGCGCCTGATCTCTCGCGCCTTCCGCGAATCGAGGCCCATCTCCTCGAGCATCTCGGACACGAGACAACACGCCTTGAGGCTGCGCGGCTTTGCGGCGCCGGGGTCCTTCGCCATCTACCTACCTCCGAAGAGAACGCGGAGACGCCCCGACCGCAGGCGCGCCTCCTTCACTTCCCGTCCCGCGAGGGATCGCGGGAGGATGATGTTACGCCGCCAGTTGTCGATGGTGACCGACAACTCGTCGCCCGCGGCGTAGGCGGTCAGGCGATCGCTGCTCGCAAAGGGCAGATCGAAGGAGAACACGTAGCCGTCTCCACGACGCTCGACCCTGGGCGGCCGCGAGGTGTGGAAGACGGAGAGCGGGTCGCGTTCGCCGTAAACCGCCTCCGAAAGCGTTCCCAGGAGACGCGCGCCCATCACTTCCTCATCGCGCAGGGGCGATTCGAGAATCGGCATCGAAGAGAAGCCCTCTTTCACCCGCTTCATGTGGACGGTCTGAGCCTTTCCGAGCCGCTCGAAATAGGCCCCCTTGAACGAGGAGGGGAGAACGCGATTCGCGATCACCGCGTCGACCGAGTAGCCGTAAAGACCCAGATAGGTGAAGAGCCGCTCGGACTCCGCGATGACCATCTTCTCGAGAGCCAGCACGATCCGGATTGAGGTGACATTCGGATCGCGGAGAAGCGGATCCAGGCGCTCGATCCTCTCGTAGAGCCGCTTGACCGCGGCGAAGACGTCGTCTTCCGGCATGGGCAGCGACGTGACCAGGGGGGCAAAGGGCCGGACGGTTCGCGCGAGGAGCCTTTGCACCGGGAAGATCTTGCGGAAGTAGAAGCGCAGCACATCGGGGGCCGCGAGCATGCGCAGGGTTTCTCCGGTGGGGGCGCAATCGACGATAAGAAGGTCGTACTTCCCGGCCTGGGCGAGTTCCGCCACGCGGAGCAGAGAGAAGAGTTCCTCCATCCCGGGCAGCACGGCCATCTCGTCGGCCACCACTTCGTCGAGGCCCTGCCCCTTGAAAAACCGGGTCAGGAAGTTCCGGATGGGTCCGAATTCGCGCTCCAGCTCGTGGTGGACGTCGATCTCCATCGCGTCGAGGTTCTCCGCCACCCGCGTGGGCTCGGGACCGATGCGCATGGCCAGGGAATCCCCGAGCGAATGCGCGGCGTCGGTCGACATGACGAGAGTGCGGTGACCGAGCGAGGCCGCGCGCACCGAGGTGGCGGCGGCAAGCGTCGTCTTCCCCACACCTCCCTTGCCGGAGAACAGGATGATCCTCATGACGCGGGGCCTGGTGGATACAACCACGCCGCCACCTGTCCGAGCGAACGCAGGTCGTGTACGTCGGTCTCGAGTTCGGGAATGGCCATCGCGGTGAGCCCGCTCTTCGTTGCGATCTGGCGGAGATAGCGGCCTTCGGCATCGGCCCGCGTCTGCTCACGGGCCGCGAGGTCGCGCAGTTCGGCGAGGACGCCCTTCGCGAACAGGCTCCCGCCCTTCGTGTCCTCGAGGGAAGGTGGGGTGGCGGCCCCCGGGATCGCCCAGGGATGCACGCGATTCGCGATCACCGCCGACGCTCGCAAGGACCGCGCGCGCAGGGCCTGCGCGAAAAGCGCCCCTTCGCTCACCCGGGAGGAAGAGGGCGTGGTCACGAGGATGAAGGTGGTGCCCTGGTCGCGCAGGAGCGCTTCCATCGCGACCGCGGTCTTCCGGAATGAATCGAAGAGGCCCTCGAAGGCGAGGAAGAACTCGGACAACTCGCGCAGGAACGCCAGACCAACCGCGGAATCGAGGATGCGCAGGAACGTCCTCCCCACGATCGTCTTCGGCTCGAAGGCGAGTCGCCCGGCCACGAAGTACGGTTTCAGGAAGTAGCGCAGCACACGGCCGTCGACGAAATCGAGAACGCGCTTCGGCGCGTCCAGGAAGGCGATGGCAGACGAGGCCGGCGGCGTGTCGAGGACGATCAGGTCGAAGTCCGAGGCCACTCCCATCAGGGCTTCCATCGCCATGACCTCGTGGGTGCCCGCGAGGTGCCGCGAAATCTGCTGATAGAACCGGTTCTGAAGGACGCGATCTCTCGCCTCGGCCGAGGAGGCATGCCGCCGCACCAGATCGTCGAAGGTCTGCTTGGGATCGAGGCGCATGGCGTAGAGCTTCCCCTTGACCTTCTGCGGCGCCCCGGTGAGTCGCGCGAGCCCGAGACTTGTTCGCAGCCGCTTCGACGGATCGATGGTGCACACGAGGGTCTTGCGTCCCCGTCCCGCCGCGGCGAGAGCCAGGGCGGCCGACGTGGTGGTCTTCCCCACCCCCCCGGGGCCGCAGACCACGATCAGCTTGCCCGCGAGGGCGTTCGAGATCGCCGGATGGGGCTTCACGCGGTCTCCGCGACGAGCGCCTCGGCTACGGTCAAGGGCCGCGGGTTGGGCAGTTCGCGAACCAGTACGGGTTCGAGGCCCAGGCCGCGAGCGAGGCGGCGCCGGTGGAAGGTCTCGAGGCGGGCGCGTCTCAAGGACTCGCGGGCGCAGTCGAGCAGGAGATGATCATTCGACCCCTTAGGCGCCTCGACCTCTCTCAGGGCAAGGCGTGCTTCGCGCGAGAGGCTCTCGAGCCTCATGCGATTCAGGATCGCGAGAGCGGGCCTGAGGCCGGTGCGCGCTTCGAGATCTTCCTTGAACTCGATGGCCTCGACCACCGCCATCTCCTCGGGGATGGCCACGATCGCGATGCGCACGGAGTGGGTGAGCCACTCGATGATCTGGGCGGCGAGCCGCGCGAAGGGCCCGACCGGAACCGCGCGAAACGCGGCAAAGGGTGTTTCGATCATCAGGAGGCCATGGCCTGAGGACGGGCAGTCGACGATGATCGTTTCGTAGCGCGCCTTGCCAAGCCGATCGGTCTCGTCGAAGTAGGCGCGGATTCTCCCGAGCAGGACCAGTTCGGGAAGCCCGGGGGCCGCGGCGAAGAACTTCTTGTAGACCTCGCTTCTCGTGATCCGCTCCACCAGCGGCCGGATACGGACAACGTGCTGGACGTATTCGTCCATCGCCGCCCTGGGTCGAAGATCCAGTTCGTCGAAACCCGGTCGAGCGCGGGTCGGAGATGAAGACCCTCCTCCATAGGCCTCGAGCGACTCGCCGATCCGCACGAGAAGGGTCGTTCGCCCGCGCTTCACGGCCAGGGTCGCAAGACCCGCGGACACGACGCTCTTCCCCACGCCGCCCTTGCCGAGGACGAAGAGAACGCCGTCGGTGTCGGGGCCTTCGTCCTTTCTACTTGAGCCGGGTGTCAATCGAGTGACGACCCTCGGTCGAACGCTCGAAATAGCCCTCGAACTGGGACCTGATCCGATCGACCAGGGCGATGGCGTCCGCGTCGGTCGCGCCGCCGTCGGTGACGTAGAGGAAGGCGGCGCGCCAGGGCGCTGGATTGGACGCGGGTGCGGGCACGCGGGGGCCCATCGCCGCAATGACCTCCGCGATCGTAACGTCTTTCTTCGTGCCGCGAATGTCGACGTTCGACTCGGGCGCGCGCTCGGCGGTCTGCGCTCCGTCGGCGATCGGGTTGCGGATGAAGAAGAAGGGCGGAACCTCCTCGGCCGGACGGACGCCCATCAGATACTGGTCGAGCGGACCGAAGCGCTGCGAGGTCGGGCCGGTGCGGAAGGCGCCGCCCCCCAGATCCTCGATCTGGTTCCCTTCGTCGTGGGACCCGGATGAGTGCATGTAGAAGCTCCAGTGCGCCTGCTGGCGGCCGAGCAATTCGCTGCTCGCGACACCGTTGTCGCTGAAGCGCGCGGTGGCGAGCCACCGGTGGCCCACCTCATGGGCGAGGACGGAGAGGGTCGTCTCCTCGCGCAGCACGCGGTCGGTCAGGTTTTGTGAATACTTGCTGAAGGAGTCCATCATAACGACGCTTTCGAGGGTGCGCGGGGAGCCGTAGTCGGCGCCGTTGTCGAAGCCCGCTGAGCCGCCGATACCGAAGATCGAATTCCTCACCGTGGACTCGAATGCGAAAGCGCCCTGCGACCGCGGGATGTAGCCGCGGTTCGTGTAGACGATGAGTTGCTGGTAGTCATCCCCGAATCTCGAGTAAAAGGCGCGCGCCACCGCGGTGAGGTCGATGCCGGATTCGAGCCGGAAGGATTCGCCCACCGCGCGGGAGAAGGAAAGACCGGCGACATTGGACAGGTCCGTGGTCACAAGTCCTTCCGGGCCGCCTCCGGCCGCGATCCCCGTGGCTCCTTCCTGGAGGCCAAGGGTCAGGTTGGTCGCGTCGTACGAAAAGGAGATCCGGCCGTCAGGGAAAAGCGTCACTTCGAAGGTGTTCTTGTCGGCCACATCGAACTGCGGCACCTCCGTCCACTTGACGGTAAACGCGGAGGCGCTGGAACTGGTGGTGACGCGACCTCCCTTGCTCGGATCGAGATCGGCAAGAAGCGGGGCCACCCGCGGGGGGCCGGAGATCAGCCGCGACAGTGTCCTGGCCGTGGACGCGCGGTCGGCCGATTCGAACGTGAGATTCCCGTCCGAGTTCACGAATGCCTTGTCGTAGTTCTTCCCGAAGAACGGGAACGCGAAGGGAAGGGGCACCTCGCGCGCATCGTCATCGCCCAGGGCGAGCGCCGCCCCATCGGGCCCGAGGGGTCGATCGACACGGGAAACCGTATAGCCGGGCTGAAACTCGAGGCCCTTGCCCTGAAGGTCGAGACCGTTCGCCTTGAAGACGAGGTCGCCCTCGTCGACCAGAACCGCCACCTCCCCATGGCGCGTCACCGAGGCCGCCTTCACGTTGGACGCGGCCGCCCGCAAAGGAGTCCGGGTGCGCGACTCGCGGGAGTTGACGACTTGAACGAGGTCGCTCCCGGGGTAGGTCGCGCAGTACGGGTGCTTGAGGCCATCCGCCGCGGCCAACGACCCCGCGAGGGTCAGGAAACTGAACAGCAGCGAACAAGTCCGTGGTGGTGTCATGGGGGCTCCGTGGAGCCCGGAGTCTAGCCCCCGCTGCCGATTGAGGCCCGATCGCCCGGGTGGTGCGCCCGACTGGGCTCGAACCAGTAGCCTTTGCCTTCGGAGGGCAACGCTCTATCCATTGAGCTACGGGCGCGCACGACGCGAGCGAGAGCGGGGATGATACCAAGCTCCTCTCACGATCAGGGCATCGGCCCGACTCCCTCGCCCCCGGGCCTCAGTATGATGTCGGCAACATCTGAGCCAGGGAGAAACAACGCTTTGAACCTCCGCCCCCCCGCTGCCACGCCCGCACTGGCCCTTGGCCTCGCTCTTGTTCTCGGTGCGTGCCGCACCGCCACTCCGCCCGAGCCTCCCTCGGCCGCGGCCCTCGCCTCTGCCCCGGTCGATCTCGGGACTCCGCCCACCCAGGCATCGATCGTGGCCGCGATTACCCGGGTCGCCGACTGGCAGATCGCGAATCCCTCGCGCCACAAACTCTGGCAATGGCATCAGGCCCCGTTCTGGGCAAGCCTTCACGCCCTCGCTCCCCTGTCGAAAGAACCCGCGAAGTACCTCGACGCCATCGCCCGCACCGGCGAGGCGAATGAATGGAATCACGGGCCCGACCGCTTCCATGCCGACGATCAGGCCATCACCCAGAGCTACTTCCTCCTCGCCGCCCTTCGGAACGACCCGCGCATGACCGCGAAGGCGCTGGCCCTGTTCGACCTAATGAAGGGCATGCCGTTCGCGGAGGATCTCGTCTTCGACCAGAAGAAGACCTCGCGCGAGTGGGTGTGGTGCGACGCCTTGTTCATGGCCCCGCCCGCGATGGCCCTCGCCGCCCGCGCCACCGGGGACGCGAGCTACCTGGACCTCATGAACCGGCTCTGGTGGAAAACCACCGACTACCTCTACGACAAGGAGGAGCACCTCTACTACCGCGACAGCCGCTACTTCGAACAGCGCGAATCGAACGGGGCCAAGGTGTTCTGGAGCCGCGGCAACGGCTGGGTGCTCGCCGGTCTCGCGCGCGTCTTGATGTACATGCCGGCCGACTATTCCGAGCGTCCTCGCTACCTTGCCCTTTTCAAGGACACGGCGAAGAAGGTGGCCTCGATTCAGCGGCCGAGCGGCTATTGGGGGGTGAGCCTCCTGAGCCCCGAAACGCACGCCAGTCCCGAGACGAGCGGAACGGCGTTCTTCGTATACGCGCTCTCGTGGGGCGTGAACGAGGGTCTGCTCGACCGCGCGACGTACGAACCCGTGATCCTGCGCGGTTGGGCGGCCCTGAATCGCGCGGTGTTGCCGAATGGGATGCTCGGCTACGTCCAGCCGGTGGGTGCGGCACCCGGGGCCACCGGGCCGGATCAGACCGAGATCTACGGGGCCGGAGCGTTCGTCCTCGCGGGAAGCGAACTGCACCGGCTCGTCCGACCGAAATGACCGCGGGGCCAGAGGGGCCCGGCGAGCTTGCGCCGATCGACACATCGCCGCTCTTCCGCCCCCTGCTTGGCGAGCTCGTCGCCCTGCTTCGCGGCCTCCGCCCGGCCGACTGGGACCGGCCCACCGTGGCAGGCTCCTGGCGAGTTCGGGACGTCGCCGCGCATGTTCTGGACGGCGATCTGCGGAGAATCGCGGTGTATCGCGATGCGCACTCCCCGCCCCTCGATGCGCCCATCAAGTCGGATCGTGACCTCGCGCGTTTCGTCAACGGTCTCAATGCGAGCGGTGTCGCTGGGCGGCGCGACTCAGTCCCAGGCTCCTCGTCGACCTGCTGGAGATTGCCGGCGCGCGGGGCGCCGAGGTGGTGGAGTCACGGCCGCCTTCAGGACGCGCCATCTTTGCCGTGAGTTGGGCGGGCGAAGCCGAGTCCGCGAACTGGATGGACACCGGCCGCGAGTACACGGAGAAGTGGCACCACCAGATGCAGATCCGCGACGCCGTGGGCGCGCCCCGGTTGTTGACGCCCTACTGGATGGAGCCTCTCCTCGACCTCTCGGTACGGGCGTTTCCGGTGTCGTTCGCTCACACCCAAGCGGCGGAGGGAACCGTCGCGAGCTTTGAAGTCGACGGCGAAACGTCGGGAGCGTGGTCGGTAGTCCGGGGCGAGACGGCCTGGCGGGTGGTCCGAGGGCGGCCCGTCTCCCCTGCGGCTCTGGTGCGCACGGCCACCGACGACTCGTGGAGGATCCTCTCCAACGCGGTCCAGACCCCGGGGCTCAGGGACAGAATCGAAGTGACGGGTGACGCGGCGCTCGCGAGCGTCCTGCTCGCGACCCGTTCGGTCATTCTCTGAACCGAGGTCCCGCCCGTTGAACCGCGGGCGGCCCCTTGAACCGCGGGCGGCTCGTTGAACCGCGGGCGGCCCCTTGAACCGCGGGCGGCCCCTTGAACCGCGGGCGGCCCCTTGAACCGCGGCCGGCCCGTTGAACCGCGGCCGGCCCGTTGAACTGCGGGCGGCCCGTTGAACCGCGGCCGGCCCGTTGAACTGCGGGCGGCCCGTTGAACCGCGGCCGGCCCCTTGAATGTAGGGGCACGCTGCGCGTGCCCCGCGACCTCATCGACCGATGTACCCGAGGGCGCGAAGCTTCTCCCTCTGCTCCGGCGACAACTCCACGGGCTGACTCGCCGCCCCGGATCGCGACTTGAGACCTTGATCCCGCGTGCGCCCCTCGATCGAGGCGCGCAAGGATTCAGCCGGAGGCCGGTTCGCCTTCTCTCCCGGATCGGTCGCGAGGTCGTACCACTCGGAGGCCCGCACCATCTGCTTGAGCGGATCGAGACGCAGAATCGCCTTCCACGAAGCCGCGCCGCCGCGAAGGAATGAAAGCCGCGTGCCGTCGAGAGTCTGGTCGGTTTCGCCGTACATCTCGCGCGCGTCAGCGAGGGGCCTCAGGAGCGACACCCCCTGCATCGTGGGGGGAGCGCTCGCTTTGAGAAAGTCGAGGATGGTGGGCGCGATGTCGAGAAGGCCCGCGGGCTTCGGCTCACGGCGCGGCGCAACCCCGGGCCCGGCCACGACGAGCGGAATCCGCACCACTTCCTCATACAGTGTCTTCTGGTGCTCCCACGAACCGTGTTCGAGGAACTCTTCGCCGTGATCCGAAGTCACCACCATCATCGTGTTGCGCCACACCTCGCGTTCCTTGAGGTGCGTGATCAGCCGCCCGATCTCGTTGTCGGTGTACCGGATCTCTCCGTCGTAGAGGGCGAGGAGGTGATCGAGGTCGGCCTTCGACACCTGGTCGGGTCGGAGGTTCTGGAAGTCCTTGAGGTTCCCGGTCAGCTTTCCGGAGTACGAGGTCTCGAAGAGTTTCAGGACTTCGGGGGGCGGAGCGTAGTGCCAGTGCGGATCGTAGAAGTGCAGGAAGATGAAGAAGGGCCGGTCGCCGAAACGATCCACCAGATCCATGGCGTGATTCGCGACGTTTTCGGCCAGGCGATCCTGGCGAAAGTTCATCGAGTCGAAACCCTCGTCGACCCCGTAGGTCTTCGAGACGTACAGATGCGAGGTGACCGCGTGCGTCGCATAGCCCAGCCGCTTCAAGACACCGGCGAGGGTGGGCACGGAGCGATTGAAGCCCTGTTTCGAATCAACGCCGCCGTGGGTCCCGGGAAGTACCGACGTGAACATCGAGAGATGTGCGGGCAGCGTCCATGAGCTGACGCTCACCGCGTCCTCGGCGACGATGCCGCTATGCGCCAGGGAATCGAGGGTCGGCGTCGTGGGCCTGGAATAGCCGTAAGCACCCACGTGATCCCGCCGAAGGGTGTCGACCGAGATCAGGATCACGCCGCGGTGCGTGCCGTAGGCCGACCGGTCGTGGAGAATAGGATCCGAGACCGCGAGAGTCATCTCGGCGGGCTGGGGCAGATCGACCCCGTCCTTGTCGGTGAATCGGAGGGCGATCGACAAGACGCCGGCTCGGGGCGGTGCGTCCAACTCGAGAGTCACATCCTTCCAGTCGTGCGCGACCCGCGGGTTCACGATCTCTCTGGCCATCTCCTGGCCATCGAGCGCCACCACGAAGCGCCCCCAGCCGGGGATCTCGCCCTCCCCATCGAACCGGGCGCCCACTCCGAAGGTCAATACCGCCTTGCGCGGGAACTCGAGCGACCACGATTGCGTGGCGAGAAGCGCTTCACGCGATTCGTCGCCTATGGCGATCACGTCCACCCGCGAACGCGCGCCATCGGGCTTTGCCAACAGGAGCGACTGCGGAGGCTTTGGACTGACCGGCCGCGCCGGGCACCCGAAGGAGGCCGCGACGAGGACCCCGAGGAGTGTGGCGCGCAGCGGAAGCTTGAAGTCGCGAGCCAGCAAGGGACGGCGAATGTAGCACGAGCCCCGCGCCCGACCGGACAGGGAGAGGCCCGCCACCAGCATCGCGAGCAGGGGCAGCATCTTCTTGAAGGAGCGCCGGATCGAGACCGGATTTCGACGCGGCATCCTGAGCGACCGTTCGGCTGACAACTTCCCTCCGGGCAGGCCTTCGGTCTTTCCGGGCCTCTCGGGCAGGAGAGAATAGGTCGCCGCGGCCCGGTCAGCCAAAGGAGGGCGAAAATCAAACGTGAAAAGAAGCCGCTCTCCCGCGACTATCTGCGAGTGGGAGTCTTCGCACTGCGCAGAAAGGCGGGGGCAGTTCGGCTCCCCGGCGGGGCGGATGGCCCGATGATGACCCGTCACTGACGCACGAAAGGAACCACCATGCCCCATCCCACCCGATCCGTCCGCATCGAACAGACCGGCGGACCCGAACAGTTGAAGCTCGTCGACCTTCTGGTCGGTGACCCCGGGCCCGGCGAGATCAGGATCCGGCACCAGGCGATCGGCCTCAATTTCATCGACGTCTACCATCGCACGGGGCTCTACCCCTTCCCTTTGCCGCTTTCTCTGGGGATGGAAGGAGCCGGGGTGGTCGAAGCGGTCGGAGCTGGCGTGACCCACCTCAAGGCTGGCGATCGCGCGGCGTACGCCGGCGGGCCGCCCGGGAGCTACTGCGAGCGGCGGGTAATGCCCGCGCAGCCGGTGTGCAGGCTGCCCGACGCGATCTCTTTCGAAACGGGTGCGGCGATGATGCTCAAGGGCCTCACTGCGCAATACCTGCTGAAGCGCACCCTGCCGCAAGGCGGCCTGCACGAAGGCGACTTCGTCCTCTTCCACGCCGCGGCGGGCGGGGTCGGCCTCATCGCCTGCCAGTGGGCGAAGACGCTGGGCCTGCGGCTCATCGGCACCGCGGGATCGGACGAGAAGTGCGCCCTCGCGAAAGAGCACGGTGCGGCCCACGTCATCAACTACCGCAAGGAAGACTTCCTGCCGCTGGTCAGGGAGATCACGGGCGGCAAGGGAGTGAAGGTCGTGTACGACTCGGTCGGCAAGGACACCTGGGACCGCTCGCTCGACTGCCTGCGGCCCTTCGGTTTGATGGCGAGCTTCGGCAACTCGTCCGGGCCGCCGGCCCCGTTCGCGCCCGGCATCCTGGCCGCGAAGGGGTCCTTGTATGTAACGCGTCAGACCTTGTTCGCCCACATCGCCACCCGCGATGCGAATCAGGAGATGGCGGACGACCTGTTCAACGTGGTGGGCAGCGGCGAGGTGACGATCCGCATTGGTCAGAGGTTCGCCCTCAAAGACGTGGGGGGCGCGCACCTGGCGCTCGAAGCGCGGAAGACCACGGGCTGCACGATTCTGATTCCGTAGGCGCGGGGTTTCGCGAAACGCGAACGAACGGTCGCGCGAGGCCCCGGCTTTCGCCGGGGTGACGTGAGTATCTCCTGGTGTGCGGATGAATCCCGGTGCGGGCGGATCTCAGCTAGAACAGGCCTCGGGCGGCCTTCATCACACCCTGCACCCACGGTTCCGGGTAGATGCCCATCACCACCGTCCCTATCGCACAGATGAGGATGGCGAGGAGCAGGGGGGCGGGGACCGCGACGGGCGTCTTCTGCTCCGGCTCATCCACATACATCCGGCTGCTGAGGACGAGGTAGTAGTAGAGCGCGACGATCGTGGCCACCGCACCGAGAAGCGCGAGGCCATACATGTGCTGATCCACCACCGCTCGGAAGATAAAGAGCTTGGCCCAGAACCCGGCGACGAATGGAATGCCGCCGAGGGACAACAGGAACACCAGAAGACTCAGGGCCAGCACCGGTGAGCGTTGGGCGAGGCCCTTGTAGGCGTCCATCTTGTCCGAGCCCTCGGAGGTGCCCACCGCCTGGACCACGAGGAAGGCGCCCATGTTTCCGAAGAGGTACGCCACCAGATAGAAGAGGACCATGCCCGCACCCGAGGCCGAGATCGCGGCTATGCCCATCAGCATGTAGCCGATGTGGGCGATGCCCGAGTACGCGAGCATGCGCTTCACGTTCGTCTGCGGTATCGCCATCAGATTGCCGGCGATGATGGTCACCGCGGCCAGGGCCGAGACGAGGGGCACCCACACGAGGGCGGATGACCCGGCGCCTTCGAGATAGAGGCGGAAGATGACGATGAACCCCGCGGCCTTGGGAGCGACCGAAAGCCACGCGACGAACGGGGTCGTGGCGGCCTCGTAGGTGTCGGGCACCCACATGTGGAAGGGAACGGCGGCGATCTTGAAGCCGAGGCCGGCGAGTGCGATCACCAGGCCGAACTTCGCAAGCACGTTGCCCGAAGCCACCGCACCCGCGATCACCGCGATGTCGGTGGAGCCGGTGGCGCCGAAGAGGAACGAAAGGCCGTAGAGAAGGATGGCCGAGGAGACCGAGCCCACCAGGAAGAACTTCAAAGCACCCTCGGGGGCCGTGTCCTGCTTCTTCTCGAAGCCGGTGAGGAAGTAGAGCGGGATCGACATCAGTTCGAAGGCCACGAAGAGGAGGATGAGGTCCCGCGCAGAGGCGAGGACCAGCATGCCGAGAAGGGAGGAGAGCAGAGCGAAGTGATACTCGGCGCCACGGCGGGCGAATCGTTCGCTCGGCAGGCTGAGGGTGGCGAGCACGCTGATCGCGGCGGAGACGAGGAACAGGCGCTTGGCGAAGAGGGCCAGGGCATCCACCACGTAGCTGCCGCCGAGGATGGCTTCGGCCGGGGCGGCGGCGAACGACAGGGCCACGAGGGAGAACAGGCCGATCAGCGAGACCCAGCCGGCGCGGCGGTCGGGCACGGCCGGCCGGAAGATGCCGAGCAGCAACACCACCAGCATCAGCAGGCCGAGGCCGACTTCGAGGCCGAGAGGCGACAACGGATTCATCGCGCGACCCCCATGTGGTTCAGGAGGGCCACGGTGGCCGAATCGATGGGGCCAGCGATGATGGCCGGGAACACACCGAAGACAATGAGGATGGTCACCAGAAAGACCAGGGCCACCCACTCGGTGCCTTGAGCGTCAGGCAGGTTCTGGAAATGCGGATCCTCGCTCTTCGGGCCGAAGAAGATCTGCTTCACCACCCGGAGGACGTAGATCGCGGTGAGGAATGCGCCGATCACGCCGGGGAAGAGCCACCAGGAGTGAGCCGACTGCCAGGCCCCCACGAAAGTGAGGAACTCGGCCACGAAACCGGCGGTGGCGGGAAGCCCGAGCGATGAGAAGCCGCCCACCACAAAGCCGGTGGCGATGCCGGGCATCATGGTGGCGAAGCCGCCCATCTTGAAGATGTCGCGCGAATGCGCCTTCTCGTAGACCAGGCCGACCAGGGCGAAGAAGAGGCCGGTCATGATGCCGTGGGCCACCATCTGGAAGACCGAGCCGTTGATGCCCTGCTCGGTAAGCGTCGCCATGCCGAGCATCACGATGCCCATGTGCGACACCGACGAATACGCGACCACGTACTTGAGGTCTTTCTGCGACATCGCCGACAAGGCGCCGTAGACGATGTTGATGCAGGCGATGCCGCCCACTAGCCAGGCCCACTGCATGGCGCCATCAGGGGTGAGGCCGAAGCCGAGGCGGAGCAGGCCGTAGGCGCCGAGCTTCATCAAGACGCCCGCGTGCAGCATCGACACCGCCGTGGGGGCCGAGGCGTGGCCGTCGGGCGACCACGTGTGCAGCGGGAAAATGCCGGCCAGAACGCCGAAGCCGACATAGAAGAAGAGGAACACCCACGACTGCAGCGCGGGGTCGAACTTCACCTGCTGGAGATCCAACAGCGAGAACGAAGTGGAGCCCGCCGCGGTATAGAGCGCCAGCATGCCCACGAGGATGAACGCCGAGCCCAAAAGCAGGTAGAGGGTCAGCTTCATGGCCGCGTATTCCTTGGTGCCTACCCCCGTGCGCTTGAAGGCCCAGCCAAAGACGCCCTGGGGCCGCACTTCCCCACTCGACCCCCAGATCGCGATCAGCAGGTACATGGGCAGCACCGCGATCTCGTAGAAAAGGAACAGGACGAAGAGGTCGAGGGAAGCGAAGACGCCGAACACGCCGGTGACGAGCAGCAGGAGCAGGGCGTAGAACTCCTGGCCGCGGGTCTTTACCGTCCACGAGGCGAACGAGCCGGCGAACAGGATGATGGCGGTGAGGAGAGTGAGGACGAGGCCGAAGCCGTCCACCGCGAGCTGGTAGTGGATGCCGAGCGAGGGCACCAGGGGGAACCATTCGAAGAATTGGTACCCGGCTTTGGCGTGGTCGTAGTTGAAGTAGAGCCAGATCGAGGCTACGAGGGTGATGCTGCTGCCGATGACGCCGGTCATCCGAACGAGAAGCGGGTTGTGCCGCGCAAACGCCATGATGATCAGGGCGCTCAGAAAGGGCGTCCAGGTGATCAGGGAGAGGATCGGGAAGTCCATTTAAAAGGACCCTCCCATCCAGAACATCAGGACCAGCAGGCCGGCAGCGAGGGCGAAGATGTAATCGCCCACCCGGCCGGTCTGAATGCGACGCAGGGCATCGCCGCCCTCGAGGGTCCAGGCGCTGACCACGTTGAGGACGCCATCGACGATGTAGCGATCGACCCAGCCGATCCCGCGGGCCAGGGCCAGCAGGATGTTGCGATAGATGCCTTCGAAGATGTCGTCGATCCAGAACTTCGCGAGCGCGGCTTTGCGGATGGGACCGAAGGCGCGGGCCAGCGAATCGGCGCTGATCACCTGACGCTCGTAAGTCAGGAAGGCCATGAGGATGCCGCCGAATGCGACCGCCACCGCGACCGGGGTGAGCCATCCGGGAAGGGTGAACTCGCTCTCCGGATGATTGAGGGTGAAGTAGCCGCCGATGCCGAGAGCGGCGGATGCGAGTATCCACAGCGGCCCCGCCATGAGGACGCCGGGATCGTGACTGTGAACCGCGCCGTGCACGTATTCCTGACCGTGAAGGCTCGCGTCGGTTTTCTTCCTCGGCCCGAAGAAGACCACGAACACCACCCGGAACATGTAAAAGGCGGTGAGGAACGCGGCGATCAGAAGCATCACGAAGGGGCCGGTGAGTCCGCCCGCCAGCGTCGCGCCGATGACTTCCTCCTTCGAGGCGAAACCGGCGAAGAGGGGCACGCCGGCGAGCGACAGCGTGCCGATGATAAAGACCACCGCGACCTGCGGCATCTTCTTGAACAGACCGCCCATGTCCGACATCTCGTTGCTGTGGACTGCGTGGATCACCGCACCCGCCCCCAGGAAGAGCAGCGCCTTGAAGACGCCGTGGGTGAGGAGATGGAGAAACCCCGCACCCGCGAAACCAGCGCCGATCGCGGTCATCATGTAGCCGAGCTGCGAGACGGTGGAGTAGGCGAGGACGCGCTTGATGTCGGTCTGCACGCAGGCGAGGATCGCCGCCATGAGTGCGGTGATGGCGCCGATCCAGCCGACGAGGAGGAGGACATCCGGGGTCAGCTTGAAGAGGAAGTCGGTACGAACCAGCAGGTACACGCCCGCGGTGACCATGGTGGCCGCGTGGATGAGGGCGGAGACCGGGGTCGGGCCTTCCATCGCATCGGGCAGCCACACATGCATCGGGAACTGGGCCGACTTCCCCATCGCTCCGAGGTAGAGGCAGAACGTGATCACGCCAAGTCCCGCGGCGGCGAGCGTCCCGGTCTCCACCATGCTGCGCAGCTCGAGCAGATCCCAAGTACCGGCGAGGCGATAGAGCAAGACGATGCCGATGAGCAGGCCCACGTCTCCGGCCTTGGTGGTCCAGAAGGCCTTGAGGGCGGCCCGCGCGGCTTCGGGCTTGCGATACCAGAAGCCGATGAGCAGGTACGAGCAGACGCCGACGAGTTCCCAGCAGATAAAGAGCTGGAGCAGATTCGGGGCGATGACCACGCCCATCATCGAGAACACGAAGAGCGACTGATACGCGTAGTAGCGGCCGAGAGCCGCGGGCGGTTCGGTGTGGAGGTACTCGAGCGAGTAGATCTGGACCAGGGTCGCCACGAGGGTCACGAGGATCAACATCAGGGTCGACGTCGGATCGATGAGGACGCCCACGGTACCGAGCGCGCCGTTCTCGGCGGGCAGCCAGGGCCAGGCCGCGCGGATCGGCGTGGTGACATCCCCGGCGAGCAGCCAGACTCGGATGGCCGAGAGAAGGGAGGTCAGCACGGCGGCGATCGAAACGATGGCCGCAGGACGCCCGGCGCGGCGCAGAGACGGCACGACCGCGATCAGCAGGAACGCCGCCATCGGCGCGAGCAGCGCGAGGAGGATCAGGGCGATGGGGTTGTTCATCGCTATCCCTTGAGCCAGTCGATGTGATCGGCGATCGCGGTCTTGCGCATCCGGAAGAGCAGGATGACGAGAGCAAGGCCTAAAGCCACCTCGGCGACGGTGATGCAGATGGCGAAGAGGGTGAAGACCATGCCGACCTCGGTGTCATGGAACCGGCTGAACGCCACGAGGTTGATGTTCACCGCGTTCAGCATCAGTTCGACGCCGAGGAGGATGCCGACCGTGTTCCGGCGCGTGATCACCCCGAAGAGGCCGATCGAGAAGAGGATCGCGGCGAGGGTGAGGTAAGCGGAAAGAGGCATCGCCGGCTAATCCTCGGGCCTTGCGAAGTAGCTCGCGGCGATGAGGCCGGCGAGAAGCAGGACGGCCAGAAGTTCGAAGGGCAGGAGGTACTTCGTCAGCAGCAGCACCCCGATGGATCGCGTGGCTTCGGCGGTGGCTTCGGGACGGCCGATGGCAAGCTCCGCGCGGGAGATCGCGCTCGCGATCATGGCAAAGATCCCCGCGGCGACGATGGCGCCGCCGGTGAGGCGTTTGCTGGTATGCGCGATGGTCTCCCCCACCAGTTTCTCGGTGACCACGATGGCGAAGACCACGACGGTGATGACGCCTCCGGCGTAGAGAAGAACCTGGACGGCGGCGAGGAACTCGGCGTCGAGGAGCAGGAAGATGCCCGCGGTGCTGACGAGGCCGAGGGCGAGCCAAAGGACGGAGTGGAAGAGGTTCCTGGTGAGAACGACGCCGAGCGCCGAGCCGATCAGCATGATCGCCAGAACCCAGAAGCCGAGGACTTCGGGATTCATGTCTTCTCTCCCTCGGCTTTGGGCTCCGGGGCGGCAGCGGATACCGGGGCGGGAGCGGCGCCTTCAGCGGGGGGCTTCTTCGGTGGGGCCGGCGGCGCCTGCATGTCGCGCAGCAGGTTGCCGGTGGCCCACGAGGGCTGATGCTTCAGGCCGATCGCGTGCAGCCGGTCTTTGTCGAGGAGAAGCTCTCGGCGGTCGGTGGTGGCCATGTCGAACGACTTCGTCATGACGATGGCGTCGGTCGGGCACACCTGCACGCACAGTTCGCAGAACTCGCACGCGTACATCTCGAGGCTGAAGCTCTTCGCGTAGTTGCGGCCGGTCGATTTCAGCATCTCGACTTTGATCACCGCGGGCGGGCAGATGAACTCGCACAGGCGGCAGCCGATGCAGTTCTCTTCCCCGGTTTTGGGGTCGTAGGTGAGGGCGAGCAGGCCGCGGTAGCGGTCGGGATACGTCCGCGGTTTCTCGGGATAGTGAACGGTCACCGGTTTCCGGAAGAGGTTCATCCCGGTGATCCGCATCGCGCGGAAAACCGCTCCGGCAAGGGCCACCGCCTCCCTCAAGAAACCGCGGGAGACGGGGTTAGACAGCGGGCCCTCTCATCACGATCACGATGGCGGTCACGATCAACAAAGCGAGGGTCAGGGGCAACATCAGCTTCCACGACACGGCAAGGATCTGATCGACCTTGATGCGCACGAAACTCCAACGCACCCAGGTGAAGAGCAGGAACATCAGCATCGCCTTGATGAAGAACCACAGCGGGCCAAGCCACGCGGGGCCGGGGCCGGCCCAGGCCCCCAGGAAGAGAAGGGCCCCGAGAAACGAGGTGCCGAGGACGTGCGCGTATTCGCCGAGCTGGATCAGGCCGAACTTCATGCCCGAGTACTCGACCCGGAAACCGGCCACGAGTTCCGACTCGGCTTCGAGAATGTCGAAAGGCGTCCGGTTCTCGGCCGCGACCCCCGCGATCATGAAGGCGAGAAAACCGAGCTGACCGAGTACGGGATAGAAGATGAACCAGAAGCCGCCGGCCTGGGCCGCGGCGATGTCGGACATCTTGAGCGAACCGGCAAGCATCACGGGCACGAGGGCTGCGAAGAGCAGGGGCAGATCGTAGGAAATGATCTGGTTCACCGCGCGCATGACCGAGAGCAGGGCGTACTTGTTGTTCGAGCCCCAGCCGGCCATGAAGAGGCCCACAATCTCCATCGACGACACCGCGAGGAAGAAAAGGACGCCGATGTTGAGGTCAGCCACACCGATGTTCGGCGCGAACGGGATCGACGCGAAGATCAGCAGGCACGGAATCAGGAAAACCACCGGGGCCAGATTGAAAACGGTGCGATCCGCGGAGGTCGGGATCAGGTCTTCCTTGAGCAGCAGCTTGATGCCGTCGGCGATAGGCTGGAAGAGGCCATGCGGACCCACGCGATACGGGCCCACCCGCGACTGCATCCGCGCCGCGAACTTCCGCTCGAGCAGCGTGGTGTAGGCGACGAGGCCGACCACGAACCCGAGAACGATGGAGCCCATGATGAGACTGCCGATCAGCGGAGGCACGCCGGGGATCATCGATCGACCTCGCCGAAGACCGGATCCACCGAGCCCATGATCGCGACCACGTCCGCCACGGTGACGCCGGGAAGGATGTAGGGCAGCACCGCAAGATTCGAGAAGGAAGCGCCCCGCCACTTCATCCGGTAGGGCTTCTGGCTGCCGTCAGCCACGAGATAGCAGCCCACTTCCCCACGCGGTCCTTCGACCCGCGCATAGGCCTCGCCTTTCGGCACGCGCACCTGTCCGAGCGACTTCACGCCGGGCCTTGAGGAGATGGGGCCTTCGGGCAGGCGGTCGAGGGCCTGGCGGACGATCTTGATCGATTCGCGGAACTCGACCATGCGGACGCGGTAGCGGGCGTGGCAATCGCCCTCGGTCTCGACCGGGACCTTGAAATCGAAGTCTTCGTAGGAAGAGTAGGGCTGGTCCCGGCGCAGATCGAAGTTGACGCCGGAGGCGCGGAGGAGGGGGCCGGAGACGCCCACGTCCTGGGCGAGTGCCGAGGAGATAACGCCCACGTTTCGGGTGCGCGCCTCGAAGAACGCGTTGTCGTCGAGCATCTGCTCGTACTCCAAGAGGCGCTTCTCGATGGTGTCGATGGTGGCCCGGCACTGAGCGGCCCAGCCCGCGGACGGGTCGTAGCGCACGCCGCCCACCTGGTGGAAGCCGTAGAGCAGGCGCGCGCCGACGAGGGACTCGAAAAGATCAAGCACGGTCTCGCGCTCGCGGATGCAGTAGAGGAAGATCGATGTGCCGCCGCCCAAAGCGCCGCCCATGTCGAGGCACCACGTGCCGAGCCAGAGACAGTGCGAGGCAACGCGTTGGAGCTCGTTCACCATCACCCGCAGGTACTGGGCGCGCTTTGGAACCTCGAACTGTCCGATCTTCTCCGCGGCCATCACGTACGCGAGTTCGCTCGACATCGCGGCCACGTAGTCGGTTTTCGACGCGATCGACGGGTATTGGACGTAGGCGAGATTCTCGGCGAGTTTCTCGTGGCAGCGATGGAGGTAACCGATCACCGCATCGACGCCCACGATCTTCTCGCCCTCGAGGGTGAGAATGGCGCGGAAGACGCCATGGGCCGAGGGGTGCTGCGGCCCCATGTTCATGGTCAGCCGCTCGGAGCCCGTGTAGTCGATCGCGCGAACTTCAGCCATGGGGTTTCGGGGTTTTCAGCGGTAAGGCGGATACGGCGTGTCGACAGCGTAGGACTTGAGGAGCGGATGGCCGACCCAGTCTTCGGGCAGAAGCATGCGCCGGAGGTCGGGATGGCCGTCGAAGACGATGCCGAACATGTCGAAGGCTTCCCGCTCCATCCAATTGGCGCCGCGATAAATCGCGAACAGGGAAGGACAGCGCGTGTTCCCCGCGCCGAGTTTCGTCCGAAGCATCACGCAGACCCTGGAGTCGAGATTGTCGAGGCGCGCCACCACTTCGAGGCCCGCTTCCTTGTGATCGATCGCGGTGAGGAAAGCGAAGAAGAGGCAGCCGACCTTCTCCTTCAGCATCGCGCCCACGACCGCGAACTGATCGACGGGAGTCTCGACGGTGAGAATCGGGCCCTCTCCCGAAAGGGTCACCCCGGGAATGCCTTCGAGCAGCATCCGCGCCCGGGCGATGTTCATCTCGGCGGACATTCTCAGTCGACCTTCGGAGTGGGCTCGGCCTTCCGGCCGGTCTTGTGGAAGTGGGCGATCTGCTCCTGAAGGAGGAGCAGGCCGTTCAGGAGCGATTCGGGAGGAGGCGGACAGCCGGGCACATAGACGTCCACGGGGATGATGCGGTCGACGCCCTTCACCACGTGGTAGCCGTGACGGAACGGGCCGCCCGAATTTGCGCACGAGCCCATCGAAAGAGCCCACTTCGGGTCGGGCATCTGCTCGTAGATACGCTCGAGCATGGGGGCCATCTTGATGGTGACCGTGCCGGACACGATCATGAGATCGGAGTGGCGCGGCGAGGCCCACGGCACCATGCCGAGGCGTTCGACGTCGAAGCGCGACGCGAAGGTCGCCATCATCTCTATGGCGCAGCAGGCAAGACCGAAGCTCACCGGCCACACCGCCGACTTGCGGGCCCAGTTGAGGAAGTTGTCGGCGACCGTCGTGACCACGAAACCACCGGGGAAGGAATGGATCCCCTCGGTGACCGATTCGAATAGAGGCGAGAACTTGTCTCCCGTCTCGGGCCGCGTCTTATGGAGCTGCTTCCACTCCTGAAGATCCTTGAACTCCTCCCAGTTCGCGGGAGGGATGGTGCACTTGGGCGGCTTTATTTCCACTCGAGCAGTCCCTCCCGGTACGCGTAGACCCAGCCCAGGCCGAGGGTGAAGATGAATCCGAGCATGGCGAGGAGGCCGTCCACCCCGAGTTCACGGATCGTGATCGCCCAGGGGAAAAGGAAGACCGCGAGGGTGTCGAACACGAGGAAGAGCAGAGCCACGATGTAGAAGCCCACGGGGAACTGAACCCAGGCTTCACCGATCGGCTGGGCTCCGCATTCGTAGTTCTCGCCCTTGGCGGCGCCGCGATTGGGCCGGATCGCCCAGGCCGCGACCAGGGAACCAATGGCAAAGGCGAGGATGAGGGCGAGGAAAATTACAACGGGAAGGTATCCGGTCAACTCGACATCTCCGTCTTGTTCTTGAGAGCCGCGCGGAGAATAGCACGCGCGTTTTGGGGCCTTCGCTGATGCATTTGCCCCATTTCAGGCGGCCCGACGTTCCCCTCGCGTCACGTTGGCGCGGCCTCGAGAGGTTCTTATAAGCGGCGCTATCTCTTCTTCGAAAGCGCGGCCTCGCGAATCGATCTGAATTCGTTCCCGGGCTTCCACTCAGGGTGCTTCGCGGCCTGGGCCACGCGGTAGCCCATGGCCAGGAGAAGCTTGCCATCCTCGGCGGCGCCGGTGAGATCCCAGTCGGCCTTAATCTGGTCGGACGGCTTGTGATAGTCGACGTTCGTGTACTCGTCGCGCTTCTTCTGAGAGTAGTCGGCGGGCTTGCCGATGAAATCGACTCCGGAGTCCGCGTAGAAGGCGGGCACGCCCTTCTTGGCGAAGTTGAAGTGGTCGGAGCGGTAGTAGAAGCCCTTCTCCGGCTCGGCGTCGGGCTTCAAGGTGCGGTTCTGCTCCCTGGCGGCCGCGACCGCGTAGTCGTCGAGATCCGAGGCTCCAAGGCCCACCACCACGAGGTCTGAGGTGCGGCCCCACTGGTTGATGCCGTCGATGTTGAGGACGCCGAGGGTCTTCTCGAGCGGGTAGAGGGGGAAGCTGCCGTAGTACTCCGAACCGAGAAGGCCCTGCTCCTCCGCAGTGACGGCGAGGAAGAGGACGGTGCGCTTCGGGGCGGGGGTGATGGTCCCCATCTTCCGCGCGATCTCCATCATCAAAGCGGTGCCGGTTGCATTGTCGAGGGCGCCGTTGCAGATGTTGTCGCCGTCCACGGGAGCGCAATGGCCGAAGTGATCCCAGTGAGCGGTGTAGATGACGTACTCGTCCTTGAGGGCGGGATCGGCTCCGGGGAGCTTCGCGATCACGTTCTGCGAGTCGACCGTGCGCATGGCCTGCTTCAGGGTCAGCGAAGCCGTCACGCCGAGCGGAACCGCCTTGAATCCGGGCCTGCCGGCCTCGGCCTTGAGCTTCTCGTAGTCCTGCCCGGCCATCTTCAGCAGGGCGGTGGCCGCTTCCAGGGTCAGCCAGCCCTCGACTTTCGACCGGCCGAGGTTCTTGTCGGGCGCGGCGAGATTGAACCGCTCGGCGGCCATGCCCTGAACCACGGGCCAGGGGTAGCCGGCGGGATAGGTCTCGTGGACGATCAACACGCCGGCGGCGCCTAATTCCGCGGCCTTCTCGTACTTGTAGGTCCAGCGGCCGTAGTAAGTCATGGCCTTGCCGCCGAACATCTTCGCGTCGAGTTCCCTGGGGTCGGTCGCGGCAGAGACCGGCGGGTCGTTGACGAGGACCACGATGGTCTTGCCCTTGACGTCCACCCCTTTGAAATCGTCCCAGTTGTACTCGGGGGCCTGAACGCCATAGCCCACGAAGACGAGTTCGGAGTTCTCGAGCGCCACTTCATCGACCACATGCTTGCTGAAAGCAACGAAATCGTCGCTCACCTTGAAGGACTTCTTCGCCCCGCCCTTCTGGATCACCAGCGGCGAAGGCGACCCGTTGATCGCGACCAGGGGCACGTTCTGAACCCAGGTCCCATCGGGATTCCCCGGCTTCAGGCCGGCTTTCTTGAACTCGTCGGACAGGTACTGCACGGTGAGGGTTTCGCCCTTCGACCCGGGCGCTCTTCCTTCGAACTCGTCGGATGCGAGCTTTTGGGTATCGGTCAGGATCGCGTCGGTGCTGACGTCTGGAAAGTCGGCCAGCGTCTTCGCAGGGGGCGCGGGCGGAGGCGCGCTCGTGCAGGCAGCGGCGAGAGCAAGGGCGACCAGCACGGGGGTGGGGAGGAGAGAGAGGCGCATCGGGTGAATCTACATCACGGCCCCGGCCGGATATTGTCCGGACCGCGCGCGTCCTGTTCTATCCTTGCCCCAATCCAGGCGCGCGAGCGTCGATCAGCCCCCGGGCGGCCTCGCGGTTCCTGCAAAGGAACCGCTCTCCTCACCTCAAGTCAAGAAGCGAGACATCTACCAGGTATGAACTCCACACTTCGGGCGCTCGGCTGGGTCCTGGTCGCAATCCTCGGGGCGGGCGCCCTCTCCGGCATCGCGTTCTCGCGCGGCGAACCCATCACCGGAACGTGGTTCGTGGTCGCGGCGGCGTGTTCATACCTGCTCGCCTATCGCTTCTACTCGGCCTTCATCGCCGCGAAGATCATGGCCCTGGACGACACCCGCGCCACTCCGGCCGAGCTCCGGGAAGACGGACGCGACTATGTCCCCACGAACAAGTGGGTCCTCCTCGGCCACCACTTCGCGGCGATCGCGGGCCCGGGCCCCCTGGTCGGCCCCACTCTGGCCGCGCAGTTTGGCTACCTGCCAGGCACGCTGTGGATCATCGTGGGCGGATGCCTCGCCGGTTGTGTTCAGGACTTCGTCATCCTCTTCTGCTCGATGCGGCGCGGCGGCAAGACCCTCGGTCAGATGGCCAAGGAAGAGGTGGGCAAACGCGGCGGCTTCATCGCTCTGGTCGCGGTGCTCATCATCATGATCATTCTCCTGTCCGTGGTGGCCCTCGTGGTGGTGAAGGCCCTCGCCGAATCGCCCTGGGGGACGTACACCCTGGCCATGACCGTGCCCATCGCGATGTTCATGGGCGTCTACCTTCGCTACCTTCGCCCCGGCAAGGTCATGGAGGCGACCGCGATCGGTCTCGCCCTCACCGGTTTCTCCGTGGTATCGGGGCAGTGGGTCGCGCAGTCCGCGACGTGGGGTCCCTTCTTCACCCTTGCTCCCGCCACCCTCGCGGCCTGCGTGATCATTTACGGCTTCGCCGCCTCGGCCCTGCCGGTGTGGCTGCTGCTGGCCCCGCGCGACTACCTCTCGGCCTTCGTCAAAGTCGGAGCGATCTTCGCGATGGCCATCGGCATCCTGATCGTGCGCCCCGAGATCCACATGCCGCCCCTCACCGCCTTCATCGACGGCACCGGCCCGGTGTTCGCGGGCAAGATCTTCCCCTTCTGCTTCATCACCATCGCCTGCGGCGCGATCTCCGGCTTCCATGCCCTCATCGCCTCGGGCACGTCGCCCAAGATGATCCAGCGCGAATCGCACGCGCGCATGATCGGGTACGGCTCGATGCTGATGGAGTCTTTTGTCGGGGTCATGGCGATGGTGGCGGCCTGCGCGCTCCAGCCCGGCGTCTACTTCGCGATCAACTCCCCCGCCGGAATCATCGGCTCGACCTCCGTGGAGGCGGCGGCGACGATCTCCTCGTGGGGCTATCCGCTTGAAGCCGCTACCATGGACAACCTCGCGAAGTCGGTGGGCGAGACCACGCTCCTGAACCGCACGGGCGGCGCGCCATCGCTCGCGGTGGGCATGGCCCAGATCTTCGCGAACACGATCGGCGGGGACCGGCTCTTGAGCATCTGGTACCACTTCGCGATCATGTTCGAGGCCCTCTTTATATTGACCGTGCTCGACGCGGGAACGCGGGTCGGGCGATTCATGGTGCAGGAGCTCTTAGGCCACGTCTACAAACCGCTTGGCGCCACCGGGTCTTATGGGAGCATCCTCTTCGCGAGCTTCCTGACCTGCGGCGCGTGGGGTTACTTCCTGTGGCAGGGGGTCATCGATCCTCTTGGCGGCATCAACTCCTTGTGGCCGCTGTTCGGTATCGCGAACCAGCTTCTCGCCTCCTGCGCCCTGGTCGTGGCCACCACCATCCTCTTGAAGATGGGAAAGAAGAAGTACATCTGGGTGACCCTGGTGCCCATGCTGTGGCTGATCACGATCACCATGACGGCGAGCTATCAGAAGATCTTCGACTCGAGCCCGCGGCTCGGTTTCCTCGCGAACGCTCACGCTCTGGAGGCCCAGATCACGGCCGGCGCCATCGCTCCCGAGGCCATCAACCGCACCCAGCACCTCATCTTCAACAACTACCTCAACGTGGGCGTCACCTCCCTCCTGGTGCTTCTGACTCTCTTCCTCATCTTCGAGGCGCTGACCCTGTGGATCGGCCTCCTGCGGGGCAGGAAGGAATACGCGCTCAACGAAGCGCCGTATGTCGCGACGCAATGGCCGCTGGAGGGGCGGGTATGACGGCACTCACGCTGCGGTTCACCTCGGGCGTCACTTCGGTATGGAACTACGTCCGCGCGGTCATGGGCGACCAGGCCTATGAGCGATACCTCGAGGTGGCGCGGCGTGACGGCGTGAAGCCGCTTTCGGCCGAGGACTTCTATCTCGACTCATTGCAGCGAAGGTATTCGACGGTGAGCCGGTGTTGTTGAGAAGCCACCGGCGCGGCGAGAGGTGGACAATCCGGGTGCGCGGGCACGCGCAGCGTGCCCCTACAGTGGTGGTCTGCGCTATTCGCGAGTGGCGGGGAGGACGTGCGGCTCCGCGGAATACGGTTTGCGGCGGGGCACAATAAACCGTGCGTCCAAGAGCGGGGCGGGCGACCGAACCGTGCGACCGCGAGGAGGGCGGGACACACCGAACCGTGCGACCGCGAGGAGGGCGGGACGCACCGAACCACGCGGCCACGAGGAGGACGGGACGCGCCGAACCGTGCGACCGCGAGGAGGGCGGGACACACCGAACCGCGCGACCACGAGGAGGACGGGACACACCGAACCGTGCGACCGCGAGGAGGGCGGGACACACCGAACCGTGCGACCGCGAGGAGGGCGGGACACACCGAACCGCGCGACCACGAGGAGGACGGGACGCGCCGAACCGTGCGACCGCGAGGAGGGCGGGACGCACCGAACCACGCGGCCACGAGGAGGACGGGACGCGCCGAACCGTGCGACCGCGAGGAGGGCGGGACACACCGAACCGTGCGACCGCGAGGAGGGCGGGACACATCAAACCGTAGGGGCACGCTGCGCGTGCCCGCTGGACTCTTTCTCGCGGTAAAGTCCTAGCCAGTATGCGGTTTGCCATCGAGGGCCTCATAGAGAACGTCGGCGCGGCCGACATCTTTCTCTTCCTGGGCCAGACGCAGCGCACGTCGGCGGTGGCATTTGAACGCCCCGATCAGGAAACGCACGTGTTCTTCGTCGACGGACAGCCGGTCTGGTGCGTTTCCACCAAGGTCCAGCTTCAGATCGAGGCGCGCCTCGCGGGCGGCGGGGTCATCAAGCTGCGCGACATCGAGATGGCGCAGACGCGGCAAAAGGCGGGGGGCAACCGGATTCCTCAAGCCCTGATCTCCGAACTCATGGCCACCGAAGCGTCGATGGAGAAGGACCTCAAGGCCCTCGCCCTCGATGTGCTGCGCGATGTCGCCACCTGGACGGCGGGCACCTTCACGGTCTATGACGGCGTCACCCCCCCGCCCTGGGCCTTCACGATCAGCCCGGACTTCCCCACCCTGCTCGTCGAAGCGTTGCGCGGCCAGTGTCAGAGGGAGACGCTCCAGAAGGAGTTCGTCTCAAGGAAATGCCTCCTGCGCACGCGCTCCGCCTCGCGTAGTTCCCCCGCCCTCAACGACGCGGAACGGGTGATCCTCACCCTGGTCAATGGAGAGCGCACCATCGAGGAACTCGTGAAGCGTTCGGGCCTCGACGAGTTTCAGGCACTTGGCGCCATGCACGTCCTGTGCGCGCTGCACCTCACCGACCTGCTGCCGCCGCAGCGCCTGTCGAAGGCCGGGGCGGACAAGGGCGGAGCGGGCTCGCATCCGCCGCCGCCGCCCCAGGCCCCGGTTCCTCCGCCCGCCGACCGGGGAGGCACGACCGGCAAGTACGTGCCGCAGGCCCCCGAGCGGGCGGCCGCGGCCGAAGTCACCCCGCAGGTTCCAGAGCCCCCGGTTCATACCGGAGAGTCGACCGCCAAGCTGCGGGCCCTGCCTGAACTCGCCGATCCCCGGGCCATCACCCGCACGCTGCGGATCGTTGGCGAAGACAAGGCAGAGGATGTCGTCCTCCACGCCGCGACGTTCGCCATCGGGCGACATCCGCGAAACGATCTCGTCCTCAAGGACCCGCGGATCTCGAGCTTCCATTGCCGCATTGAACTCGAAGGCGACCGCTGCGTCCTCCTCGACCTCAAGAGCCGGAACGGCACACTCCTCAACTCCTCCCGGATCGACCGGGCCGTGCTGAAGCCGGGCGACACCATCCAGCTCGGCAGCACGAAAATCAGCTACCTCGAAAGCTGAGCGGAGATCATGGGACGGGGCGGTAAGCTCGGCGGTCCATGACCGAAATCCGCCCCTTCCGCGCGCTTCGTTATCCCGCTTCCCGCGCCCCGCTCGAGAGCCTCCTCGCCCCGCCCTACGACGTCATCTCCCCCGAGTATCACAAGACCCTGCTCGGTCGCAGCGAAGCCAATGTCGTCCGGGCCATCCTCAAGAACCCCGAGGATGGCGACCAGGGTTACGCCAGGATCGGCGAGACCTTCGCGAAGTGGCGGGCCGATGGCACGCTCGCGCAGGACAAAGAGCCTGCGATCTATCTCCTGGAGCAGCGCTTCTCATGGGAGGGCCGGGACTTCGTGCGCACCGGAATCCTCGCCCGCTTCAAGGTGGAGCCCGAGGGATCGAAAGCGATCCGCCCGCACGAGAAGACGCGCGGCCCCGCGAAGGAAGACCGCTTTTCGGTGCTCAAGGCGACGAAGGCGAACTTCTCTCCCATCTTCCTCTTCTTCGAGGATCAGGGGGGCTTCGCCACCGCCGCGGCGCACGCGAAGGCGTCCTGCCCGGCTCTCCTCACCTATCGGGACGACGACTCGGTGCTTCACACCCTGTGGGCGGTGAGAAAGCCCGAGGATGTGGACGCCCTCTCGAAGAGCGCGGGCCGCGGACCTTCATACATAGCGGACGGCCATCACCGCTACGCCACCGCGCAGCGCTATCTGCGCGAGGTCGGGCCCGAGGGGGCTTCGACCTACGGCTACTTCTGCCCAAACGACGCCGGCCTCCTGGTTCTCCCGTATCACCGGATCCTCTTCGATGCGCCCTCTGCGGTGGAGGTCATGACCCGACTCTCTGGCAAGTACCTTCTAAACGCGGTGAACGGCGCGGAAGCGGCGGCGCTCGCGGTGGCGAACTCCACCCTGCCCTTCGCCTTCGCGATCGTCTGGCCGGACGAGAAGGCCATTGTCTGCGAGGCGGCGCCGGGAGTTTCGGACGAGTTGCCAGCGGACGCGCCTAAATGCCTCAAGGATTTAGACACCTACTTCCTCCACCACGTTGCCTTCAAACACATGGGCCTCGCCGATCCGAAGGTGGAGTTCGTGCATTCGCTCGCCGATGCCAGGGCCGAACTCGTCGCTCACCCGCACGCCGTGGGGATCCTGATGCGCGGAACGCCGCTGCGCCAGATCGCGGCGGTGGCGGACGCGACGGAATCGATGCCCCCCAAAAGCACGTTCTTCCACCCGAAGATCCCGTCGGGCCTTCTCATCCACCCTCTTGAGGGCTGATCTGCGCGTCAGACCCCCGGTCGCGGCCGCGCGAGCCGCGGTGGCAGTAGGATCATGGCCGCGTCGGAACAAGTCATGAGCGAAGCCATCACGAACGGAGTCAGGGTGCAGGTGAGCACGCGCTTCCTGGAGGAGCGCAGCAACCCCTCAGTCAACAAGTTCATCTTCGCGTACACGGTCACGATCACGAACCTCGAATCAGCGCCCGTGCAGCTCATGTCGCGCAAATGGATCATCAAGGACGCGGACGGCGACATCGACACCGTCGAAGGACCGGGAGTGGTCGGCGAGAAGCCGGTGCTCCAGCCGGGGCAGTCGTTCGAGTACACGAGCTACTGTCCGCTCGAGACGCCGTTTGGGACCATGGAGGGCCACTACAACATGGTGGCGGCGGACGGGTCGAGGTTCCAGGCGAAAATCGCGCCCTTTGGGCTCGCCACGCCCGGGGCCCTGAACTAGTGTGCTGCCCTATTCCCATCTCCGCGGCGAGGACTTCCTTCGCTTCGCCCTTGCCCGTGACACTGACCCACACGGTGTCATCCAGGCGCCATTCGAGAGCGAACTGAGCGAACGCGCAGCACTTTCGCTCAAGGCTCGCCCACTCGGCGGCTTCGAGGAACACCCCGCGGTCAGCGGTCAACTGGAGGGCGAAGCCATCGGGGAGTTCGAGGGTCTTTTGAACTTTGCCGCGGACGATGGCGAGGAGTTCCTTCTGACGCGCGCGCTGTATGGAATCGAGCGCCTTCAACTGGCAGGCGATCGGCGGATCGGTGGATGGGTCCATGGGCGAAGGTGCGTCGTCTAGAACACTACCAGCGTCTTCAACGCCCCCGGGCCCGGATGGATGAGGCTCTCCGGGAGCTCGGCGAGCGTCTTTCGCGAGGTGATGAACTTCGCGGGTTCGACGGCTCGGGTCGCAATCAGCCGGAAGGCCTCCCGGAAGGCGCTCGGCGTGTGGTGGAAACTCCCGAGGATCCGGATCTCGTCGTAGTGGACGCGGGTGACGTCCACCGGGATGGTGGTTCGCGCCGGGCATCCCGCGAACAGGTTCACGGCTCCGCCTTTCGCGGCGGAGCGTATGGCGAGGGCCGCGGTTTCTTGAGCACCTCCCGCGTCGAACACGATGTCGAAGGTCGAACCGGGCTGATCTACAAACTCCAGGCCGATCTCGCCCGTGCCGACAATCAGGGTCTGTTGGGCGCCATGAGCGGCGGCGGCGGCCAGAGATTCGGGACGGCGAGCGGCTGCGGTGACGTGGGCGCCGCGGAGCACGCAGAGGCGGATCAGCATCAGCCCGATCGAGCCCACGCCGATCACGAGAACACGATCCTTCTCGCGAACCGCCGCGTCGTCGACACCTTTGACGCAGCAGGCGAGGGGCTCGGTCATGGCGGCATCCTCGGGGGCCACCGTGCCCAGAGGCAGCATGTTCTTCGCGACCACCCGGGCGGGAACGAGGAAGGACTCCGCGAACGCACCGTTCCAGAAGAGCAGATCCTGGCACAGGCTCTCCCGGCTTCGCGCACATGCACGACACGAGCCGCAGGGGGCGGAGTTCGCCACCGCCACCCGGTCGCCCGGCGCGAACGCGGTGACGCCCGCACCCGCCGCCGCCACCACACCCGCCGCCTCGTGGCCGAAGATGCAGGGCGGACGCAGAATCTTGGCGTGGTACCCCCGACGGACGACCTTGAGGTCGGTGCCGCAGGTGAGAGCGGCGAGGGTTCGGATAACCACTTCGCCCGGACCGGGGACGGGATCCGGCACGTCTTCGAAGCGAACGTCCCCCGGGCCGTGGAGAACCGCCGCCTTCACGCCAGCCTCATGTCGATCGAAATCTTCAATGTGCCCGGAAGCGGCCGGCGAAAGAGGTCCAACGCCTCGTTCACGCGGGCGATCGGAAAGAAATCGGTCAGAAGCTCTTCCAGGCGAATCCGTCCGGAAAACACGAGTTCCGCGGCTTCCTCCTGCACATCGACCGAGCCGCTGTAGACGCTCACAATTCGCTTCTCGGCAGCGGCCAGAAGGCCGAGATCGATTTCGTAGGTCTCGCCCTTCGAGGTCGCCGAAAAGGGAACGATCCGACCGCCCGGACGCGTGCCCGACACCGCGGCGTCGAACGCGCGCTGGCCGGTGGCGGCGAGAAGAGCCACATCCGCGCCGCGGCCGGAGGTCTCGCTTCGCACCCACGCCTCAAGACCCTCCTCCCCCGCATCGAAAGTCGACGCTCCCAGTTTCCGAGCCAGATCGAGGCGCGAAGAAGAAAGATCGGACGCGAGGACGCGGGCCCCGCGAATCCGGGCGAGCTGCATCAGCATCGAGCCGATCGGACCCTGCCCGACCACGAGGACGGTTTCGCCCGCCTTCACCGATGCCTGGTCGACCGCCTTGAGGCACGTGTTCACGGGTTCCACGAGACATGCGATTTCCGCCTTCACGCCCCTCGGAATCGGTATCGTCCCGCGCTCCACGATGTGCGGCGCTGCCTTCAGATACTCGGAGAAGCCGCCGCCCGCGGGCTCGAAACCGGCCGTGGTCCCGTTCGCCTTGTAGATCGGGCACTGCGCGTAGAGCTTAAGATCGCAGTAGAAACAGGCCAGACAGGGGATGTGGTGATGCACGACCACGGGGTCGCCTTCCTTGAAGCGGCCGACCCCGGGCCCGAGACCCGCGACCACCCCCGCGATCTCGTGACCGAAGATGCGCGGCGGGTCGACCAGGGCCTTCTCGATCTTCTTGACGTCGGTGCCGCAGACGCCGCAGACATTCACTTTCACGAGGATCTCGCCTCGACCCGGCTCCGGGCGGGGGATCTCCTCGACCTCGAGCCTTGGGGATCCTCGATAAACGGCGGCGCGCATCAGACTCATGAGAGGGATCTTAGTTAAACTCCGCGCGCATATGGCCGTCGATACCGCGGATACGAGCCGGTCCGGCCCGGTCGTGATCAAGGCGGAGGACATCGCTCCCGAAATGCGCCACCCTCCGGCCGAGTTGCGTGCCCTGCACCGGGCCCTCCTGCTTCCCCGTATCATCGAGGAGAAGGCCCTCGTTCTTCTGCGCCAGGGGCGCCTTTCGAAGTGGTTCTCCGGCATCGGTCAGGAGGCGATCGCGGTGGGGGTCACCGCCGCGCTTCGTTCGAACGACTGGATCCTGCCCATGCACCGGAACCTCGGCGTCTTCACCACGCGCTCCGTCGACATGCTCCGTCTCTTCCGCCAGCTCTTCGGCAAAGCGGGCGGCTTCACCGACGGACGGGATCGCACGTTCCACTTCGGCCTGCCGGAGAAATCCCTCGTCGGGATGATCTCGCACCTCGGGGCGATGCTGCCCGTGGCCTGCGGCCTGGGCCTCGCGAGCCAGCTGAAGCGAAGCGGGCGCGTGGCCGCGACGTTCACGGGCGACGGGGCCACGAGCGAAGGCGACTTCCACGAAGCCCTGAACCTGGCCGCGGTGTGGAAGCTGCCGGTCATCTTCGTCATCGAGAACAACCAGTACGGTCTGTCGACCCCGGTGCGCGAACAGTACGCCTGCAAGCGACTCTCCGACCGCGCCATCGGCTACGGCATGCCCGGTGAGACCATCGACGGAAACGACCTGCTCGCGGTGTACGAGGCGGTTTCGGTGGCCGCGGCCCGCGGGCGCGCGGGCGAGGGCCCGACCCTGCTCGAATTCGAGACGTTCCGGATGCGTGGCCACGAAGAGGCTTCCGGCACCGCCTATGTTCCGCCGAAGCTCTTCGAGGAATGGGGGAAGAAGGACCCGCTCGCCCGTTTCGAGGCGATCCTCAAAGCCAGAGGTGTGATCAGCACGTTCGAAATCGAGACCCTGAGGGAAACCCTCAAGGGCGAGGTCGACCGCTTGGCCGACGAGGCCCTCGAGAGTCCCGAGCCGACATCGACGCGGGCCAGGGAGATCGCGTCGGTCTATGCGGCTTCTCCCCTTCCCACCCCTCCCCCGC
>Ga0163147_10001333_pt1 | contig 37852 bp, 33 predicted proteins | sample OliLakLV19MP6G1_FD_148597 | JGI IMG/M metagenome (GOLD analysis project Ga0163147, IMG submission 148597) | Freshwater microbial mat bacterial communities from Lake Vanda, McMurdo Dry Valleys, Antarctica- Oligotrophic Lake LV.19.MP6.G1 | ecosystem: Environmental > Aquatic > Freshwater > Lake >...
ATTCCAGTTTGGATTATCAATTTCCTGCTGATGTGTATAAGTGGTAATTATTTTTAGACTTGCTTGTTTTTGCCACTGGTTTTGGCTATTTTTGACATGGACAAAAAAACAAGGCTTCATAGTAGGAAGGTTGCTTTTGCTTCCCTTCACTTTGAAGAAATAGCTGGCTTTTTATCATTCATCAATTAATAACTCGCCTTTCTTCTGTCCAACCTTTGGGGTACACTTCACTCTTCAGAAAGCCCTATGACTTTATCAAGTTGTTAATTTTAGTAGTGTGTTCACTAGCATTGCCACTAACATTTATATTGCCGCAATATTGCGTCGTCACCTTAACATACGCCCATCTCAATAAATTGTTACAGCCATTCCTACCTAAAACACCTTGCCATTAGCTATACCATTTCACAAAAGCCCATTCCAAATTTGAAATAGCCACCCACAACATTGCGCACTACGATTTCAACTTTGCAGGAGGGTCGCGCAACGTTACAGATTATAATTTCAACATTGCGGGAGGCATTCGCAAAGTTGCGGAGGGTAATTACAAAGTTGTAAGAGTGTCACTCAAAGTTGCGCACTACGATTTCAACATTACCAGAGGGTCATGCAACACTGAGGGAGGGTCGCGCAACATTGCAGGCAACAATTGGAAAGTTGACGGAGGGAGTGTAAACAGTTTACCGAGTGTTTGCGAAGTTGCAGCGAGTGTGTACCGGTGGACTTCATCCGCCGCCATATTACTACGGCGGGTAAAGCCCGCCGGTACATGCTTACTACTTACTCTTCGGGCGCTTATACCTCACAGGCGCAGCAGGCTCCGGCTTCAATTCCACGCCTTCCGTTTTCAATAATTTCATCGCTTCCTGCACGGCACGTTCCAACTGCGGATCGCCACCTTTAATGACCGCAGCCGGGTTTTGCAGCACTTCAATATCGGGAGCAATGCCCTCCCCTTCTACTGCCCAATTGCCATCCACATCATAAAAACCGCCACGCGGCGCGACCATGCGACCCCCATCTACAAACGACGGCGTATCCCAAGTACCGACGAGACCGCCCCACGTGCGCGTACCCACGAGCGGACCAATTTTCATGTCTTTGAACAGGTACGGCAACAAATCCCCGCCGGAGCCGGAGCGCTCATTGGCAATCATGACTTTGGGACCCCAAATACCGGACATAGGTGTGGTGAACGGGCGATGGTCATTGGCATTGCTGTTAAAATAACCGCGCAGTTTACGCGCCATGATGTCCACCATATAATCTGCTGCGGAGCCACCGCCGTTGTTGCGCTCGTCAATGACTGCGCCTTTCTTGTCTTGCTGGGCAAAATAGTAGCGATTGAAATAGGTGTAGCCCGGATTGCCCGTGTTAGGAACATAGACATACGCCAATTTTCCACCCGATAATTCCGCCACTTTGCGCCGATTACTTTCTACCCAATCGCGCGAGCGGAGGGCATTTTCATTGGCGACCGGCACGACCGTCATCGCACGCGCACCGTCGAGGGAAGTTGTGCCGTTCACTTTAATACGAACCTGCTTATTCGCGGTTGCTTCAAACAAGCTGTAGGGATTCGTTGGCGCTTTCAAGGCGATGCCATTTACTTCCAACAAATAATCACCCTCGCGCACGTCAATGCCTGGACCCGAAAGCGGTGCTTTCAACTCTGGATTCCAATTTTCGCCGGTATAAATCTTTTTAATGCGATAAAAACCATTTACTTCTTCCAAATCCGCGCCTAGCAAACCCACGGTCACTTGTTTCACATCTGGGAAATCGCCGCCGCTTACGTAAGAATGTCCAATCGAAATTTCGCCGCTCATAATATCCACCACATAATTCAAATCCGTGCGGTGGCGCACGTGTTCGAGCCACGGGTTGTACCATTTGTAAACGTCGTTCCATGGCGCGCCGTGCGTGTTTTTTACGTACAAAAAGTCGCGCATATATCGCCAGCCTTCTTTGTAAATCTGCTTCCACTCGGCTTGCGGATCAATTTTTACTTTCAACTCCAACTTCAACTTCCCGTCGCCCATTTTGGGAGCGGCTTCGTTCGATTTTACAATGCCCCAAGTTTCGCCGCTGCGGTAGAGTAATTGTTTGCGGTCGTGGGATGCGACAACGGATTGCACGGGTTTTAAAAACTCAACGGCTTTCCGCTCTTTAAAACTGTAGCGATGCAGCGTAAAACCCTCTTGATTCGGAATACTTTCCAAATAAAAGATATTATCTTTCGGACCTTCTACCAAACCCTGATAATCGCGCAGCGGCACATCCAACGCAATGATGCGCTGGTCAATTTTTTCAAAATCAATCACCACTTTCACTTTGGTAGAATCTTTTTTCTCGTCTTTTTTCACCTCCTTTTCTTCGTCGTCACTGCGTGGCGCAAGCGGCGAAGGCTCATTTTTGGGTAACACAATGGCATACAAGCCGCGCGTGGTCTGATGTTCATACGAACTCATATCGAGCCAACCGGTGCTTAAACCAAAATCAGTACTGGCAAGGAAGTAGAGATATTTGCCACCTTCGTCCCAAACGGGTGAAATGCAATCCGACAAACCGTCGGTGATTTGGGTGGACTTTCCGGTTTCAATATTATGTACAAAAATGGCTTTGAATTGATTCTCCAGCAGCCGCGCATACGTAATCCACTTGCTATCAGGCGACCACACGGGATTCATCGAGCGATTCGGATGGGCAAAGCGTTCGGTATCTACTTTTTTTACTGCGCTGGAAGCGATATTGGCGTACCACAAATTATAATCCGTATCGGTAAAAGCGACGTGTTTTCCATCAGGCGACCAAGCCGGTTTGAAAAAGAAAGTTGGATTGGGAATTTTAATGCTCTTTTTATTTTGACCGAACTGATCGGCAACCATCAATTGATACTCGCCACTTTCATCAGAAAACCACGCCAATTGCTGCCCGTCCGGCGACCACGTTGGATAGCGGTCGGCTGCGCCAGAAGAGTTGGTCAGATTTCGTCCATCGCCATTTTCTTTTGGAACGGTGAAGATTTCGCCGCGATATTCAAACAAAGCACGTTTGCCGGTTAGGGAAAGGGAAGCATTTTGCAATTGCGTCGGTTTCACATCTTGCCAGCGTGGACGCGCCCAGTTAAAATCACCTCGAACGTTGATAGTCAATTGTTTAGCAGTATTTGTTTTTGGGTCTAACGAATGCAAATAACCCGCCTGCTCATACACAATTCTATCTTTGCAAGCATCCAAACTTTTTATATCAAAATCAGCGTGGCGGGTTATTTGTGCTAATTGGTCGTTTTTCGGGTCGAAGGACCAGATGTTGTTAGCATAATCGCGTTCCGATAAAAAATACACTTTACCGTCGTGCCAAACCGGGTCGGTATGGCGTTCACGGTCGGTCTGTGGCGTACGTTTCAACGTATAGGTTTTCAAATCCATAATCCAAATTGGCATGGCTTGCCCGCCGCGATAATTGCGCCATTCGGGGTCCCAAAAAGTAATCGGCTGGTACGCCGCATAGTTGCCATCTTCCGAAATTTCGCCATAAGCTGCTTGTGGCAGGATCATTGGTTTTGCCAGACCACCATTCAAGCCTATCGTATAGAATTTTACAACTTTGGTGGGCACATTTTCGCGGGAAGATTGGAAGACGATTGCTGCACCATCGGGTGTCCAGCCTTGCACGTTGTCGGGCGAGGGATGCCAGGTCAAGCGCTTGGGTTCTCCGCCTTCCGTGGGCACGACAAATACATCAGTATTGCCATCATATTGTCCAGTGAAGGCTATGATCTTACCATCGGGGGAGAAATGCGGATAACTTTCGGTTCCTTCAAAGCTAGTGACGCGTCGCGCATCGCCGCCGTCGCGGGTGACAATCCAAATATCGTCGGCATAGACAAAAGCGATGTATTGTTCGCTGACGGTGGGCTGGCGAAGCAGTTGCGTGCCTTGCGCAAGCAAGCCAAACGTGCAAATGAATGCGGTTAGGGTGAATACGGTTTTAAGTGTCATATTGTTAGTGAAATTTTTTATGACGCGCAATTTAATCAGCAAACCGAAAAACAAAAAGAAAAAGGTATTAAATGAACTAATTCGTTAATTTTAGTGCCTTAAATCGTGCCTATTTCACCTAATTGTTATTAAAAAATGATTACTTCCATTACTAATTTAGCTTTTGAAGGCGGTGGCGTTCGCGGCATTGCTTACGGCGGCGCACTCGAAGCCCTGGAAAAAGCAGGCGTGCTTTCTAAAGTTCAGCGGGTAGCGGGTACCTCTGCCGGCGCCATCACCGCGTGTTTGGTTGCCTTGAAATATTCTGCGCAAGCAATAAGCGAGATTGTTGCCAACATGAATCTTGCTTCTTTTGAGGACAAAGACCACGATTTGCGTAAGTTCAAAGATTTTGGCTTGTACGAAGGGCAGGTATTTTTGGAGTGGCTAAGTGAATTGGTTGCGGCATCGCCGGTTAGTCAAGGCTCAGAAAACCTTACTTTTCAGGGTTTGGTTAATAACCTGGGATTAGAATTAAAGGTTTATGCGACCGATCTTTTTACCCATGCTTTAAAAGAATTTTCGCCGACGGCAACCCCCAACGTGCGCATCGCAGAAGCAGTGCGGGCTTCGATGTCTATTCCGCTTTATTTTGACGCCTGGAAATTTAGTAATAACAATCCTGACGATCATTTTTACGTGGACGGCGGTGTTTTGTACAATTATCCGATTGCAGCTTTCGATCATGTGCAAAGCGGGCAGGTGAATGCCGATACCTTGGGATTTCAATTTGAAAACCTAAGTGCAGCGCCTATTTATACGCCTTTCCATAAAGGTGAACTGGGCAAATACCTCAAAAGTCTCGTGGACACCTTGATGTACACGCAAAGTGTGGCGTTCTCGAATAGCGCGGTGGATGCCCTGCGTACCATTACGATTGATAACTTAGGCGTTTCTTCTACTGATTTTGAAATTGACAATGTCACCAAAAATAAACTAATTGAAAGTGGTTGGAATGCAACGATTGCTTATTTGCAAAAGCAAGGCGTAGATACAAGCGGCTGGGCTGCACCCACCTTGTTAGCTGAGAATCGCGCTATCGGAGAAACGTTATGTTAATCCGCCCAACGGCATTGTCGCGCTGTTGCGCTTTCCAATAAAAAAAGCAGCAACCGATAAGGCTGCTGCTTTTCTGGTTATTTTAAACTAATTGATTATTTAAAACTTAATATTCAAATTCGCATTAAAAATAGTGCCTAACTGGCTGAATTGGGAGCCATTGTACAACAAAATCCGGTATCTGCCGCTGAATGCGAGGAAGCCTTCTAATAAACTTTTGGCGGCGGCATCATCCAATACCGCTTGACCCGCAGGATTTAGTGCTTTCAATTCCCAAGAGGGTAGTATATCGAATATATTATTGACACCGATGGAAAGCGCGACTTTGTCTGTGAAATTATAACCCACATTCAAGTCAGTGACGACCGCTGGCGAAAATTCTTGCTTGATATTTTCCATTGCCGAGCCGCCATTGTCCAAATCTTGGAAAGCTGTGGGTCCGAACAGGGTGTTATTTACATTCACGATCAATTTGCCGACCGCGAAGTCCAATCCTAAAATGGTTTTGTATCTCGGACGACCTTCGGTGAGCAACGAACGGATTTGGGTACTCAAAATGCTGGCTCCATCGCCTTTGATGGCTTCTGGCTCGTTGGGCGCACCTACAATTTTGTTTTCGAGGGTCACGTTACCAGCAAGGTTGATTGCCAATTTACCCGAACCCAAGCCAATATTTCGATAGGAAGCTACATAATCCAAGCCATTCGTTTGCGTTTCAATTCCATTAATAAAGAACTGGATATTTCGTACTCCTGCTGCCGACAAAATCTGACCCAAAGTGCTGGTGGTGCTACTCGACGAAATCGAAGAGCTATACACGATGCGGTCTTCAATCTTGATGCTGTAATAATCGAGTGTAATACTCAAGTTTCTTGTCGGATTCAAACCAATACCGACCGTGTAATTCGTGGAATTTTCGGGCTTGAGCGAAGGGATGCCCAAAGCGCGGGCTTGTGCGCTCTTATTGTTGAACAAACCCGATAATTGAATCGTGCCGCCGACGAAAGATGCTTGTACCGATTGAGCGTAAATCTGATGCAAGGTCGGTGCTCGAAAACCCGTGGAAGCCGAACCTCTGATGACCAGCGCGTCATCCAAAAATTTGTAACGAGAAGATACTTTCCAAACCGTCGCATCGCCGAAATCACTGTATTTTTCCGTTCTAACGGTACCGTTCAACAAGAAATCTTCGGTAATATCCCAACTGGCATCCAAATACCCGCCCAGATTGAAGCGCGAATTGGTACGCGCATTGATGTCCCGAATGCCAGGGAAGGAATTAGAACCCTCGCCGGAGAAGGAAGCCGTGTCGCCCGCGATGATTTGGTAGGTTTCTGACCGCGCTTCGGCACCAAAACCAATACTGAAGTTATCGGTAATTGATTTTGAAATATCCAAATTGCCAACGATGTGGTTGAAACCAAATCCGCCGGGTTTGAAAGAAGTCGGACTTGCTGCACCCAGCGAACGGTTCACGGTATTGTCAACGGTGTAAAGCTGCTGATTGCCGCCTACCGTAAAACTCAAATCGTGTCGCCAGCCGTTCGTTTCATTTTTCACACCCAGCGTTGCATTATAATCCGTCAAATCGCCCTCGAAAGTAGGCTCATAACCAATGTATTCCGTACCGGCAGGATGCAATAAACCAAAATCATCTCTCCAATACGGGGTACGATAATTGGCATTACTTTTCACTTTTTTGGAAATAAAAGCGGCATTGGCATATACTTGCCCCAGTTCTCCCACTGGAATACCTGCATTTACTACAAATTTAGCGGCGGTAATTTCGCCCGTTCCGTTGGTGTTATTTGCGCCTGGGAAACGCCGCAAATAAGAAGTGATTTGGGCATCCGCAGCGGCATTGCCTCCAAACGTAGCAATCTCAGTGGCTAAGTCCACCTCGCCTGAGCGAACGGCATTGTTTTGCTGATTGAAAGCCAGGGTATAATTGATAAAGCCTTTTGTACCAAAATTGCCACCACTGTTGAATGCAACGCCATAGGTCGCGCCGTCGCCTTCACCCGTCACCCCGGCAGCTATATTCAAAGCACTATAATCAAATCGGTCTTTCAAAATGACATTCATTACCCCTGCAATTGCATCCGAACCATATTGTGCGGAAGCGCCGTCCCGCAAAATCTCCACGCGCTTGATGGCTTCGGTCGGAATCGCTGAAAGGTCAACGCCCGTTTCTCCTCTGCCGGGCGCAAACTGCACGTACAGCAAGGAACTCAAATTTTTACGCTTACCGTTGATCAAAATCAGCGTGCGACTTGGACCCAAATTCCTAATTTCATAAGGGTCTAACAAAGTAGTTGCGTCATTCACAGGAGTGTTGACGGTATTAAAAGAAGGGACTCGATATTGCAATGCTTTGTCGAAAGTGGTTTGTCCAGTACGCAGGAGGTCAGCCACGTTTAGAATGTCAACCGGCAAAGGCGAGTCGGTTAGCGTGCGTTGCGAGTTGCGGCTACCGACCGAGATGACGATCTCACTCAATTGATTGACGGCAACGGTCAATACCACATCGAGGATACCAGAGCTTGGAGCTTCCACATCAAGCGTTTCAAAACCAGTAGAAGAAAAGGTCAAAGTCGTGGCAGAACTCGGAACGTTGATGCTGAATTTTCCATCATTATCCGTCGCCGTTCCGATGTTACTATTTTTCACAATGACCGTGACGCCGGGTAATGCGTTGCCGCCGCCCTCCGTGACCGTTCCGGTGATAGTGCGGTCTTGCGCATGCACTTGTGTACCCGCCATTAAAATCATTAATACAATAAAATGTTGGAACAGGATGTTCCGTGCGTGTTTTGTAACGTTTTCCATACAAATTTTAGATTTAATTAAAAAAATAGAAATTCTATTGCGATTGCAAATAATGGCAATCCTATATCCACTATTTCAATTGGTTGAAAAAAGTACAGGGATTTAATTATCAACTTAGTATGATAGTTTCAATACGTTACCAAGATAATTATCGAACAGGTACGTTCGTTCTGAAAAAGAGATGATTAGGCTGTGTTTAAATAGAATATTGGTCAAAAAGCAAAATATATCTTCTAAAGTTTGGCTTCAAAGGACAAGCTACAAATTTTCAGTTACCAAGTGTAATAATTTTAGAATAAAATTTCATTACAAATGAAATACCTATTTTAGTATTTAATATTCAATTAGTTAACAAAATTAGCTTTTCCTGCAATCGAATAAACGCGCAGAGGTTTGGATTTTGTTGGTAAAATATTGGAATAAGTGACAAACGACGGTTTGATAGCTGTGAGTTATAAATTGCAACTTAACGATAAATTCTTGTTGTAATTTATGAGGAAACAAGTGAGACAAACGGTTTTATAATTACTGCTTATATATCCAGTAAAATAAAAAATATTCAAAATAAAAAGCTATTATGGAAGCCTTAATTGCCAAAGAACTAAATACAGTTCTGCCTTATTTCTTAAAACATAAAAATGTTTGGGCAAATTATGATAACGAAGCCGATACGCTTTACCTACATTTCAAGAAGCCAAATCATACCGAAAATTCGGAGATGACCGATGATGAAATAATTATTCGCTATGCTGAAAAGGATGAAATAATTGGTTTGACAGTTTTGAATGCCAGCCAGCGAGCCGAAAACCTATAGGGTTTTAAGAAACCTTATAGGTTTATGTAATGGTTTCAAACCAACGCCACCTTCAGCACATCCTCCATCCGATTCACATAATGAAATTGTAAGCCTTTAATATAATCTTCTTTAATTTCTGCGACGTGCTTTTGATTATCTTTACACAACACGATTTCTTTCATACCAGCACGCTTCGCAGCCAGTATTTTTTCTTTGATACCGCCTACGGGCAACACTTTTCCGCGCAGCGTAATCTCTCCCGTCATCGCTAAAAATGGCTTTACCGGGCGCTTCGTAAATGCCGAAGTCAACGCCGCCAACATCGTAATCCCCGCTGAGGGACCATCTTTTGGAATCGCACCCTCCGGTACGTGCAAGTGGACATTATAATTTTCAAAACATTCACTGGGAATATTTAGCTTTTCATTATTCGCTCGAATCAAACTGAGCGCCGTACTGGCAGATTCTTTCATCACTTCGCCGAGATTTCCGGTGAGTGTCAAATTGCCTTTTCCTTTACTGAGACTACATTCTACAAACAGGATTTCACCGCCGACTTCCGTCCAAGCCAAGCCGACTGCCACGCCCGGCGTAGGTTCTTCCTCGTACATATCCCGCGAAAAGCGCGTGGGACCGAGGATTTTGGGAACATCTTCAGCTTTCAGCGTCGGATTATACGTCTCTTCCATCGCCACTTTTTTAGCAACGGAACGCATCACACCTGCCAATTGGCGGTCGAGCGAGCGTACGCCTGATTCGCGCGTGTAATCTTGGACGATTCGCTTGAGCGTAGCGTCCGGCAGTTTAATATTTTTGGGAATCAGACCGTGTTCTTTCCGCTGTTTCGGAACTAAATGTCGTTTAGCAATTTCTACTTTTTCTTCCATCGAATAGCCACTCACATCAATAATTTCCATGCGGTCGAGCAGGGCAGGCTGAATAGAATTTAATGAATTGGCAGTTGCAATGAATAAAACCTTCGATAAATCATATTCTACTTCCAAATAATTATCATGGAATGTAGCGTTTTGCTCTGGGTCTAATACTTCGAGTAATGCCGACGATGGGTCACCCCGAAAATCTTTCCCCACTTTATCAATTTCATCCAGAATAAAAACGGGATTGCCAGCACCGGATTTGCGTAAAGATTGAATAATTCTGCCCGGCATCGCGCCAATGTAGGTTTTGCGGTGTCCGCGAATTTCCGACTCATCATGCAAGCCGCCAAGTGACATTCTGACAAATTTGCGCTTCAAAGCTTTGGCAATAGATTTTCCCAACGAGGTTTTTCCAACGCCCGGAGGACCGACTAGACATATAATCGGTGCCTTCATGTCGCCTTTCAATTTCAAAACCGCCAGATGTTCCAGAATCCGATCCTTTACTTTTTCCAAACCAAAATGGTCATTGTCCAACACTTCCGCTACCCGTTTTAGGTTGAAATTGTCTTTCGTATAACTCTCCCATGGCAGGTCGAGCAGCAATTCTACATAATTCGTTTGAATGCCGTACTCCGCCACTTGCGGGTTCATACGGCGCAGCTTAGTCATTTCTTTGTTGAAAACATCCTGTACTTCTTTCGACCATTTTTTCTTTTTGGCACGTTGCAACATCACCTCAATGTCCTCATCCTGAGGATTTTGCCCTAATTCTTCCTGAATGGTTTTCAGTTGCTGATTCAAAAAATAATCGCGCTGTTGCTTCTCCAAATCGCCCCGCACTTTATTGTCAATTTGGTCTTTCAACTCCAATAATTGCAACTCGCTGTGCATTTGCCGCAAGATGAAATCGGCTTTCTCGCCCAAGTCATTAAATTCTAAAATCTGCTGTTTAATCGGCGGTTTAGAACTCAGGTTAGAAGAAATAAAATTCAACAAAAAGCTATGATTCGTAATGTTTTTCAACATCACCATCGCTTCCTGCGGAATATTCGGCGACAGTTCAATAATATCTCTGGCTAAATCCAAAATAGAAGATACAATCGCCTCAAATTCAAGCTTATCGGATGCTTTTTTGTATTCTAACAATTCAATCCGACCTTGCATATACGGATTTTCCCGTATCATTTCGACTAACGTAAATCGCCGCCGCCCTTGAATAATCGCAGTCACCGTCCCGTCGGGCATTTTCAACAATTTCAAAATACGCGCCACCGTGCCGATTCGATATAAATCGTCCGTTCCAGGTTCTTCTACATTACTATCTTGCTGCGATAACACGGCAATCACGCGCCCGCGCTCATACGCACGGTTGATGGCTTTGATAGATTTATCGCGCCCAACGGTAATCGGAATTACGATGCCAGGAAACAGCACGGTATTCTTGAGCGCCAGCACGGGCATGGTTTCCGGGAATACTTCATCGGTTTTCGCCTCGTCTTCCTCCTCAATGGAAATTAGGGGCAAAAAATCGGCATCATCCTCAAATCTTTGGTGGAATATTTCTTCGAACATATCTTGTTTTTCAGTCGTCACTTCAGGTGGTTAAAGATATTGTAACCTATCAATAATGTCAAGTTGACAGGGATTTTTATTTTGAAAATCAAATTGTATAGAAGGCAAGTTTTGTGCCAGTAAGAAAAGTAGGGAGAAGATAGGAGATTGCAGGGAGTTTTAGGACGAAATGGCAGGTTTCATGGCATATCTTGATTACTTCCATTTTGTTAAAAATACGGCTTTACAATTTATATTGGGAGACTAAAAAGAACTGTGCTATATAAAAAAATATAATATAAAATATTGGATTGCTTTAAATTTCCAATTGATTGGTTAAACGCTCCTCAAAGATAATGGCCAGTTGCTGAATAACCAAGCTCCAATTAGCAATAGGCATCGTCCATTTTACGGCAATATTGTTGGCAAGCAAGTACACCAGTTTGAGCAAAGCCGTATCGGAAGGGAACACGCCCTTGTTTTTGGTGTGTTTGCGTACCTGGCGGTGATATGCTTCAATGGGATTGTTGGTGTAAATGGCTTTTCTAATAGCAGCCGGAAAGTCAAAACAAGTGGAAAGTTTAGCCCAATTATTGTGCCAGGAACGAATGACCACTGGGTATTTTTCTTTCCAACGCTGGGTGAGTTTTTCCAATTCCACCTCGGCAGCCCCTAAATTGGGGGCTTGATAAATGGCTTGAAAATCCTTGACAATGGGCTTGCTATCTTCGTGCGTCACATATTTGAGGCAGTTGCGCACTTGATGCACCAAGCAGGATTGAACGCGGGTGTGGGGGAAAAGCGAAGTAATCGCCTCGGAAAAACCGCTCAAATTGTCAATGCAAGCAATCAAAATGTCCTGAACGCCTCTATTTTGCAAGTCCGTCAAGACGCCCAGCCAAAACTTGGCACCCTCCGAGCCGGACAGATACAAGCCCAGTAATTCCTTATGCCCGTCTTTTTTGATGCCAATGGCATTGTAAAGGGCTTTGGTTTGTACTTGTCCATTCTCCCGCACCTTAAAATGGATGGCATCCAGATAGACGATGACGTACAGCGATTCCAGGGGGCGAGCCCGCCAGGCTTCCAACTCTGGCAATATCTTGTCCGTGATTTGACTCAATTTACCCGTCGAAATCTCCAAGCCATACACCTCCTGCAAATGTCCTCGAATGTCCTCATAGCTCATCCCCCGTGCATACAACCGGATGATTTTTTCCTCCAAATCCTCCCCTAAAAACACCTCCCGTTTCTTCACAATCTCCGGCTCAAAACTGCCCTGGCGGTCGCGCGGCGTCTCCAAATCAAAGCTCCCCACGCTGCTCCTGACCCGCTTGCTACCCTTGCCATTACGCCGATTTGCCTTCCCTTTTTCTTCCTCCAGATGTACTTCTAACTCCGCTTGCAATGCTTTTTCTAAAAACCGCTTCAACAACGGCGTTAATACCCCATCTTTACCTAGCGCTCCTCTTCCAGCACGCAACTCCTCAATGGCTTGTCTTTCAAATTCTTCATAGTTAAATTCCTTTTCCATGCGTCAAGATTTTTAAGGCTCTAATTTACTCTTTTTTCCTCTTGACACAGTTCTTTGAAGTGACTCTTTATATTTATTTAATACCAAGTAAAAAATCACCATTTAATAAATCCTTTGAGGGGAATTCTATCTATTGATATATTACAAATAATATCACTTACGGAAATTGAGACTGCTTTATTTTTATCATCTTTAAAAATGGGGATATTTACTTGCTTGTTTTTTAGATTAAATACATCTATTTTAGATCTATTAACGACCCATGAATCATTTACTTTTATAAAAACTTCTTTTTTATCTTCTGGTAGCACACTTATTACTCTTTTCAAAAGGTCCTGTAGAGTATATTTTGTTTCAATTGGCTCTTCATTTTCGATATAAAGCATACAGTAGTTTGGCTTTTTAATATGCGAATGTTGTGTAGTAAAGCCCACTATTTTCTTAATAGGAATTTTACGAATTCCTGATTCTCCATCTACTTTTATGTCTATATCAATAAAAGCAATAAGGTTGGTAGGATGAAGAACCTCTTTTAATCTATCTGCGATAATTTCCTTAAAAATTTTGTCAAGTTTTTCTCTATTGAAATCTCTTTTAGATTGATATGTTAAAATAACGTCGAGATAATCAAGGATATCATACCTCGTAGGCTCATGCATACCTTCTGTAAGAACAATCATTTTTGGAAATTTGAGACCTTTAAGCGAGCCAGCTACTGTAAGTGCCGTAGCTCTCCCTCTAATGTCGTCGTCCTGCCAAATTAAATGTATGTTCAGGTTTTCTAAATCTAGAAATGGAACCCCACTATCATAAGTTTTGATGATTTCCAAATTTGGATGACCATTAATTAACTCGGCATAATGCTCTCGTTGCGGCTGCATATCTTCAACAATAACACAGCGGATTACGGGCTGCTCTTTCATATTAGTAATAGTTTTAGATGAACGGAATAAAAACCTTCTTTACTTTCGATAGACAAAGCATACTTATTATTAGGGTAAATTTCTTTTAGCCTTTTACGAGTGAGCTTTATCCCAATTCCGCTATATTCTTTTGCAGGGGGTACTGCTAAATTAGTATCGTATGAATCGGAGTACAAAGCTATTTTATTTTTCACCAAAAAATCCAGCCATCCATTTTGCTCTTTTATTTCGCATACTATGGGGAAATCTTTATGCTCTCCATGTTTAATTGCATTTTCCATAAAAATAATAAGAATCATAGGCGCAATTTCTAAATTGGGATTATACTTATGTTCTTTAAAATCTATTATTTCTCCATGTACTTTTTTAACAAGATTAGTATAGCTTTTTAAAAAATTAATTTCTTTCGCTAAATTTACTTTTTTTTGTGATTCTGCATATTCATATACCATGTATCGCGTAAGTTCTTGCAAATCTTCTATCATCTCAATACTTCTATCTGGACTTCTTTTAATTAGAATTTTTATATTTTGGAGCATATTTAGCATCCAATGTGGTTTAAGCTGCGAAGATCTAATGGCTAATTCTTCTTCTGCTTTAATTTTTTCTTCCTCTAAAAAACTTAGCTCTCTTTCTAATCTACTTTGATTTTGCTCTAATTGATTACTTTTCCTTCTATACTCTAAAAGATAATAAAATAAAATAAAACTAAATACACTAAAAAAACCTTCAGGGAAATTCCTACGCCAATCCTCTAATCTTCCTTTTTCATTAGTATCAATAAAAAAATTATATTTATCTCCCCAATTTAAAAAAGATTTGTTATTATCTTCTGAAAATAAATGCATACTCGTTACAAGCTTTGCAGAACTCATATAAAGAATTCCATTACAAATTCCTCCTGCAATAGCCACGAAAAAAATAATAATAACAGTTCTTTTACCTAGATGTTTATAGCCTAATGTCTTCAGAAGCCATAAACAAAACCTAAGAACAAGTAAACCAACTATTCCATCTATCACAACATTTAAGGAAAGCTGTATTAATGCAGATGAAAACTTCAATGCGATAAAAGCATCAACACCTATAAAGGCAATCCACACTAACCAAAATGCAATAAAACTCCACCAGTATTCTCGAAGAATCATTTTTTTTGATTTCAAAATTAATTCAAATCCTTTCATAGTTCTGATTACGTGACAAAAAATACTTTTTTGTGATGAAATACATATTAGTGTGATAAAATTGGATTTAGTGTGAAAAATGAAAGAAAAAGATAGGGTGTCACAATAATTTGTTTAATCGTCACAATTAAAAATTTAATATCACCATTTTTTATTTAGCCATACTTCCTACGTAGATTTGTATGTCGCGGCAAATTAAATTCATTTCACAATCTAACATAACAACACTTAATTATGCAAAACCTATTTTTGAATTTAATCATCTTCTTCTTCTTCATTTCAACTTTTGGCTACTCTGGATGCAATCTAGACCCAAGCGAAGAGGCTGAACAAAGAAATCTTCAAAAGATTCTCAAAGAGGCTACCTGTCAGCTTGTGGTCACCTATGTGATTGAGGCAGAAAAAGCGAATGGAGATAAAATTTATATTGGGCAAGATGGGAACACTGCATTTCGTGAGCAAAGCGTTAAGAAACCATTTTATTCTGCTGGTACAGCAGTTGTTATGGAAAATGGTATATTAGGTACAGCGCTTCATATAAATCCTGATAGAAAAACGGTTGGAAGTGCAGAACTGGCATCTATTAGCACTCAAATTTCTGAAGAATCGGGTACAACAGCAGCTACGCGCTTCGAAGCAAATTTGCAAAATGCTTTTTTAGAGCATAACCTAATACATCCGGACAAAGGGTCGTGGCAACTTCGACGCGTAAACTCTTTTATTATACTGCCTCAAGCACCTATTGAATCCATTCAAGGTGATTTAGAGAAAAGTCCCTTTAAAACACCTTCTGGTTGCTTTATGACAACGCCGAGCTTGAAAAACGAGGAACGAGATATTCAAGTTCATTTTTTGCCTAAAAAGCCAAAAGGCATTGAAGGATTGAGAATGGATGACATTATGAATGAAGAAGAGTTAAGTAATTTAGAAAATATTGAGGATCGTCAAATCTTTACTTATGGTTACCCTGCTTCTGATATTCAACGACAAGTGATATCTCCTCAAGCGGATTTGAATCGCCAAATTACAAAACTTCCAGATGCTACTTACGAGTATATCGTAACTGATCTCCAATCCTATAAAGGGTCGAGCGGTTCGTTCGTAATACACAAACAAAGTGGTAAGGTTTGCGGCGTTGTTATTTCAAAAGAGCAAACTAACACATCTAATGTGATTTGTTCTCCTGCTTTTGTGGTTCGTAAACTATATGATATGGCATTAAAGTCATCACCAAGTGAGTAAAATGGTCTTATTTACATTGCAGACTTACTTTTCGAGGCTGTACATTCTTTAACTCAAATAAATATTAAAAAAAATGAATAAATTAGTCTTTGCAGCTTTGCTGCTATGCGTGAGCTATGTCGCTTCTGGGCAAAAATATAATCATTATCTAATTCACTGGGCAGTGGAAAACACCGACTACTTCGGTATACTGGTCATGGACCGGAAACAGCCGCGGCAGGTACTTCGGGGTCTATTTATTGATAATGATGGCAATTACCGTCTCGTGCAGGAGAAGTTCAGTACTCGGCACACTGGCGATTACTATTATTTAAAAAATTTCTCGACAACCAACGCGACGCCCTGCCGGGGCGAGATGTCTTACTCCAGGGACCACTTTTATTTTATTGGTGAATACGGACTCGATTTGTATCTCCAAGATGACCAAGGGAAAGGTGCAATGGTAGAAGAAGAATTTCTGGATTACCGCACGCTTGATGCTCTGAAGCCGATCTTTTGGCCAGAATCTTATGATTTGAGCTGTACAGAATGGCTTGCGCTTGTCGAAAACTTCCTTGAACTGTTGGAAGAAAAAACCGTGTGGAGTCGATATTGAAAATTGGATAGTATTCGCGGGCGTTTTGAGAGAGGCTTAGGTAACTTTCAAAGTTTCCTGAGCCTCCATCACCTTGAAATGCAGTATTCTATGAAAATTAACCCTTGATTCACCTGTTTTAAATAAAAACAACAATGAAAAATCTGATTTTAGTCTCAATTATCTTATGCATCACAAGCACTGCGTGCGAAAAACCCGATGTATCAACTTTTACATGTGATGACCCTTTGTCAATTGGGGTAAAATACATTTCATCAACTTGTCCATGTGGTGGCGATTCCGGTGGTGATTGTTCTTGTACTATCCCAACATGCGCCTATAGTTCATTTGTGTTTTTTGCAGCCAAGCAATATAAACCGAATACTGGAATTACATGGAAAGCCATTACGGTTACTATCAAGGATGACGCTACTACAAGTGGCAATTTGAAGGTAATCTATCCAAATTCCTATCCCGAATGTAATGAACCGGGTATATTTACCTATGAACTCGGAAGTTCAAAACCAGTGGAATGGGAGGCACTGATTTTGTGGAGTAACAATACTTACGAAATTCGTAAGGGTAAACTGTCGCCTTCTCCTGAAAGCGCCTGTATTCCTGTACCAGTTCTATAAATTTAAATAATACCAGTCAAGGTTTAAAAACACTTTGGCTGGTATTTTTAAATTCTATTTATTACTCCTACCTATCAATAAAACATTTGGATTTACACCGAAAATCCCCGATATTTGCACGATATGACTAGACAAGAAACGATATTTACGATTAAAGATTACCTTTCGCAATATCCGATACGGCGTATTGGTGTTTTCGGTTCGTTTGCAAGGGAGGAGGAGCGACCAGATAGTGATATTGATATTTTGGTGGGTTTTACGGATACGATTGACCTTTTTACGCTGGTGCGAATGCATCGGGAGCTTTCTGAATTACTACACCGAAAAGTGGATATTGTCACTGAAAAAGCTTTACATCCCGCTTTTAAACCTTATATCGAAAAGGATTTACAGATTATTACAGAGGCATGAAAAACGACCAACTCTACCTCGCCCATATTTTACAATCGGTAAATAGAATTTTGGAATATATAGCTGGGATATCAGAAACAGATTTTGATGCCAATTATTTGGTGCAAGACGCAGTCATTCGTCAGTTGGAAATTATTGGCGAAGCCACCAAGCGACTTTCTGATGAGTTGCGAACTGCCAATCCGCAAATTCCGTGGAAAGACATGGCTGGAATGCGTGATGTACTTATCCACGATTATTTGAATGTGGATTTGAATATTGTTTGGAAAACGGCAAAGCAATACATCCCGCCATTAAAAGTACAGATTGAACAATTATTTTGATAAAGATTAAGGAATAGCTGTTATTGGTGTCTTTTCCACTTCCGCTTCCCCCTCCACCTCATCCACCTCATACCGCAAATTCTCAATAATAAACTCCTGCCTGTCCGGCGAGTTTTTCCCCATATAACACGCCAAAATCTTATCCAAATCCGCCCCTTCATTCACCACGACGGGGTCGAGCCGAATATTTCCTCAAGCCGCCGTCAATGTCAAGTTGACAGGGATTTTTATTTTACAATCAAATTGTATAGAAGGCAAGTTTTGTGCCAGTAAGAATAAAACGTGGAAAAGGGAGGAATTTGTAATGAATTGGTATTTTTTTCAGACAAAAAGGCAGTTATAAATGATAAACATATTAATTCATTCTCGTGTAATACGAATCAACTGGTTACCTAAAGAAGTTATTACATTAATTGCTATATGAATTCTATTTGCTAATGCCTGAAAATCAGCATCAAATGTACAGACGATAATTCCAGCATGAACAGCAGTACTTTGGTGCAATTGAATGAAATCTTTGCGGTTGAGTGTTAGAACCGCTCTTTGTAGAGAAGTTGCCAGTGACAATACTTCTTCGTCCGGCACGGCTTGTTCTCCTTTGCCCGCTTCTGTAAAGTAAGCACTTCGTAACCAAAGGCGCGTAAAGCAATGACCGTAGGAAAAGGAAAATTCTCGTCAGCAAACAAACTTTTCATGCTTAGGCAGCTTCGTTTTCCTGTATTTGCAAGTCAATTTCTGCGTCGTGCGCACGATAATACGACCAGGCATTTGTCAAGTCCTCCGCTCGAAGCGTGGGATACGCCGCCAACAACGCTGCTTCCGTAGCACCTTCTTTATGCGCTGCTACGAGTAGCCACACCGGTATTCTCGTACGCACAATACGCGGCAACCCGCCGCATATGTCAGCCGTCCTATCAATACCTGGAAAGGCATCGCTCAAGTCGCGGGCAACCCATTGGAGGAGTTGAGCTTTCTCGCCCTGCGACAACTCTGGTAATAATTCAGCAGCTTTTTGTAATGCGGTCATGGTTAAATTAAATTGATTATTACAAATATAACCAATTTTCAGTAAAAAATGAACAGACTTCTCACAAAAACATTCCATCATTGAATACAAATCACAAAAATCCCTCAATTATAAAAATCACGTTCAGACATTTTTAACTTGTCCCTCCGCCAATGCTGGCATATCACTCGCCACCGCCACATCCTCCACCTCATCTATTTCATACCTTAAATTCTCAATAATAAACTCCTGTCGATCCGGCGAGTTCTTTCCCATATAATACGCCAAAATCTTATCCAAATCCGCCCCCTCATTCACCACCACCGAATCCAACCGAATATTCTCCCCAATAAAATCTCCAAATTCATCCGGTGAAATTTCACCCAAACCCTTGAAGCGCGTGATTTCCGGCTTCCCTTTCAATTTTTTAATCGCGCTTTGCTTTTCCTTTTCGCTGTAACAATAAAACGTCTTCTGCTTATCGCGCACTCGAAACAACGGCGTATCCAGAATGTACAAATGCCCATTCCGCACCAAATCCGGAAAAAATTGCAAGAAAAAAGTCAACAACAACAATCGAATGTGCATTCCATCCACGTCGGCATCGGTCGCAATCACCACGCGCCCATAGCGCAATTCATCCAAGCCATCTTCAATATTCAGCGCGTGTTGCAACAAGTTAAATTCCTCATTTTCGTACACCACTTTTTTCGTCAAACCAAAGCAATTCAAAGGTTTTCCGCGCAAACTAAACACCGCCTGCGTCTGCACATTCCGCGCTTTCGTAATCGAACCGCTCGCTGAATCCCCTTCCGTGATGAAAACCGTCGTCGCTTTGCGCAAATCTTCGGCTACTTTCTTGGGTGGATCGTTGAAGTGAATCCGGCAATCCCGCAGCTTTTTGTTATGCAAATTGGCTTTCTTCGCGCGCTGATTTGCCAGTTGTCGAATGCCCGCAATTTCCTTCCGCTCCCGCTCCGACTGCTTGATGCGCGACTCAATCGCCTTCGCCACGTCCTCATGCGTGTGCAAAAAATTATCCAACTTCTCTTTCAAAAAATTCACCACATACGTCCGAATCGTCGGTCCCTCCGGTCCCATTTCCGCCGAACCCAGCTTGGTTTTCGTCTGCGATTCAAACAACGGCTCCTCCACGCGCACACTCACCGCCGCCACAATCGAAGCCAAAATATCCTTCCTATCAAAATTACTTTTCCCAAAAAACTTCTGCATCGTCTCCACCACGCCATCCCGAAAAGCGTTCAGGTGCGTACCGCCCTGCGTCGTATTCTGCCCATTTACAAACGAATAATACTGCTCCCCATAATGATTCCCATGCGAAATCGCCACTTCAATATCCCCATTTTTCAAATGAATAATCGGATACCGCAAATGCTCCGCCTGCGTCTTGCGACTCAACAAATCCAACAATCCGTGCTTCGACTGAATAATCGTTCCATTAAAATTCAGCTTCAATCCCGCATTCAAATACGCATAATTCCACAACTGATTTTCCAGATACTCGTGCCGAAATTTGTATTTTTTGAACACCGAACTATCCGGTCGGAACGTCACAATTGTGCCGTTCGCCTCGCTCGCTTTTTGCACTTTCGCATCATTGGTCAATTCGCCCGCCTCAAATTCCGCCACTTTCGTCTGCCCGTCGCGCACCGCCTGCACCTTGAAGTATTCCGACAGCGCATTCACCGCCTTCGTCCCCACGCCATTCAAGCCCACCGATTTCTTAAACGCCTTCGAGTCATACTTCCCGCCGGTATTGATTTGGCTCACACACTCCACCACCTTGCCCAGCGGAATCCCGCGCCCATAATCGCGCACCGTCACCGTGCCATCCTCCACCATGATATCTATCTGCCGACCATGCCCCATCACAAACTCATCAATCGAGTTATCAATCACCTCCTTCACCAGCACATAAATCCCATCATCCGCCGAGGCACCATCGCCCAGCTTCCCAATATACATCCCCGGACGCATCCGAATATGCTCCCGCCAATCCAGCGACCGAATATTCTCCTCGGTATAACTCCCCACCTGCGCTAATACATTATTTTCCATTCCTAACTTTACTTTTACATTTTACATTTAAAATTTTACATTTTGCGGTTTCTTTGGGCGTGCCCCTACGGGTCGGGCTATCCGCTCTCACCTCCCTACGGTCGGTACCGCTCCTATCCCTCACGCACCCCACGTCTCCAAATCCAAATTTTCGTTAAAAACCATTTTCAGAATCGTTTACTATTTTTTTTACAGCCATTCCTTTAATAGTCTCTATAATTTCCGAGAGTTCAGGATGGTCTTTAACATTTATAGATTCTAATAATTCATTGATTATTTCCTTGATTTTTCCAATCTTTTCTGCTAAATCATCAATCTTTTCGTCTTGTTTTTCTTTTTCATTTAGATGTTTTTGTAAATCCTCTTTCTCTGCTTTATTTAGCCTGTTCTTGTTGAGCAATTGCGCAATAGAAATATCGTTATTTTTTGCTTGCTGACAAAGTAAAGTAAGTTCTTTTTCTATATCCTCAAATTCCTCTACAGGTTCCCCTCTCGCCCCCCGCACCATCAAATCCAACGACCTTTCTAAATTCTCCCCAATGTATTCGATAAACGGCTCTAATAACCCCGCATCCGCCTGCCGCAGCGCCGCAAAGTAATGTAGCTTATCCTCGGTTTTAATAATCACCGGCGGCAAGCGATGTTGCAGCAATATAAAATTCATCAAAATCCGCGCCGTCCGTCCATTGCCATCATCAAACGGATGAATCCGTATAAAGCGATAATGAAACAAAGCCGCCAATTGCAAAGGATGCAATTCATTTTTTTCCTTTTCCGACCGATACCACGCTAACAAGTCGTGCATCATAGAAGGCGTTTCCTCCGGCGTTGCAAAGTAGAATATTTCGCCAGTGACAGTTACGACATTATTTGGCGAACTTTTATACTGTCCTATTTGAATCCATTTCTTGGTCGGCTGTCCATTCGGTGTCAAGGCATCCACTTGGTACGGCTCTTTCAACAACAATTCATGCAATTGCCGAATAAAATTTTCCGTCAATGGGCGTTCTTCTTTTACTACTTCCTCAATCCATTTAATTGCCTCATTGTGCCCCGTCATTTCCAGATGGTCTTTCAACGGCTTGCCTTGCGCGGTAATTCCAAATAAAATCAACGCCTTCGTCTCCCCATACGTCAGTGAATTCCCTTCCAAATGATTCGAATGATAATTCCAGTCCAGCCGAAATTTTTGCATAATCCGACCTTCGCGTTCTGCATCCAGCGGGCGCAGCGCCTCCAGTTCCGTTTTTAGCTGGTCTATTTTTTGCAGAATTTCCATTTTGCTCCGTGCTACAAATCTACTTAAAAAATCGCTTTTAATCAGCAAATTGTTTTAAAAAAATTTGAATCTAACTTTTTGTATATTTCAAAAAATGTAGCGTATTTCTAAAATGTGCCACACTTATTTGCCATTTAAACAAGCAAAAATACCATTTTCGCACTTTACAGTCAATTCATTTTACCAACAGATGTTTATAACTGACACGATTCCCGGCAGAACGGCAATTTTCAACAATGAAGAGTGGCTCTATTTCAGCGGCACATCGTATCTCGGTTTATCGCAAAGTGCTGATTTTCAAAATTTAATCATCGAAGGTTTACAAAAATATGGAGCTAATTTCGGCGGCTCTCGCTTATCGAACATACGCTTGCAAATATTTGAAGCAGCAGAAAACCATCTGGCAAACTGGACGGGCGCAGAAGCTGCACTCACGATTTCTTCTGGTACATTGGCTGGACAATTAGTTGTAAAAACACTTCAAAATCAAGGCAAATTTTATTTTGCACCAGGCGTTCATCCAGCTTTATTTGGCGAAGGTGACTATTCAAATTTAAATTTTAATCATTGGACGCAATTTATTTTAGAAGAAGCACAAAATTTAAAAAGTCCATTGATATTGTTTTCCAATACGCTCGACCCATTAAAAGCCAAATCATTTGACTTCGATTGGATTCAAAACTTACCAAATCGTATTCCAATCACAATTGTCCTCGATGACTCGCATGGCATCGGCATCACCGGCAAAGGCGGTGCAGGTATTTTTTCAACTTTGCAAACTCCTGAAAATGTGGAGCTTATCGTCGTCGCTTCACTCGGCAAAGCCTTGTCTATTCCCGGCGGTGTCATTTTGGGGTCTAAAAGTTTCATTCAAAAAATATGGGGAAGTCCGTATTTCGGTGGTGCTTCGCCGGTTGCTCCTGCTTATTTACACGCTTTTTTGCAAGCAAAAGAGTTATATCAGAATCAACGACAAATTTTATTTCGTAACATTGAATATTTCAAAACGCTAACCAATTCCTTGCATTTATTTCAAACGATTGACCATTATCCCGTTTTCTACACCCCTGAAAATAATGTAGCCGATTTTTTTAAACAGCATAAAATCCTGATTTCCAGCTTCCCCTACCCTACTGCCCAGAGTGAACACATCACCCGCATTGTACTTAATGCTGCACATATCAAAGCAGATTTAATCGAATTGATTGATTTACTAAAAACATTTGTAGCTTTACAAAACAAATAAAACTAATGTGACATATATATCTCGTAGTGTGTGTAATAAAAAACTGCGGGAGTAAGCACCAAGCGAAAAAATATCACAAAAAATATGTTCAGCGCGATCAGTAAATGGATTTTAAAAATATTGGGTTGGGAAATCGAAGGCTATCATGGGCAGGTAAACCCCAAAGCCGTACTTATCGAATTTCCCCATACGTCCAACTGGGACTTTCCGCTTGGTATATTGGTGCGAAGTGCGATCAAGGCGGACATCAAATTTGTGGCGAAAGATTCTTTATTCAAATTTCCGTTTGGCGGACTGTTTCGTTGGATGGGTGGCTACCCGGTAGATCGCAGCAAGAATACCAACTTCGTAGATGCGGTCATAAATATTTTCAATGAAAAAGAACAATTCGCTATCATCCTAACGCCGGAAGGCACGCGCAAAAAAGTGAACGACCTGAAGACAGGTTTTTATCACATTGCCGACGGCGCGAAAGTACCTGTTGTAATGGTCCGATTTGATTGGGGCAAAAAAAGCGTCGGATTTAGTGAGCCATTCTACACCACCGGTAATTATGATGCGGATATGATACAAATTTTAGCTTATTACAAAGGCGTGAAAGGAAAGAATCCCCAATTGGCTTATAATGTAAATGAAAAAGGCGAAATGTTAGGCGCACTAGATGTGAAATATAAAATTTGAAATCAAAAAGTGCTTTTCGCATCTCACATCTCACATTTAAATTATGATTGTTAGAGAAAATCTCCGTTGGGACATCATTCTACGCAGTAGTTATAAATTTATCATTTACTCGTTTTGCGCAGCGGCGTTGGCTTACTTCATCCGATACGTTATGCTGTACGAAAAAGCGCAAATTCCGCTCGGTGTGATTTCTACGCTTGGTACAGCATTGGCGATTTCAGTGGGTTTTCGCAACAATGTGTCCTACGACCGCTGGTGGGAAGCCCGCATTATTTGGGGCGGCATTGTGAATAATAGTCGAAGTTTTGCAAGACAGGTACTCACGCTGGGAACGCTACAACACGCCAAAGAAACCGTCGCCGAAATAGATTTAAAACCCATTCAACGCGAACTCATTTACCGCCATTTGGCTTGGATTAACACGTTGCGCCTCCAATTACGCAAGCAAGAAACTTGGTCCGATATTCAGCCTTTTATATCACAAACGGAATTCCATTATATTCTACAAACCAAAAATAAAGCCACGCAACTCATTCGCATCCAAGCCGAGCGCATCCGCGATGCCCATTTACTTGGCATATTCGACGGCTTTCGCCACATACAATTAGACAACACGATGAACGAATTCTATAACTTACAAGGTGCCGCCGAACGCATCAAAAACACCCCCCTGGCACGCCAATACAGTTATTTCACCAAAGTATTTATTTACATTTTCACCTTTCTGTTTCCATTTTCTACGCTGCCCGATTATATCAGTTACGGCGCGCCGTTATGGGTTTTTCCGCTCACAGTCATCATCGGCTGGGTCTTTTTCGTGCTGCATCGCATCGGCGTGTACAACGAAGACCCTTTTGAAAATCGCATCACCGACACCCCCATGACTGCCCTGTGTCGCACCATTGAAATAGACCTCCGCGAAATGCTCGGCGAAACGGACTTGCCCCCAAAATTAGAGCCGGTCGGTGGATTTTTGTATTGATTTTTCTAAAACAAAATCTTCAATACTAAATACGAAGTGCCAAATATTAAATACCAACATTTAACAACTCCTCAAACCGCGCCACAAACTGCCCGACATGATACGCGTCCATCAAACCATGATGTACATTAATCGCAACCGGAAGCATTATTTTTCCAGCATTTTGTACATATTTGCCAAACGAAATTTTGGGCGAACTATCTGGGTAGCTGAAGCTCCGCGCGTGCGTAAGCCCAGTAAAACGAAACCAAGGCAACACCGAATAATGAATACTATCCAAGCGACTGGTTTGGTCTGTAAATCGTAAGCCAGTGCAATGCTGTACAGCCGCAATTTCCCGCGCCGCTATTGGTAAAAATGCAGCAAGCGAATCTTGATATTCCATAAAGGTAAAACCAAACGTGCCGTCCGCCCGCGCAATAGTCGCCGCCGCATGAATTGCATCATAGCAAAAAACCTGTTCTCCTTCTATCCGATATCGAAAACATTCCATTTCATTTGCTGCTCTCAAAGATTGATACAAGTAATATTGAAAAAACGAAACGTCTTGTTCTTTGGCTTTCGCGTACGCTTTGGTACAATCTACTTCTATCACAATTCCAAAAAAAGGCTCTTGCATATTAGAAAAAAAACGAAAATGTTCTTTGCGATTCCAAGTGTTTAAATGAAGTTCTGTTTTCATATTAGAAAGATTGAATAAGAGATAAATGGACTTGCAAAACTACGTACTAAGCGACATTATATAGCAGCAACTTTTTTGATAAGCTATTCCATCGCAACAAAATATTTGATAGACTACAACCAAAACCACTACACCGTCTAAGTTTTACAACTAAATTTTTTGCAATTTGAATGGGTTTGCCAATTTTATACCTATCGTTGTTTTAACATTGATTGCTATTGAAATAGCGCGTAAGTTGCACTTGGAAACCTTATTCTTTATCTATTTACCAAAACCAACGATAGTATGAGACAGCGCACTATTTACTTATTATTTGCAGTGGCTTTGAGCACTGTTATTTTTACCAATTATTCTGGGGGTGCCGGTGCCAATGGAGCTGGCGACCGCACGGGTTCGCCCATCAGCACTGGTAATTGCAGCACTTGTCATGCAGGTGGCAGCTTCGCACCCGTCATCGCCGCACAACTTTTGAAAGATGGAAACGCCGTGACCCAATATGTGCCGGGCGCAGCTTACACCTTGCGCGTGACCATCAATGCGACGGGTACGCCCAACGGCTATGGCTTTCAGGCAGTCGCACTGCGCGGCACAGATCATCTCAATGCTGGTGCTTGGAACAGAGATAGTTTACCCGCTGGCTTTCGCGTTAGCACAATTAACAATCGCCAATATGCGGAACACAGTTCAAAGAGTACTGGCAATGTAATGGAAATCAAATGGTTAGCACCAGTAGCAGGATCGGGTTCAGTACGGTTTTATGCCTCCGGCAATGCGGTCAATGATAATGGAAGCTCTTCGGGCGATGCGGCTGCTTCCTTAGCGATGGCTTTGATGATCAATGAGCAAACTACATCTGGCGCGTTTGACGTAGCACTCCTGCCTGCAACAATTAACGCTTACCCAAATCCAGTGGCGGAGCAGTTGAATTTGAAAATAAAAATGCAGGAAAGTGGTCGCTATCAGCTTAGTGTTTTTGATTTGAATGGAAAAGAATTGCAGCGCGAAACGGTACAATTACAAAATGGAGAAAATCAGGAAGTGCTGAATGTGAGCCAATTAGCGGCAGGACACTACGCAGTACGACTTTCGGATGGAAAACGAGTGGCGACGCAGCAGATTGTGAAACAGTGAAAAACAATGGGGTAACTCGCTCAAAGCGAGTTACCCGTTCAGGCTAAAGCCTGTGCTACTTTTTATCCTGCCGAGCAAAAACGCGGCGCAGCAAGTCACTCGTACGAGCCACGAGATTATTTCTAATATTCAATTCTTCTTTGGCAACCATGCTGAACAAGCCATTCAGCGCGGATTGCGTCACATAATCATCCAAATCAGGATTGGCTTTTTGTACCAGCGGGATTCGATTATAGGCATTCACTCCTTTTTCCCAGTACGTGCGTGCTTCAAATTTATCGAGCGACTCAATGATGACCGGATTAAATTCGGTATACAATTTGTCGTTCGTGGTGCTTTTCAGATATTGCGTGGCGGAATCATCTGCACCCATCAGGATGTTGAGGGCATCTTTAAACGTCATTTGTTTGATGGCGCTGATGAAAATCGGTTTGGCTTTCTTTGCTGCATCTTCAGCACCGCGATTGATTTTTTCTAAAACAGTGGCTTCAAAATTTTTAAAACCTGGTACATTTTGCAAACGGTCACTGATTTTACGCGCTTCTGGCGGAAGCAGAATTTTGTAAGGACTTTTGAAAAAGCCGTCGGTTTGTGACAACTCATCCGCCCCTTTGCTGATACCAATATCCAACGCTTCTTTCAAACCAGAACCAACTTCTCCATCTGTAAGAATGCCAGTGCCCAACGTAGAGCCAATTTGCTGCAACGTAGCCGCATCACAAGAGGTAAACGTCGCAACTATTAAAATAAATGCTACATTTTTAAGCATAACTTTCGTTTTTTTTATAAAATTTAGAATAAAGTAAATAATGGAATAGACTTTCGATAAACGTTGAAAGTTGGAAGGAGGCTGTTACTAAAACGTTATTTTTATCGAAATTTTCGGCTGCCCTTTCTGAATTTCGCCATCGAGAAAGGAAGTTTCCCCATCTGAAGGCTGTCGGGTGCAAAAGAGCCAGTGCTAATTTCCACATACGCAGCATCTACTTTACCGGGCAGCGGCGGTTGGATTTTTTTTAGCCGTACTTTAATACCAACGGTATTGGTGAAATAGCCTCCAATGCGATCTGCAATACGCTGTGCAACAGACTCTAAAAGTTTAGAAGATTGTTGCATTTCTTTTTTGCAAAGCAGAAAAATAGTTTCATAATTGACGGATAAAGGTTCGACATCCTCTTCCGAATCTTCTTCAGCAGCTTCATATAAGTCATCTGCCATTGCAGCTGCGTCAATATCTACCTCCACATACACGTCCAACACGTAATGCCCGCCCACGATTTGCTCTTCTTCGTAGAAACCGTGATAAGCGTAAAAGTGCATTCCTTCCAGTGCGATGGTTGCCATGAAAAATAGTTTATAGGGTGATGGGGTGATCCCGCCGTGCGAGACAAGTTAGGTTTTTGAATTAAAGATACGAGTTACGATTTTTTTAGAATTTTCGGTATTTAAAAGGAAATAAAATTGGGAATATTTTAAAGTCCTTTATTGTCAAATAGTTATACAGAGAAGAAAAAAGAGCGGAGTGACCAAGTGATAAAACAGGAAAACTTTGCGTCTTTGCGACTTTGCGTGAAACATCTGCACGAGAACAAGTAACCAGCGACAAAAACACACCTTGTCCCGAAAATCGGGATAAATACATAAACCCTTTAACACCTCAACCCAATGATGTACTTTTGTTGTTTATTGTCAATATTCTAACCAAAATCAGCAATTTATATGCATCAAAATAGCAACGGCGCAACAATACAGAAAAAAGCGAGGGAAGACCGCTTCCAATACCACGATTATTATCAAGTAGATGACTTACTAAGTGCCGAGCATCGCATGGTACGAGAAACGATGCGCGCATGGGTGAAGCAGGAAGTAACGCCGATTATAGAAGAGTACACCGAGCGGGGCGAGTGTCCAACGCATTTATTTAAAGGCTTGGCAGAGATTGGAGCCTACGGTCCAAGTATTCCAGAGCAATATGGCGGCGGCGGCATGGATGAGATTGCCTACGGCGTGATCATGCAAGAATTAGAGCGGGGCGATTCAGGCATTCGTTCGATGGCATCCGTGCAGGGTTCACTGGTCATGTATCCGATTTATAAGTTTGGCTCAGAGGAGCAACGCATGAAATATTTGCCGAAATTGGGAAGTGGTGAATTTATCGGATGCTTTGGTTTGACAGAGCCGGATTCTGGTTCAGACCCAAGCAGCATGATTACAAATATTAAAGACGATGGCGACCATTACATTTTGAACGGCGCGAAAATGTGGATTACAAACTCACCGGTTGCAGATATTGCAGTCGTTTGGGCGAAAGATGAACAAGGCGTGGTGCGCGGTTTGATTGTAGAAAAAGATATGAAAGGGTTTTCAGCACCAGAAATTCATGGCAAATGGTCACTCCGCGCTTCCATTACAGGTGAATTAGTTTTCGAAGATGTGCGCGTACCGAAAGCAAATGTGCTACCAAATGTGCAAGGTTTGAAAGGTCCGCTGTCGTGTTTGTCAAAAGCGCGGTATGGCATCGCGTGGGGCAGCATTGGAGCGGCGTTGGATTGTTATGATTCGGCGTTGCGGTACACGAAAGAGCGGACGCAGTTTGGAAAGCCTTTGGCTGGATTTCAATTGCAGCAAAAGAAATTGGCAGAGATGATTACCGAAATTACAAAAGCGCAATTATTAGCTTGGCGATTAGGAACATTAGCAAACGAGCATAAAGCGACACCAGCTCAAATCTCGATGGCGAAGCGCAACAACGTCAACATGGCATTGCAAGTAGCACGCGAAGCCCGACAAATGCACGGCGGTATGGGCATCACCAATGAATACCCGATTATGCGCCACATGATGAACTTAGAAACGGTGCTGACTTATGAAGGTACGCACGATGTACATTTGCTGATAACCGGACATGATGTGACGGGCATCAACGCTTTTAAATAATTGTGTTAATGTATTTATGTGTTTGTGTGTTAATGTGAACGCCGTAAACAAAAACACGTTAACACATAAATACAAAAACACAATCTGTTAAGTTTTTCTTAAAATTTGGTTTTTTAGAGGCATTTTTGTAATTTTTCAACATTTAGAAAACGAATCGGGGAGCAAAATTCGTTACGCTTTTTAAACACAAATCATAGCTATGAGGCTGCGCACTACAATTTTAACTTTTTTGACACTTTTGGTAGGCTATGCGGGTTGGACGCAAGAGGGAACCATTCAACTGACCAATCCTTCTTTTGAGGATGTGCCTCGGCATAGTCGAGTGCCACGCGGTTGGTACGATTGTGGTTTTCCCGGCGAATCTGCGCCTGATACACAACCCGATCCCACGTTTCGGGTCAACAAAGCTGCCGCAGATGGCGAGACCTATTTGGGCTTGGTGGTACGAGACAACGATACTTGGGAGTCCATTGCACAAAAACTGACGCGACCGGTAGAAAAGAATAAATGTTACGAATTTAGCTTATATCTGTCGCGCTCTGAATCGTATGTGAGCGTGAGCCGCGTCACGGAAGAGCAAGCGAATTATGTAACACCGGCTAAGATTCGGATTTACGGCGGTTTCGATTATTGCGATAAGCAGTATTTGCTGGGCGAGACGAAGTTGGTGATTAATACCCGCTGGATTGAGTATAAAATGAAGTTGGAACCAATCGCCAATTATACCCACATTGTCGTAGAGGCTTTTTATAAAACGCCAACACTTTTTCCTTACAATGGCAATATTTTGATGGATAAAGCCTCGGATTTTGTCATGATTCCTTGCGAACAGCCTGTGGTGGATAATGTACCAGAGGAAAAACCGGCAGCCGTCACCAAAGCTCCACCCAAAACAGAAGTAAAAAAGCCAGTAACTGCGCCCAAAGTAACGCCTAAATCGCCACCAGCGGCTGCGAAAAAAGACGAACCGAAAGAAGTGTTGGAAAACGTGAAAATCTCTGACATTAGCCGCTCCGAGTTAAAAACGGGCTCCACCATTCGCATTGATAAACTCTATTTTGAGTCGGATAAAGCCATCGTATTGCAAAATTCGTACAGTGTTTTAGATGAATTATATGATTTCTTATCGAAAAATTCAGATGTAAGTGTAGAAATTGGTGGACACACCAATGGTTTAGCTTCAGATGAATATGCTGTGACGTTGTCCAAAAATAGGGCAAAAGCGGTCTATGATTATCTGATAAAAAAAGGTATTGAGAAAGAGCGCTTGCAATTTAAAGGCTATGGAAAGAAAAATCCGATTGCTACTAATTCCACGCTGGAAGGTCGCCGTAAAAACCAGCGCGTAGAAGTAAAAATATTGAGCTTTAACGGTTAAGGTAATGATTTAGAGATGTCATCTCTCAAAGAGATGACATCTCCAATCACCTCAAATCCAACCCTTCTCAAATCCTCCCAAAACGCAGGATACGACTTATCTACCACGCCCGGTTCTGCTATTTGAATGTCGCCAAACATCGCCAGCGGCGCGAATGCCATTGCCATGCGGTGGTCTTCATACGTTGCAAAAGTTGGATTATTTTCAACAATTGCTTTACCTTCAATACTGAAATATTGTTTGCCGGATTTGGGAGAAAAACGCGCGGGTAAAGCTGCCAAACTCGTTTGGACTTTTGCTAATTCTATTTTTAAAGCAGCAATTCTATCCGTTTCCTTGATACGTAAAGTTTCCAAACCAGTAAACACACCTTGCACACCCAGCCCTGCGCACACCACCGCGAGCGTCTGCGCCAAGTCAGGGCATTCTATAAAATCATATTCAAATATAGGCTGTAAGGGCGTTCCACTTTTGCGCAAGCGAACGCCTTCTGTGTTGAATTCTGAAATCACACCAAACTTTTCCATCATCTTCACCAGTGCGGCATCTCCCTGTAAACTATTTTCAAATAAGCCATTTAATTGTAAATCCACTTCATCGGCAAAAGCTGCCATTGCATAATAATAAGACGCGGCGCTCCAATCCGCTTCCACTCTGAACGGTTTAGCCACGTAATCCTGCGGATATACTTGTATCACATTCTCTTCCCAGCGCGATTCGACCCCAAAATACCGCAGCAATGCCAACGTCATTTCAATATACGGGCGCGAGACCAGATTCCCTTCCAACGTCAATGCCAAGCCTTTCGGCAAAATCGGCGCAATCATCAACAACGCAGAAATATACTGACTACTGGTATCGGCAGCGATGCTCAGGCGATTATTTTTACCAAAATCTCGCGTCGGTTCCCCAATTTGCAAAGGCGGATATCCTTCTTGTTCTAAATACTCAATATTTGCACCTAATTGTCGCAACGCATCTACCAAAACTTTAATAGGGCGTTTTTTCATGCGCTCGCTACCGGTGAGTACCTGCACATCGGGTTGGAGTGCCAAGTAAGCCGTCAGGAAGCGGAAGGTCGTACCCGCAGCACCCGCGTCGTGTACAATCTTCTCACTATCAAGGAGTTCGCCCAACAATTGCGTGTCTTTTGCATTCGCTAAATGTAATATTTGAAAATCGGTTTCACACAAAGCTTGAATAATCAACACGCGATTGCTGATACTTTTAGAACCGGCAAGGGTAATCTCACCGATGAGTTGGCGGTCTGGTTTGGAAAGTTGGTAAGTCATGCGTACATTTTAAAATCAGGCGCAAAGTTGGGATTTTTAAATGGATATAAGTAGGGCGGCTTAAATATAACCAATTATTTTTTCGGTAAATTACTCGTTATCAATACTTTAAAAAAAAATGGTCAATGATTAATTATAAGTGGTCAATTGATTTATTTCATCACCTCTGCTTGCTTCGGCGTAATTTCTTGTTCCATTTTAACCACACTAATTCGTCCGTCACCTTCTAACATACAACTTTTTACCATTTTGACGTCGTCTACACCTTGCAGGCGCAACTGTCCCATCAAGTCGTCTTCGGTGATCATTTCTCTTCGCAAGTTCTTTCGCAAGATGCGCCCATTTTGTATCAATGGAAACGGAGCGGGATCAAATAAGGGCCTAATTTTTGGAATTTTATAAGATATCCAGTCGAGAAAATAATTCCAAAATCCAATAGTCCCCAACAATACTGTGCCTTCTGTGATGGATTTATGCTCACCCGCCATGCCATTCTGTGCCGCATCCGCAATTAATACTATCAGCAAAACGTCCATAATATTCAATCCACCTGCATCGCGGCGCATAATGCGCAATAAAATAAATAGAATGAGGTACATAATAGTGATTATTTGGAAAAATTTTGTACGTGCGCGATTTTGAAAAATAGGCTGTCCCAATAAACTTTGAAAATTAACGGCGGATAATACGGAATTTATTTGCATAATCACTAATGCTACCACGAATAATAATTTCTAATAAAGAGGTGGATGGCACAAACATATCATGCCAATTGATTTGCAGTAAGAGGCTCATCGTTTTATAAGGTGTTGATAATGAATTTAGTTTGACAATGGTAGAACGAAACTGGATGTGAAATTCCTAACTGGTATTTAGTACTTGGTACTTGGTATTTAGAATCGCTCGTCACTTAGTCGCGTAGTCTCTCCGTCCCTTTTACTTGGTCTCTTAGTCCCTTTTTCTCTGCGTCTCATAAATCGCTCCACCAATCGCATCCTGCCTTGCGCCCGTGACGGAAGCAATAAAATTTGGCAACTTTTCTATGCGCAATACGCCTGCCAATGCGATCATCGCCGCTTCTTTGAAACCGATAACAGCTGCATCTGGCACAATTATTTCAATTGTAAAATGTTCGTTACAAACAGTTTGTAAACATTGTATTAAAAAATGATTGAATGCGCCACCGCCCGTAGCCAGCAAACGGTAAGTGGGTTTTGTAAAATTTTCCTGTTGAATGAGTTGTGTAATATCATTCGCCGTTTGTCGCGCAATTTGAACACAAGCCGTGTGTAATTTATCTTCGACGGGCGCATCGAATTGGGTATAGATGGGAATTAACTGCTCGCGTACCCAGTCATTGCCGAGTGATTTAGGATAGGTTTCGTGATGGTAGGGAAGCGCATTGGCTTGTTGTAATAAAGATTCGTTCAATTTTCCGCTTGCCGCTAATCGTCCACCTTCATCATATTCCAAACCGAGGGGTTCCACCAGTTTATTCAAAACCTGATTCGCACCGCCAATGTCGAAAGCAATATATTTTCCATTTACATTCGCTGTAATATTGGCGATGCCACCGAGATTCAACATAAAATCATATTCTGAAAATAAATATTGGTCGGCAATCGGAGCCATTGGCGCGCCTTGTCCACCGAGTGCTACGTCCATCGTTCGGAAATCAGCAACCACTTTGTAGCCTGTCACAGCCGCAATTGCTGCGCCGTCGCCAATCTGAAGCGTCATTTTTTGAATTGGAAAATGGAAAATCGTGTGCCCGTGCGAAGCGATAAATTCTGGTTGAATGGCATATTTTTCTAAAAAAACAGTCACTAACTCCCCCACATATTGCCCGAAATGCGCGTGTGCCAGCGCTAGGTCCCGCCCATTTGCATTTGGCAAATTGCGCAAACGCGCTTGCCAATCTTCGGAATACGGCATCGTCTCCGCTTGCAAAATCTGCCAATTATGGAGCGTCTTATTTGCAAACTGAAATTCACAAAAAGCAATATCTAAGCCATCAAGCGAGCTGCCCGACATCAAGCCCAACACTCTTGTTGTGTTCATGTGTTCAGGTGTTCAGGTATTCAAGTGAGCGCGTACACGAACACTTGCGCACCCGAACACTTGAACACAATTTTACTTTTTGAGCTTAAGCGTATATTCCGCTACGGCTTTGATTTGGTCTTCTTTCAAAATACCTTTGAAACTGACCATTGCAGTGCCAGTGCGACCGTTATTTAGTACAGCGATGCGCTCCTCCGCAGAAAGTTTGGATTCGGCAAGATTCGCTGCGCCGCTTGCGCCCATATCTCCATACAAACCATGACAAGTGACGCAGTATTGCTTGTAAATTTTTTCACCGTCCGGACCTGAAGCCACGGTTGGAGTAGTAGTGGTTTCCGCAGTGGCAGCGTCTTTTTTCTCATTGCCACAAGCGATTACAAAAGCGGCGATGATAGCAAAAGTGACGAATTGTTTCATTTTTAAAGACTTTAGTGTTAGACAATAGACATTAGACAATAAACGGCCTTGGAGTAACTTTAAACAAAAATTCGTCTAAAGTCTAAAGTCTATTATCTAATATCTCAAAGAATCGCTAAGGTAAATAAATTTCTCATACCTAAAATAAGTGCTGTATAGGTTTTATAGAACGCGAATGGTCGAAAAATTCCTTCTCATTCGTGCAAGAGTTGATACCTTTATAATCAGAAAAGTAGCCCTTCGTCGAACTATTTATTTGTAATTTTAGCAATTGAAACTCAATGGGTTAAATGTACGTTGCTATTCAAAACGAGCTTTTATAAAATGTCAATAAAAATGAAACAAAGTAAATTAATCACCACCGGTATTTTGGTGTTTATCATTCTCATCGTGGTGTTGGTGTTCTCCAATGCGACTTTCCTCACTATTGATTCCGGCGAGCGCGGCGTGCTGTTCGAGCGATTCAGTGGCGGCTTACAAAAAGACAAGATTTTCACGCCCGGTTTTCATGTCATTTCGCCGTGGAACACGATGTACCTGTACAACGTGCGCGAGCAACAACTCGAAGAATCCATGGATGTGCTGTCCAGCAATGGTTTGACGATAAAAGTGGACGTGACGGTACGTGTAAATCCGAAATATAATCAAATCGGCTATTTGAACGAAAAATTTGGAAAAGACAAAGTGTATCTCGACCTGCTCGTGCGCCCGGAAGCCCGCTCCTCGGTAAGAAAAATCATCGGTCGGTATCAGCCTGAAGAATTGTATTCCAGCAAGCGCGACGAAGTGCAGATGTTAATCCAGAAAGATTTGGCAGCTACCCTGAACACGAATTATATTGAATTACGCGCCATTTTGATTCGCAATATCGAATTGCCAGAGAAAGTGCGCACGGCGATTGAGGAAAAAATTCAAGCCGAACAATCTGCTTTGAAATATGAATACATCCTCGCCCAGGAACGCAAAGAAGCCGAGCGCCGCATCATCGAAGCCGAAGCAAAAGCAAAGTCCAACCAGATTCTGACTGCCAGTTTATCTGATAAAATCCTGAAAGACAAAGGAATAGAAGCAACCATGCAATTAGCGAATTCGCCCAATTCTAAAGTCATCATCATCGGTGGCAATGGCGACGGGTTGCCGCTGATTTTGGGCGGAAATAATTAGGGGAGGATAGGAAGATAGGAGGATTCAAGCCTTCCGGAATTTTAGAATTTTGGAAGGCTTTTGTTTTTAACTTTTTAAGTAAGGATAACTGCCAATAAATTTTGGATTTGAAACGGTGCGAATCATTTGATATTCAAAAACTATACACAAATCGCTCAAATTTCCAAGCCGGGCGTTGCCAGTTTGTAAGAAGCATATTCTTTTAATAATTCCGTTATAATATTTTGATAATTGCTTATTTGTTCCATTCGACGATTGTTTTATCATTACAATTTAATAAAACCCGATTCCAATAATAATTTCCATTCCAAAATACGTTCTACTTCGTTGAATTGAAACATTTTAATCGTAGCTTCCCCAATAGGCGTTGTTCCATAAATGACACCTTCTAATACTAAAATAAAATTAAAACGACGTATTCAAATCTTTTTAAGATCATGTAAATCAATTGATTACCAACTGCCACCATGCATTAGACTGATAATGTGGTCAATATGAAACGTAAAGAGCGCAAATCGCTCTGGCATGAGGCAGTATGCCAAAATTTGACTCCTTCCTTTTTATCGAGTATCTGTTAAACTGTATTTTTTTAAACAATGTGTTCAAAAGCCGGTTTAAGCCTTAGCATTAGTAAACTAAAATTACAACAATGAAATCAATCCTCTTTTTTCTGCTCATCGTGTTGATGAGTGCTTGTGGAACACCTACCACACCGAACCAGAGTGCTGAAACGGAAACCATGCAAGACACCATGGCAACCGAAACGGCTCCCGCAGCCACCAATGACATTGTAGCACTTGCTTCTCAAACACCGGATTTATCCACCCTGGTACAAGCTGTACAAGCTGCCGGATTGGTAGAAACGCTGCAAGGCACAGGTCCCTTTACCGTATTCGCGCCGACTAATGCTGCTTTTGCAGCATTGCCTGCTGGTACGCTTGACAATCTGCTGAAGCCCGAAAACAAAGACCAATTGGTAGCCATCCTGACTTATCACGTGGTATCAGGCGCAGTACGCTCTACCGATCTTACTGACGGCATGACACCTGCAACGGTGAATGGTGCCAACGCCACCGTTAAATTGGGTGCAAACGGAAGCGTGATGATTAACGATGCCAACGTAACTGCCGCCAATGTAGAAGCATCAAACGGCGTAGTGCATATCATTGACAAAGTGATCATGCCACCGTCGAAGAAGTAATCCGAGTCGGATTTTTTTTAGTCTCCTATCGTCAGCGTTTCCTAAATGTGGGAGGTGCTGACGATTTTTTTTACTGCAATATTTTTCCTACAATACGGCGGCTTTTTGTAATGCAGTCATATCTTGTAATGCTACTGTTTTCTTACAAATATAGCGGATTTCGGGAAGAAGAGCTATCTCCATTTGCCAATGCTAACAAGAAAATTTCCAGCCGTACACTTTTAGTTAGGTGAAAATGACCTCCCAGTTCTTTGAAAAGTTTGAGAAAATTAGTTTGGCGATTTTTTGCGCCGTCGCAGGCATCCTCCAAAAAGACAATCTCCGAACCTGG
>Ga0163147_10001334_pt1 | contig 37788 bp, 34 predicted proteins | sample OliLakLV19MP6G1_FD_148597 | JGI IMG/M metagenome (GOLD analysis project Ga0163147, IMG submission 148597) | Freshwater microbial mat bacterial communities from Lake Vanda, McMurdo Dry Valleys, Antarctica- Oligotrophic Lake LV.19.MP6.G1 | ecosystem: Environmental > Aquatic > Freshwater > Lake >...
GCCCCTTCCGTTCACACGGCGCAGAATGGTGGACGCGACAGTCATCAGAATATTTCTGTAGGATAAACCATGGGACTCTTCTGACAATAGGAAAGTCATAAAGTGTGTGATTGCTCTATGAAAACAGCAGCTTGCTGATAGGTAGGGCACCTTGCTAGCCGTCAATTTTTTTCTGGAGCAAAGAAAGTCGCGTCAGCGGTGCGACAATTGCTGCGTAACCTTGGCCGCTTCATCACGGACTTCGTCCTCTCGCACTACGTCAGCGTCGGCGTCGAAGAGCTCGACCAAGAAAAGCTCACGCCACTACTCCGGCTCAAATACCACAACTCGATCGCGGACGCGGTTGCCGACCTAGGCCGCCCCGACGAGATCGGCCGCGTCTTCACAGATTTCCAGAAGTATTTGTACCAGCGGCGGGCGGTCGCGTGAGGTTGCTTCGAGTCATGATGTAGCGGCTTTCGGAATTTTAGATATTGGCGAGATGGTCAGTGAGCGGATGGCACCCGAAAAGGTGCCAGCTTGATTCCCAGCTCGGCGACAAGCGCATCAACGACGGCCTCGTCAACCTTCGTTGGGTTCTGGGTCCCCGGGAACTTCGCCTTCGGAAAGACCCTCTTCACGCCAGCGTCGGACAACTCCGGAGGAGCCTCCAAATCGACGAAGAGGCGTCGGCACACGTGCGCGTGCGGGGCTTGAGCTTGTCGAGTCACGTAGAGGGCGTTCCATTCTCTGATCACGTCTTCCTCTGTGCGCCCCGCCGCGCGGTCGGGCGCGACGCGATCGTGCGCGGCGTTCCTGTAGAACCCGCATGTAAGACCGAAGCGCAGAGGCTGGCTACCTGATACGATCAGATTGCGCGGTGATTCGACACCGCGCGGGCGGTACCATGAGTTGGCTGCTTCGTCGTGAGTGGCGAAGGACTCTTCGATGATGATTATCGCGGTGAGGTAACGCGGCCGACCCACGGTGAAGTAGGCGACACGCTCGCCCACCTCAAATTTTTTCGTCTTGTTGAGACGACAAAGGCCCGTGATCGCGGGAAAAGAGTTTTCAAGGTCGGGCTCTCTTCTGCAAGAGGAGTCGGCAAACGGTAGCGGTCGATCAGCATCGGAGGACCACGGTCCTCGTGGGTACTTCTTCAGTGGGTGGTATGACGTGATTCGCCCCATCCGCCAAGGCTAGCGCGCCCGGCTGACTCTCGGGAAGATTTGAGCCGGTTTGACGGGGCGCCGTTCAAGAAAATCCGAAACGACCGCACTCGGGCGGCCATGGGTTATCTGACACGAAACGTCATTGGCCCTCGCCGAACCGATGAGGAACAATTTGATCATTGTCACAGGGTGCTCACGACGCGGAAGACGATCTTCGGGAAGGTTGCGTAGTCAGGAGCGGTTCGATACCTGCAGCGCAGTCCAGAACATCGGATGCACCTCGACGCTCATATTGGGAAGAATCTCGCATGGATCGACCCGTCGCGCGGTGTCCGCGTACCACGAGTGGGCTTCCGCGGCGTTCATCTTCAGACCTACGATTCCTACACGGTGAAAGGTCGACAGCGCGACCCGCATCGCCTCCATCGCGGGACGCGAGGAGTTCGCGACCGCTTCGCACGCGCAGATCAGTTCATCGTTGGGAGGCGGGACGGACGCGGTGGTTAGTTCAAGGCACTTTGCCTCGAGCCGTTCGTCGTCCAGGATGCGTGCCGCTTGTGATGGGGTAATGCTGCCACCAAGAAAGGCGCGCGCCACGAGGTTGAGGCTAGGGTAGTCGGAGAACCATTCGTCGGAGACAGACTGGAGTCGTCCCCGCGAGTAATCTGCTTCGGCAGCGCGGATATCCTTGAAGCCAATCTTTGGTTTTCCCTCGGCAGCTCGAATGCCATCGTTGAAGAAGGCGATAACGTCGCGAGGACGCATAAAGGTCCTGGACAGCATGTAATCGAGCGGTCGCTCGGCCTTCGGCGTGGCGACAAGGATGTCTTCGAATGTGAGCTGCTTCCGGACGCTGTAGCGGTCACAGAAAAGTCGGTTCACTCGCGCGTTGATCAGTTCCGTGAGCTGCGCCTTACTCCAACACATTTTGAGGTACAGAGACTGGAGCTTCTCCTCCTGAAAGCCTGGCGTTCGGGCTCTCGCGAAGACCCGTTGGAGTAGATCGAGTCGTAGGGAGATGACGATCTTGGCGTTGCGGACCTGTCGAAAGTCTTTGACGTCCAAAACGTCCCCAAGCAGGTCGAGTAGCTGGTTCAGTTGCGGCACATGCGCATCGTTCACCACGCGCTGTCCTCGCTGTACAAGTTCCGCCTTTTTCTCCTCTGTCAGAGTCTTAACGCCCTCCGCTGACAGCCCAATATGCGCGAACTCACCCTTCAGAGAGCCCTTGAGTGACTCCTCAACCTTGGTCGTGATCTCCTTGATGCGGTGCTCGGTCTCCTCCCAGAACTTGTCACCCCATTTCTCCAGGTACTGGATCGCGGATGAGTACTGCCCACCCTTCAAGAAGGCTTTGACCTTTTGAATGAAGGAGACCTTTTCCTGACCGGGGGACATGTTGAACCGCATGCGGATCAGCTCGACGCAGAAGGCATGTCGCCAGATGAGTTTGTAGAAGACCTCTAGGTTGACGCCGAGGTCCTCGAAGAAGCGGAGGATCGTCGAGTTCGAGATGAACGTAAGAGCCAAGCTCTCAGGTTTGATCTCGACGCTGCGTTCCTCAGTGGCGAGGAGTTTCAGTAGCAGGGCGGTCTTACCGGTTCCTGTTCGCCCGAGAACGATCCGCTCTGGGCGCGCGACGTCTCTAAGCAGAGCGAGGTCGCCCGTATCGACGAAGCAGTCTGCCAGGAACTGTCCATCCTCCTCCGCATCGTTTGCGCCCAGGTTGTCCTGTTTTCGAAGGACGACCCGCTCCTCGATCGCTTTCTTCGCCATCCCGCCCCCCAGTTTCTGATCGTACGTTCAGGTAGTCAAGGTCTCAATCTTGCTGAGTACGGCGTTTGTAGTCTCAACACGGCGGCGCGCGGGTAGAAGTTCAGGACGGAGTTTGGAGTGGTTTGACTTGAGAGGACGCCAAAATAGCGCAGGAGATGAAAGCGCGGTGATGGGATGGCCGCAGTGATGAGGTCCAGCGGCCCAAGCACAATAGCGCGAGTCCCGTGTTCCGGACGTTTCTGAAAGTGAACTCTAACTTGGCCTCAGCACGGAGTTAAAGGCGGTCCTGTGCGACATCAGCGAAGAAGCAAGCGCATGACCAAACCGCGGCGAACTCCCCACGCCAGCTAGGCTGGCGTGGGGGAGGCGCCGGGAATCGAACTCGCTGGAAAATCCAAGAAAACCCTAGGAGTTTCGCGTAGTTTACCCGATTGGTGGGTTCGACCCGGCGGTCCGTTGCGTATCAATGATTACCAGCAGTTGCGGTCGTGTGCGGCGGGGCTTGGGAACATAACGGGAACAGGTTGCGGCACCAATCGATCAATGGCTAGAGCATGCGATTGAGTTGAACATCAAGGCAGGTTGTGCCAGGTCGGACTCCCCTTGTGATCTTAAAGCGCAGAGGCGGCCTCAACGGCCCCTTCTGCTGAAAAGCGGGTATTGGGGCAGCCCCGTGGATCGGGCCTGAACGGACGGGCAGGCAAAAACCTTGTCCGCCCGATCAAGGTTGTATAGGCTTTGCGGGTGGTGCGATCGAACACGAGGGGCGCGTCGGCAAACTTCGTGCGACGTGGCACCCAATGAACGGTTACCGGCTATAGCTTCGCGGCCAAATTCTCCAATTCCACAGGTAGATCGACTCGGACCCTCAAGCGACGTCATGAAAGCCGACATCCTCAAATTGCTTCTCCAGTCCCATGCGGACGGCGATGAATCGTCGTTCCGCAAGGCAGCGCTGCAGCTTGCGGCAGCGGAGAGCACCTCCGGTCACGTCCGCGTGGCTGAGGAAATCCGGGCGATCATCGGGAAGATGCCCGCAGCCAGCACCCGAAGGGCGGGTCCGGTCGTCGACATTGCCGCCCCACGCGGTGAGCTTGCCGATCTGCTTGAGGGTGGACACCGTGACGAGCGCCTTCGTGACATCGTGCTGCGCCCTGAGGCGCTGGAAACGCTGCTCCGGGTGATCTCCGAGAACCGGTCACGTGGGCGCCTCGAGCGCTTTGGAGTGTCTCCTCGCCGTCGCTTGCTGTTTCATGGTGCGCCGGGATGCGGCAAGACCTTGGCGGCCGCCGTGCTCGCGGGCGAGATGGGGCTCCCGTTGATGACGGTGCGCTTCGACGCGCTGTTCTCACGGTTCCTCGGCGCCACAGCGATTCAGCTGCGAGCGATCTTCGCCGAGATGCCAAGACGGCCGGGAGTCTACCTGTTCGACGAGTTCGACTCGGTCGCGAAAGCGCGCGGCGACTCGCAGGACGTCGGCGAGATGAACCGCGTCGTCACGGCTTTCCTGCAGCTCGTGGACGCGGACGTCAGTGGGAGCATACTAGTCGCAGCAACGAACCACCTTGAGTTGCTCGACCGCGCCGTGTTTCGCCGGTTCGACGTGATCGTCCCCTTCGACAAACCGACGCGCAAGCAGCTGGTTGATCTCTTGAAGCTGAGACTCGGCGCGGTCGGGTTTGACGAGCAACAGGCAGAACGCCTCGCCGGCTGTGCGGAGGGTTGGAGCTTCGCTGACGTCGTGCGCGCGTGCGACGATGCTGTGCGCAGCATGGCCCTGGACGACCGCGAGAAGGTCTGCGAGCGCGACATCGTTGCGGCGCTGGAGGAGCTAAAACGGCGCGAGCTGCCGGCCAGGAGCTAACCGATGGCCGAAGACCGGCGTCCGATACTTCGCGGACGCATCACCTCTGTCGAAACTTACGAAGCCCCGCAGCGCGGGGGTGGGTCGTCACCAACGATTCCGTCGCTCGACCCGAAAGCGCATCGCACAAAGCTGCTGCAGCAGCTCGATGCGCTCGTGCAGGAGGTGCAGGCGCGGCCCGAGACGGCAAGGGACGAACTCGCTTCTCGCGAAATCATTGCAGTGCGGCCGGCGGCCAACACGCAGCTCACGGCTGACCAGCTCGACGATTCGCGCGCCGATGCTCGGCTTGTTGGCGTCGTCGCCGAGACCGGCACTGTGTTGCTCGACATCGCGAACTCCGACCTGGACTACCTTCGGAAGAAGCTCGAGGCGTTCGCCGACGACGCGAGGGTCGAAGTCAAAACGCACAAAGACGGCACTACGACGACCCATCGAGCCAAAGAGCGCGCCATCGCGCCGGTGGAGACGATCGGACTTGCGGCACTTGAAGACATCGGCGGCGCGCGCCTTCGTGTCGAACAGCTAGCTCCTGACCGCGCTTACTGGTTCGAGGTGGCGTGCCGCGGTGGTTACCGCCGCCCACTGTCCGAAACCGACGGCAGTCGCGCACAGGTCGCGCGGCAGCTCCACAGGATCGGAGCGCTGCAGAAGCTCGACGAGTTCGTCGGGCCCGAGCAGGTCTATTTCTTCGTGCGGCTCACACGCCCACAACTCGACGCCCTTCACGCCGCCACGGACTGCATCTACGAGGCCGAACTTGCGCCACCGCCATTGCGTGACCTCAAGCTGCTCGAAGATGTCACGACGAAGGACGTGAAGACCTTCGCGCTCGCCCAGCCGCACGCAGATGCGCCATCGGTCGTCATTCTCGACACGGGCATCGCGAGCGAGCATCCACTCCTGAAGGCGGCCATCCTCTCCGCTACGACAGCGGGGCCTGAGATTCCTTCGCCCGAGGACACGTACGGCCACGGCACGAAAATGGCGGGGCTCGCGCTTCATCGAGACCTAGGAGCTGCCATCGAGCGCGGGAGCGCCGAGCCGACGCATTGGCTCCAGAGCAGCCGGATCCTCATCGAACCTGGCCTCGGACTCGCGTCGGACGAAAACTACGAAAAGTGGCCGGTCCTCACTGAAGGAGCAATTCGCGCCGCAGAAGACGCTGACCCGCGCCCGCGAGACCGAGTCTACGTGCTGGCGGTTACTCGGACGATGCAAGACGCGCCGCTCGACGGGCTCGCGCCAACCCTCTGGAGCCACGCCATCGATCAGCTCGCGTTTCGTGAAGGACACGGTCGGTTGCTGATCGTGTCAGCGGGCAACGCTCGCTACGATCATTGGCTGTCGCTCGCCGAACAACATCCGCAGCTGCAGCTCTCGGAGAAGATTCATCAGCCGGCGCAGGCCACGAACGCTCTCACAATTGGAGCCTTCACCGCGCGCGTCGAGCTTCCGAACACGAAGGAATACGCGGAAGCACGCCTCGTCGCACCGAAGCCCGGTGGCATCTCGCCGTTCACGAGCACGGGCCTCGTCGGCAACGAGTGGCCGATCAAGCCCGACGTCGTTCTCGAGGGCGGCAATCTCGCGATATCGGGGCCGCTCACGGATGCAAGCGTCCCGACGCTCTGCGCACTCACGACCAGCCACAGACATACGCACGGGCAACCTCTCGGCCAGATAGCGATGACCAGTGAAGCTGCTGCACGCGCGGCTCTCCTGTCGGCGCGGATCTGGTCTCTTGAGCCGAAGCTTCACCCTGAGAGCATTCGTGGCCTCGTCGTCCACTCGGCGAGCTGGACACCGACGATGCGGGAGCAGTTCGGCGGTATCCACGACCGACTCCTCGCGTGTGGCTACGGAGTTCCTGACGAGAGCATCGCGTCGGAGTGCGCGCAGGGGATCGCGACGGTGATCGTCGAAGACCTGATGCCCAACGCGGTCATCGAAGAGGAGCCAAAGAAGAAGGCGCCGAAGCGATCGACTACGAAGGCGACGGAGCCCAAGGTGCGCCGCAAGGTAAAGCTGTACCGTCTGCCGATCCCAGAGATCTTGCTCGCGGATTCGGATCCGGACGTCGAGCTGCGTGTCACGCTGTCGTACTTCGCCGAGCCCAACAAGTTCGGTAGGAACACGTTTCACGGGCTCGACCTCAAGTGGGACATGCAGGGTCCCCAGGAGTCAGGCGACGAGTTCCTCCAGCGCATCAACGTGCTGAAGCGTCCGAAGGGTTCGGATGGCAAGCCCTTAAAGGTCACGACGAAGAAGTCGTTCGACTGGGATCTCGGGATTCAGCAGCGCAGCCGAGGCACGGTCCAGAGCGATCGGTGGCGTGGAAAAATGTCCGCGTTGGTTGGTGATAAGCTCATCGCCATCGTTCCGGTTCTCGGCTGGTGGGAGCAGCGGCGAACGCTCAAAACCCAGGAGATGCGCTTCTCGCTCGTAGTCTCGGTATTCGGCCCCGGCGTTTACGCAGCCATCAAGCCGAGGATTGAGGCCGAAGCCTTCGTCCAGGTCGAGGTCTAGGTGGGGGAGCCCTGCCCGTAGTGTCCAACAAAGCATCGCGTGCGGTTCAAACGGCCTGCCGGGCGTAGAAGTTGGGAACAATACGGGAACCGAAATCGCTGTCGGCTCCCAAACTATTAAGAATGCTTAGCTTTTAAGTGGAGGCGCCGGGAATCGAACCCGGATCCGCGAGGCGTCCAATCAACCTTCGTTCACGTGCGTAGCCACAGATTAAGCCCGGTGGCGGGCTTTCGTGGATTCGGCCAGCGACCTAGCTCCCCTGTGTCTCATTCTCGAAGCAAGCAGCACACATCGAGAACCAGCCTTAGTGTTGACGCCCTTCTGCTACCAAGACAATCTGACAGTTGGACGGCTCTACAGTTTTTTAGGCTGCGAGAGCGAGTGCGTTATCGTTCGCAATTGGTACGGCCCATTTTGTAAGGTGGGACAGGCGCCACCGCACGCAGATTAACCTTCAGTCCCCACGTCGAAACCGATCGCCCCCGTGGGAGGGGAGTTAGTTGTTGAGAGGGCCCAATATGGCCATCCCGAGGCGTGCGTCAAGCTGGGCTCTGGTTTGGCGCATGTTTGTCGACAGAAACTGACATAGCGCGAGGCTTAGGCCCGGTCCGTGTCCGCTGCTAAATAGGCGCGCGCCAGCTCTTCCCATTCGGCTTCCAGTGAGCTTCGGCAGTGGGGCTTGCCAGCCTGCGCGTACCAATAGCCCGCGTTGGATTCATCGCCTTCACGCCGGTGCAGGTACGCGTGAAGCCAGGCGCCCTCGTTGTCGGGGAGGTCTTGCGCGATCGCATGGGCCCCATCCCAATCACCGTGTGCTTCAAGCCACAGCGCTTCGAGCCTTTTCCCCAAATTTTTGGGTTGCGGGCCTGAAAGCGCGTGCTTGAAAGCGTCGAAGTCCATTCGATCACATGCCGGGCGGCCAGAGCTTATTCACAACTTTCGAGAGCTTTTTCACCGTTTCAGGTTTCAATCCCGTGTGCGGATGCGGCCAGGGGAACGTCTGCGGCATCACGTGATTGCACGAGAAGGAGATCAGAAGGTCGCTCGGCGGCCCACCATTGGAGAAGGAGACGCCCACTTCGGCATACGCGCAGTTGGCATGCTCGGCCTGGAAATTATCCGGATCGCCAAGAATTTCGGCGAGTTCCTCGCGTAGGCCTGAATCGATAACCTGAGTTTGATTCAGAATGCGAAACGTATGAAAGCGCGGCGTGGTGTCCACGGCGGGTGCGAGCGGTGCACCTTGCGGCAACAGGCCGGGCGGCAGGAGTCCCGGAGGGATCAACTGCGGGAGAGTCTGTGCGGCTTGCTGGATCCACTGTTGGAGCTGCGGTGGCAAGCCAGGCACTGTTCCGGGCGCGGCAGCGGCATTCGGCGTGGCGGCTGCGGGGGGTGGCTCGAAGTTTTGCAAACGAAACGCGGTCACGTTGCTCGACTTCGCCTTGTCGAAGGGCACGGCGGGCGATTTGGCACAGCCGAAAGCAAGCGCCGTGGTGGCTGCGAGGGCAAAGAAAGCGGGGAAGCGAGTCATGCGGTGAATTCTCCGAGGGAGGCCAAGTTGGCCGAAGCGCTGGCATTGGCCAACCCCGGGACTTATAGGTCAATTTGAGGCGAGGCTCAAAATGTCGAAGATATTAGTGAGTGGTGGGACCGGTTTTGTGGGGAAGAGTTTGGTGGAGCGGCTTGGCGCGCTGGGCCACGAGGTCACGGTGCTCAGCCGGAGTGCCAAACAGCTCCCAGCTGGGGCCAAGAGCATTCACGCCTACACACCGCTTGAGCCGGGCGCGTGGTTTCAACATCTGGAGGGTCAGGAAGTTGTGATCAGCCTCGCCGGTGAGCGAGCGGTCGGTGTGCGGTATAGCGAAGAGAATAAGCAGCTGATCCGTGAAAGCCGGGTGCAGGGCACCCGAACGCTCGTCCAAGCGATGGCCCAAGCAGCCGTTAAGCCGAAGTTATTAATGAGTGCGTCGGCGATTGGTTTTTACGGCAGCGAGATCGGGACCGAGCCGCGGAGCGAGAGCAGCCCAGCCGGTGACGATTTTCTGGCGCAGGTGTGTGTGGAATGGGAAAGGAGTGCGGAAGAGGTGGAAGCCCTGGGCGTGCGCCTGGTGGTGTTTCGCTTGGGCGTGGTGCTCGGAAAGGGTGGGGGAGCGCTGGAGGCACTCCTCAAGCCGTTCCGAATGTTTGTCGGTGGTGAGGTGGGTTCGGGGAAGCAGTATTTTTCCTGGATCCATCTCGAAGATGTGGTCCGAGGTGTGGAGCATTTGCTGGCTGATCCTGAGGCACACGGCGCGTTCAACCTTACTGGCCCAAAGCCTGTGACCAATGCTGAGTTGACGCGCGTGTTGGGCCAAACGTTGCAGCGCCCCACCTGGTTTAAGGCACCCGCCTTTGCGTTGAAGCTGGTGTTGGGAGAAGGGGCGGCGCCGATCATTGGGGGCCAGCCCGTCTTACCGAAGCGCCTCTCCGAGCGGGGCTTTGAGTGGAAATACCCCGGCCTCGCTTCCGCGTTGGGCAATCTGCTCGCCTGAGCTATCGTGGGCCCCGCGCCTGATGCTCAAGGTCCACGTCCGCCACGTAGCTATCGCCCTCTCGCTGCTGTTCGTGGTGATCACTTTAGGTTCCCTGGGCCTCTTCCTGTTGGGTGGCGGTAATTATTCCTTCTTCGAGACAGCGTATTTTGCTCTGATCACGGTCTCGAGCGTCGGCTATTCGGAGCTGCCTCAAATGGAAAAATTCCCCGTGGCGCGCATGGTCACGGTAGTGCTGATCGTATGCGGAGTTGCTGCGATTGCATTTTTTCAATCAACACTCACCACGCTGCTCATTGAGGGCTACATCGGTAAGGCGTTTCGGAGTCGGGTCATGAACCAAAAAATAGCCGCGCTTTCTAATCATTTTGTGGTCGCCGGATGCGGGCGCACCGGGCGTTATGTCGTCGAGGAGCTCGTGGCCACGCGTCTTCCGTTCGTGGTGGTGGATCAAGACGAAGCCAAGCTTTCGCACTTGGCCGCGGAGCTGAAGATGGAGCTCCTGTGCGTGGTGGGGAACGCCACCGATGATCACGTGCTGATCGCCGCCGGCGTGGAACGGGCGAGTGGCGTTATCGCAGCTTTGCCCACAGATCCGGACAACCTATTCATCACGCTTTCGGCCCGAGCGCTGAATCCCTCCTCCCGCATCGTTTCGAAAGTTGTCGAGATTGAAAATGAGCCCAAGATCTTTCGGGCTGGGGCGGATTCTGTGGTCAGCCCGCATCGCATCGGTGGCTTGCGCCTGGTGAGTCAATTGATACGGCCCCGAGTCACCGAGTTTTTGGACCGCATGCTGCGGGTCACGAAAAACTTGAGATTCGATGAAGTGATGGTTCCCGAGAGTTCGGAGTACGCGAACAAAATTTTGCGCGACATCCCGATTCGACAGCAAACGAAGCTGTTGGTGATCGCGCTGCACGAGCCGGGGGACCATTACGTTTACAATCCCGGGCCAGACGCGGAAGTGAAGGCTGGGGCGGGACTCATTGTCATGGGTGAGCCTGAAGACGTGGCGAAGCTCAGAACCTTGTTTGGCGCGAGCAGCTCCAGCTCCTGGACGACCACAGATAGCCTCGGCTAGGCTGCGCGGCGTGTCACAGCTCTATCGCGTTGAGTTAGGTTCATTCGATCCCGAAGCCCGGGTTTGGAACGTGGATTTGTTGTCCGCCCATCATGTTCGCGTGGTCGCACTCAGGCAGGAAGCTGAGCCCCTCCTCGATCAGCTTTGGATGCACACCGTTGGCTCGCCGAAGATCATTTGGAAAGGGGGCGAAGATCTGCCGCCTGCTGGATTGATCGCGTTGGTGGAGCTCAAGCTGCCCAAACGCGCGGCCGCCGGGATCGTGGCACTCGCCGTGCTGCTCTTGGTGAGCGTGGGCGGGCTTGCCCTAGTCTACGGCAAGCTCAGCACCGCCCAGGCCACTCAGGAAATTTACAAGAAACAGAGTGAGGACCTCGCACGTGAAGCCAAGCTCAGTCGCGCTAGCGTGAAAGCTGAAGAGCTTCGCGCGCTCGCGAAGGGGTTGTTTACCCGTGGAGGCGAAAATTATGCGAAGCGCTAGTGGCTCTCGGGCAAAGCAACGTGCGGCGGTCGCCAGCGCGGCGTTCGTGGCTTTTTCCCTGTTAGGCGCTGTCGTTGTGGCGGATATGCCCATCCTCACGCACATTCCGGAGAAGCCGGGAATGAAGGCTTGCTACGTAGAAGTGCCTATCGGCAACGAGATCACATCGCTCCTGTGTTTGAGCGATGGCTTGAAGTCGCTCTCGAGCTTCGAAGTGCAGAAAGACGCCGAAAAGAAATGGCACGTTTCAGCTGCCAAGGGAGCCTTCGCGCTCTCGCGGCAGGCGCATCGCAATGCTCACCCCGAGGCTGCCAGTCTGTTCTATGGCGCAGCGCTGGTCAGTCTCTACGGCGTGCCGCATGCCATCCCGAACCGGGATAAAAAAGATCTGTGTGATGCTGCTGAAGAGGCGATCACCGCAGGCTGTCGCATCGATCGGTGCGAGGGTGCGGAGGGTGCCACTCATGCGCCAGATTTCGCGGAAGTGTTGGGCGCTTATCGACTGGGTTGTTTGCGCAGATTGCCTGCGGTGTGCCAGTGGGATGAGAAGAAGCCTCCTGTGTGTGGGAGTGCGCTCTTGGCGGTCCGGCAGGAGTGGTCGCAGTACTCCCGGTACGTCCGGGGGGTGTCGCGCGTACCACAGAGCGCAGAGCGTCTGGTTCCTGTCTTAGACAAGTGGAGGACAGCGCTTGAAAATTATGAAAAAGAGGTAGACGCCGCGGTGGACGCCGGTCGTCCCGTGGATGCTGCGCCCGAAGGTTCGGTCGTGTTGGTAGCCGGTGTTGAGGCCCGCACCGCATTCGAAACGGCCCTGTTGGATGCGCAGTCGCAGGCGCTAGGTGCGCTAAATGTTGAGGTTAAGACCGGGGTGTCGCCGCTCCTGGGGCTGTGGAAAAAGCAGGCCGCCAAGCTTAAGGAAGCCAAGAGTTTTGAGGCGCTACACCGCAACGATGCCCAGATTGAGGCATTGCAAGTGGCGATTAACGGATTGACGCGTTAGCTGCACGGAATTGCCAACTGAACGGCTGACCACGGTTCGTCGCGGTGGCGTCTGCGGCGTCTGCGGCTCCACGGCGGTTAAGCGTGACTTGTTCGAATGGGGATTCCCCTCGTGGGGCCTTGGGCTCTATCCTCTGGGGTCCTCATGGGGAACCCCGAGCCAGCCAGCGGCGTCACGCCGTCCGACTCTTCGTTTGAAGCCGAGCAAATTTCGCGCGAGCGATTTAAGTCAACGTTGGATTTGGGGGAAGGCTCCATCGAAGCACTGCTTGAAGAAGCGGAGCGCGTAGCGCAACTCGGCAGTTGGGCATGGGACATTGAATCCAATCGGGTAACTTGGTCCGAGAATTTGTATTCGCTGCTTGAATACGAGCCAGGCCTGGACACGCCGTCCTTAGATGCACTGTGCGCGCGTGTGCACACCGAAGACAATTCACTCATGATGCTGCTGGTTGAGCGGGCCAAGCACACGGCTCAACCGCAAAGCGTTGCCCTGCGGCTGCAGTTGCCGCAGCATGGCGAACGGCATGTGCTGATTCGAGGTCGCGCACTCCGGAGTGAAGACGGGAAGATTGTGCGTGTGGTCGGCACGGTGCTCGATGTCACTGAACGGCGGGCGATGGAGCAAGAGCTCGCGAAACGCACCGAGGAGCTAGCCGAGAGCGAAGCGCGGTGGCGTTCGATCGCAGAAACTCCGTTCGATTTCATCGTTTTGGTGGATGAGCATGGGGTGTATCGTTGGGTGAATCGCACTGCCGAGGGTGTGAATCTGGATGAGATCATCGGCCGCGCCTCCATCTATGATTTTCTGGATGCCGCGTCGCGCCCAATGGCTGAAGCGGCACTCGCTGAGGTTTTCCAAACGGGTCAGGCCTCGTACTACGAGGGTTATGCGCCCACACTGGATGGTTGGTTTGGCAACGCGGTAGGCGCTTACAAGAAGGCCGGGAAAGTGGAGCTTGCGTGCATTTTGACGCGAGATATCTCCGAAGCGAAACGCGCGGAGGCCGAGGTGGTGCGGCACGCTCGCATGTTGGCCGAAGCCGAGCGCATTGCTCATGTCGGGAGTTGGCAGTGGGATAAGGCCAGTGGGCGCTTGGATTGGTCCGAAGAGCTGTATCGAATCTTCGGAGTCGCGCGTGAGACCGCGCCTACGCAGGAGCTGCATGACGCCCTGGTTCTGGATCGAGATCGTGCGCGAATTAAGCAAATTGTGGCCGACGGTTTCACCACTTCAAACTCGATCGTTTACGAGTACAGAATTCGGCGCCAAAGCGATGGAGCGATCCGGCAGCTGCAGACAGCGGGCGAGGTCTTGCGGGATGCTGCGGGAGAAATCACTGGCTTCCTCGGAGCAACCGTCGATCTCACGGAGCGCAAGGAGCTTGAAGAGAAGATGGCACGCACCGAACGCCTCGAAGCACTCGGCCGGTTAGCTGGAGGCTTGGCGCATGATTTCAACAATGTGCTGACCGTGATTTTGGGCCAAGTCGAGCTAGCTGGCCGAAGCCCTAGCCTCGAGCCACACGTGCGCGATTCTCTCAAGACGATCGGCCAAGCCTCGGAGCGTGCTTCGCGGATGACTCAACAGCTCTTGGCATTTGCCAGCCGACAGGTGCTCGCTCCACGCGCTATCGAGCCGCGGGCAGAAATTCAGAGCCTGGTGCGCCTCTTTCAGCCGTTGCTGGGGGAAGACATTCGGATTGTTCTGAATTTTGCGGAACCAACCTGGCCCGTGCGCGTGGACCCATCGCAGCTTGAGCAGCTCGTCATGAATCTTGTCATCAACGCTCGCGACGCCATGGAACGTGGGGGCACACTCACCATCGCGACTGCCAACGTGACTCGACCGAGCGAAGGTGGGGTGGGCGAGTGGATGCGGCTGACAGTTGCGGACACTGGAAGCGGTATCGCAGAGGAAGTTCGCCGCCACCTCTTCGATCCATTCTTCACGACCAAGTCGCAGGGTAAGGGCACCGGACTCGGGCTCGCAACGTGCGAGAATATCGTTAAACAGGCCGGTGGCTTCATTGAAGTGGAGTCCCAGCTGGGTGACGGGGCGGCTTTTCATGTCTATCTGCCGCGCAGCGAGGCGCCGGCATCCAAAGCGGGTCCGATCTCCGAGTATCCGTCAAGCGTCATGGGGTCTGAGACGATTCTTATCGTGGAGGATATGGTGCTCATTCGCCGGCTCTGCGTGCGTGTGCTTTCTGGCCTAGGCTACACCACGCTCAGTGCGGAGACGGCCGCTGAGGCGCTCGAAGTGGTAGGAGCACACCCGGGGCCGGTACACTTGATCCTGACGGACATGGTGTTGCCCGATCGCCCAGGCGTGGAGTTGGCGGCGGAGTTGCTGTTGCTCTTCCCCGCGGCGCGCGTGTTATTCACCTCAGGGTATTCCGAAGTGACGATTCCGGTGAGCTTCGGGTCGCGCCATCAGTTCTTACCCAAGCCCTTTACGCCAACCAGCTTGTCGAAGAAGATCCGCCAAATCTTGGATGACGCGGGCAGCGCGGAGCCGAACTGAAAGAAATACAAGTTAACGCTTGGCAGGTTCTGGCGCACTGAGCGCTTCGTGACCGGCGCACTGCCGCACGGGAAGCCGTGGATACTTTGGAAACACACGGTCAAACCTCGAGCGTTCGCAGAACAGAAAAATGCTGCCTTTGGCGCCCTTCACGGGCCTCAAGTGGCGGCAGGTGCCGCACAGGCCTGCGTCTTTCTGGTAGTCGCGGGTGATCGTCACAACTCAGGCTACTTCTGGAATGCGCTTCGAGGTACAGCAAGGGCCTCGTGAAAGGCCAAAGAAATCAGGTGAGGCAAGCTAAGCTCCGTCGCTATCGCGCCCAGGCCGTCGGGTGGTTGAGTGTGTTGCTGCTGATGTGCAGCCTCGTCGCGTGCCGTCGCGCAGTTCCGCTGCCCACGCTCGGGAAAATCGGAACCTTCCAGCTTCAGGATCAAGCAGCACAGCCATTCTCTCCCGAGAAGCTGCGGGGCAGGGTCTGGGTCGCGGCTTTCATGTTCACGCGTTGCCCCATTATCTGTCCGCGCATCACGCGCCAGATGCAGCAGTTGCAAGTCATCGCCAAGGCGAAAAAGCTTGAGGTGAGCTTCGTGAGCATCAGCGTGGACCCGGAAAACGACACGCCCAGCGTGCTTCGCCAGTACGGAGCGAAATATGGCGCCGACTTTGCGACATGGTCCTTCCTCACGGGCGATTATGCACTGATCAAGCAAACGGCTGAGCAGGGCTTCAAGCTGGCTCTGGAAGGGCGGGCTGATGCCAAGCAAGCTGACTTCGGGATCACGCATGGCTCGCACCTCGTGCTGTTGGACGTCGAAGGTCAGATCCGCGGCTACTATCGCAGTAGCGAAGATGAAGCCATGAAGCAGCTGATGGTCGACGCCGGGCGTTTGATTGCCGAAGCGGAGTGAGCGGCGGAGTGAGCGGCGGAGTCAGCCGTCTTCAGACAGCGACACGAAGCTTTGGAGCTGGGAACGCCGCGCTTCCAAGCTCGCAATATCGCGTGCCAGGGCCGTGATGTGCCCTACTTTTCGGGCGTGGCGGGCAGATTTTCCGTAAACATGCAGGTGCGCGTCGGGCACACTCAATACGTCGGCGAGCGGGCACTCTCTGCCAATCAGGTTGAGCATCACGCTGTGTGCCCGGGGCGAGGTGTCGCCGAGCGGGAGTCCGAGAATCGCGCGCAGGTGGTTCTCGAATTGGCTGGTGGCAGAACCCTCGATGCTAAAATGTCCGGAGTTGTGCACACGCGGTGCGAATTCGTTGGCGTACAGGCTGCCGTCTTTTTCGAAGAGCTCGAGCGCTAAGACGCCCACGTAGCCCAAATGCTGAAGGAGCGAGCTCGCGTAGCTTTCGGCTGCGGCCTGGAGCTGGCTAGAAGTGTTCGGTGCCGGGCTCAGCGTGGTGCGCAGGATGCCGTTCCGATGCTCGTTTTGCACCAGCGGATAGAATGCGCGTTCACCGGTTTTGCTTTGTACGGCCAAGATGCTGAGCTCGCGTGTGAAACGCATGAATTCTTCAGCGATCATGGGTACAGCGCCCAGCTCTTGATGCGCTGCCTTGGCCTCGCCGAGCGAATGCACCACGCGTTGGCCTTTGCCATCGTAGCCCGCGCGCCGTGTTTTCAGGATGAGTGGGGAGCCCAATTGTTCCAGTGCCGGGGCCAAATCATCTTCAGAATCCACGCGAACAGTGCCCACGGTCCGGATGCCGAGCTGCTCGAAGCACTGCTTCTCCACCCACCGATCCTGGGCCACCGCGAGTGCCGCCGGATCCGGCGCGACGTGCACATTTCGGCGCAAAAGCTCGGCTGCGGCGTGTGCCGGCACATTTTCAAACTCATAGGTAACGACCTCTGCCTGGCTGAGCGCTTCGATAGCTTGAGGAGAATCGTACTCGGCTTGGATGTGTTGAGCCGCAATGGCCGCCGGCACATTCGTTCCTGGATCCACGCAAATGAAACGGAGCCCGAGCGGGGCCCCCGCAAGAGCCAGCATGCGCCCCAGCTGACCACCGCCCAGTATGCCAACGAGCACGCCTTCGCTCATATCACTCAGCACTGGGGTCTGGAGCGGAAAGCACGGCGGCCGTTTGGGCTGCGCGATAGTCGATCAGCCTGGCTTGAATCGCTGGGTACTTATTGCCAAGTGAGGCAGCCGCCAAGAGCGCCGCATTGATCGCTCCCGCGCGCCCAATCGCTAAAGTGCCCACCGGCACACCAGCTGGCATTTGCACGATCGATAGCAGGGAATCCATCCCGTTCAGCGCCTTGCTCTGCACGGGCACGCCCAACACTGGCAGGTGGGTTAGGGCTGCGATCATGCCCGGCAAATGCGCGGCTCCGCCGGCACCTGCAATGATGATCTCAAGTCCACGAGGCGCGGCTCCCTTGCTATATTCCACCAAAAGATCGGGAGTGCGGTGCGCCGAAACCACGCGCTTCTCGTAGGGAATGTCCAGCAGGTCCAGCGTTTCGCAGGTGTGCGAGAGGGTTTCCCAATCGCTCTTGGAGCCCATCACCACACCGACGAGGGGGGAGCCATGGGGGCTTTTCGGTTGGGGCGTCAAAGTGGGCGCAATCTACTCGCGGAGCTTGCGTCGACTCAAGGCCCAGATCCTTGCTAGCTTCGCTTCCATGCCCCATTGGAGTTCTCGTGCATTAGCTGGCTGTTTCTTGGCTCTCCCCATCGCCTGCGCCGGGGCCCAAGCGGCTCAGGTGAAGCAGAAGCGAACCCTGCCGCACGCGGGCGCCGCGAAAACGACCCAGCCTGCACCAGCCAGCGCGCGGCCTAAAGCATCCCCGAAGCCTGCCAATCAGAGCGCTGCAAAGCCGGACAAGAAGGCGGCGCTTGAAGCCAAGGAAGCCAAGGAGGCCTGCCCCGAAGGCATGAAGCTGGTTGAGGGTGAGTACTGCAGCGACGTGGAGCACGCCTGCTTGAGCAGCTGGTACGACAAATCCAACAAGAAGACGATCTGCGAGAAGTTTACCGAAGGCAGCGCCAAGTGCGTGGGAACACGCTCAAAGAAGCGCTACTGCATCGATGCTTATTCGTATCCCAATCGCGCCGGCGAAAGGCCCGAGGTGATGAATCGATTTCACCAAGCGGAGGTCAAGTGTGCGGCCCTTGGTAAACGCATGTGCACCGAGAGTGAGTGGACGTTGGCTTGTGAAGGCCCAGAGATGAAGCCATTCCCATATGGCTATGCTCGCGACACCAATAAATGCCACGGCGATGTGCCCTGGGATGCTCCGAAGATGCCGAAGGTGGCCCAACGGGATGAGGCCGAGCTATCGCGCTTGTGGAAGGGCGTGCGGAGTGGCAGTCAGCCTGAATGTGTGAGCGATTACGGCGTCTTTGATTTGCCTGGCAACAACGACGAAGTCGTGGCCAGTGAAACCCTCACCAGTGATTTTCGCGGCAAGTTCGAGAGCGTGCACACGGGTGGCCCTTGGTATAAAGGGGTGCGGAATCAGTGTCGGCCCAAGATTTATACGCACAACGAGGACTTTTATTACTACTTCTTGGGATTCCGCTGTTGCTCCGAGCCGGTGGGCACCGCCACCGATCCGCGCACGCCCAAACAAATCAAAGCCGGCTGGGATTTCAAGCGCGTTGAGAAGAGTGCCGGCTTCACCCGCGAAGACTATCAAGCGCTCCTGAAGCTCAAGCGAGAACACCCCGATTGCGGCTGCAAGCCGAAGGACAAAAAGTGCCGTACGCTGTGTGGCACGCTGCTCGGTCCGGACACGAAGGACTACAAATAGGAGCTAAACAACACCCGTGCCAAGGCTCCCGCTGCGAGCCCCGCGAGCACATCATCCGCCATGATGCCGACCCCCGCAGGTTTCAGCGATTGAACCTTATCGATCAGGCTTGGCTTGGTGATATCGAAGACACGAAACAGCACGAAGGCGGCAGCTTGGCTCGCCAGGCTAAGCGAGGACACCATCCCCATCGCAATCAGTGTTCCGGCGACCTCGTCGATCACCACCTTTTGCGGATCTTCTTCGCCCGTAGCTTCTGCGTAGCGTTGTGCGGCCCACACCCCGAGGCCTGAGATCGCCACAATCGCTCCTAGGTGGGCAGGCCAGGGCAATAACGTGAGTGCGAAATGCAAGGGGATTGTGCCCAGCGAGCCGACGGTGCCCGGAGCAATGGGCGAGAGCCCGCAGCCGAACCACGTTGCGATCAACCGTGGTAGCACTTTGCCCGGCACTCAGCCTCAACCTCACAGATCGTCAGGAACGATCTTGCAACTGACGGCATCGCCGACCGGAACTTTGCTCGGCTCTTGACCCCAAGCCCCCGTCTTGAACCAGCGCAAATTCGGGCGATCCAACTCGCCGATGAACTTCACTTCGCATTGGGCCACGAAGCGCCCGAGCTTCTCTTTTGGAATATTTGCGGGTGGCTCACTGTGCAGGCGCATCGCCACATCGGGATACGTCCACAGGCTAGAGACGGCGAGCAAAAGATTGTCCGGCCAGGTTCGGTACGGCTGAATGATGTTTAACTTGTTGTTGTCGAGGGGTTCGCCGGGCCGGCGTGGCCAGGCTTCGGTGGTCGATTTGTAGGAGCAATGCTTGCCGTCGATCGCGGTGGGGTAGGCGCAGTCGAGCATCTCGTAGTCAGCCGTCACGATCGTGATTTTGATGGTGTGGGTGGTGCCCACCTTCCAGTTGGCGGCGCTCAAGGCGGGTGGACCCTGCTTGTCGATGCTGCGGCGCAGCGGCTCGCAGAAGGGCACAAACGACATCCCGAGCAGCAACGCGAGTGCAATCCAGAATCTGCCACCGATCACTTCGGGCAGTTCGTACGGCGGGCGTTTTTTCGCCGGGCGAACAGGCTGAGAGGGTGGAGCGCTGGTCGGATCGAGAGGGGTGGCCGGCATACGGAGGGCGGTTGGATACCTCAAACCCAAGGCAAGGCCCAACCCCTTGCCACAGTTTCGTGGGAAAAGTTCGAAAAACGCGAGAATCTGAAGCATTTGAGCGCGGTGTACTCGCATTTTGCCCGGCTTGGGTCAGCCATGCCAGGCTCGCTGTCTCGTGACCCCGACAGATATCTACGCGCGCACCAAGAAGCCGAAAGACCTGCCGTGGAACACCTACGTGTGCCGGCCACTCGCGGCTCTGATTGTTTTCGCGATTGCTAAGACCAAGATAACGCCCAATCAGGTCACGTTGGCGTCGGCGTTCATCGCGCTGATTGCGGCGCTGCTTCTGGTCTTGCTCCCGGGGCACGTCGGGCTCGTGGTGGCGATCTTAGTGTATGAGTTTTCCTACATCTTGGACTGCGTGGATGGGATGCTGGCACGGCTGCGCAATGTGCAGTCGATTCAGGGGCATTTGCTCGATTTCTTAATGGATGAGCTCAAAGCTTTCTTGATCCTCGCGGCGGTAGCGGTGCGGATATTTTTGGATCGGGGGGATGCGCGCGTGTTGTTGGTCGGGTTGCTGGGCCTGATGTGTTTGGCTTCAGGCATCGGCATGACGTCGTTTTTGCGGCGCCCTGAGATCGCGCCTGCGGCGGCAGTGACGCAAGAGCCCACGGGGCTTCGCCGGTTGTTGGGTTTCGTTGAAACCGTGGGGCACTGGTTGATTCATTACCCTTCGTACATTTGGCTGGCGGCGCTCTTCGGCAAAATGGAGCTGTATCTCGTGCCTTATGTGATCGTGAATGCGGGCTACGCGGCGCGCGCATTTCTCGGGATCACGCTGCGTTTTGGGCGTTCGGCTACGGTTCCCGTGGTCTTTTCAGAAACGCCTCCAAGATCGTCTGATGATGCAGCAGGCTGACTTGCCCGCTGCTGATTTTTGGGGTTTCTCGGCGCGCTGTTTCCAAGAGCGAATGGAGCGTCGTGGAGTCTAGGTAGCTGAGCCCCTCCGGGAGGCGTGGCGCGGCACTCAAGGTCTCGCCGTTTGGACTCGCGAGTACGAAATTCCAGAGCCCCAAGCTGGGGACAGGCGCGGAATAGATCAGCGTGCTGAGCCCTGCGGCATTCAGGGTGGCAACCAGATCGGAGAGCACCTGAGCTGGCGATTTGGCCGCTGTGGCTTGCAGCGCGATGATGCCGCCGGGGGTCAAGTGTTCACGGAGCAACTGAAAGCAGAAGCGCGTGTAATACTTGCCGACGATGGTGTCGTGGGGGTCAGCTAGATCCACGATGATGGCATCGAATGTTTGTGGGTTGGTTTGCAGCCATACGAGAGCTTCCTCACCCACGACCCGAATTCGCGGGTCCAAAAGGGCGTGCTCGCTGCGCAGCTCAAGCCAGCGCACGTTGCGTGAAAGTTGCAATAAATCAGGGCTTTCTGGCAGCAGCCAGAGCTCGCGCAGCTCAGGGTAGCGCAGGATTTCCCGGGGCCCCAGGCCATCGCCCGAGCCGAGCAACAAGATGCGTGAGCGCTTGGGCAGAAGCGCCAGCGCGGGATGCACGAGGCTCTCAAAATACCTTCGTTCATCAACGGCTGAAACACGCAACAGCCCATTAGTGAAAATCTGGAATTGCTTTTCCCCTGCCGTCAGCGCCACGCTCCCCCGCGGCCCTTCGCGATACAGCAAGACAGTGTTCTGGTATGCCAGAAGTGCCCGCGCCGGAACCCAGCGTTCGAGCCACCACAGCCCGCTCAAGAACACCACAAGTAGTATCAGCGTGCACTTGGGCACTGCCCGGGCCAATGGGATCGCTAAAAGCTCCAGGCGTTTAAGCGTTCCAAGTGCACCGAGGCTTGCGGCTCCGAGCAGCATCCCCAAGATCGCTCCGGCACGCAACGGCCCCAGGGTCTGCAACGCCAGAAACAAAAGGATGCTGCCGCCGACCACCAAGAACAGGCGCAGTGGTCCGAATGCCCGTTCCACCAAGGCACCCGCCAGCGCCAGCTTCAGAAAGCGAGCGCTCAGCACCAGCCCCACGCCAAACAGCCCCCCGCCAACGGCGGCGTAGGCGAAATAGAGCCCAAAGAGCGCTGAATTCCCAAGCCAAACGTACCAAAAGATTCCGGAAAATCCGCAAAAAACCGCGGCAAAAACGAGCCAGCTTGGCAACAGCAGGTACTCCAAATCGCGCTTCCACGCGAAGAGCATGCCTGCTGCCAACGCGGCGAACACGACAGCGTCAAACCACGTGGAGTCAGCAGCCGGACCCGGCTCAAGGTGCAGGGCTGGCACGCGAATCAGAGTTTCAAACAGTGAAATCCCGAGCAGGCTCACGGCCGGCAGCGTGAAGCGCGTGAGCGCGATGGCGGTCTCGTGATGGGCTCGCTCGGGGGAAGCTGGGCTACTTTCCACCAAAGAAGATCCCGGAGCCACGCGAGAAACCCGAAACGGGCGTGTCGTCCGACAAGGCCGAGACCACCACGATCAAGACCACCACGATCACAATAAAAGCAATCACGGCTCCCGAGAGCTCGGAGCCGCCACTGCTCGCAGCATTCGGCGTGTCGGCGCCAGCCGATTTGAGCGGCAGCCCAAAGGCTTGCGCAATCAAGCCCCAGGCCATCGGCTTGGCTGAGGAATAGCGCACCTCCCCGGGTGATTCCTCACGCGAGAGCGTGAAGCGCCCCACAACATAGTCCGAGGAGCGTGTTTCTTCGCCCACCGAACATTGCCAGTACACCTCGCCCAAGACGTACTCCACGCGCACGCGGTTGCTGTATTTTTGCCGATAATTGCGGCCTTCCCAGGTGAGTGCCCGCGGGCTAGCGGAGGTGTCGATTTCTGCCGAATTCACCGGTGAGATCCAGGCCCAACCCGTCTCCGGATCTTTGACGAGCCAGCGAAAACCCACGCCCTGAGCAAACAACAAGTATTCTTCCCAGCTGTAAGGCTCACCTTCAAATTCGGTCCCGCGTCGCAGATAAGCTGCGCAGATGTACGGAATGCCTTCGAAGCTGCCTCGCGAGCCCACCGGGATATCGGGCTGTTGCGCCGCGGCTTCTTGAGTCGCGACAATTTTCTGGGTGGCGATGTCGGAAAGGGCGCCGCAGTACGGACAGCCAAGCCGCTGCGCTCGCTCTCCGCTCAGCTTGGGAACATCACCGCCACAATTGGGGCAACGGATGCTGGTGGTTTTGATCTTCTGGACGGTGCGCGGGCCCGCAGCCGTTACCTGAAGCTCGGTCTCGGCGAGCGTGATACCGACGAAGGCTTCGGGCGCACCCTGTTCGGGACCATAATCCAGGGTCGCAAAGCGCTGCTGGGTGCCCGAGAGATCGGCGTAGAAGCGAACGCTACCAGGCAGCGTTTTTTCCGGGAGTTCGCCCTCCGCCGAAACAATGGTGGCGCTCTTCAGCTCATTCACGCGGAAGCGGCCCGCATGACCGAGGTCAACGTCTTGATCGAGGGCGAGCTGCGCGAAGAGCGGCCCACGACCTCGGGCGCCGAATAGGTGAGCTGCCACTGACCCTCCGCGTAGGCGAGCCAGCCCCACTCGGCCGCGTGATTCAAGGAGAGGTAATACTCATCCCAAGGCCCGAGGCCGTGATCGAGTTGAACACGCCCCATGACCTTGAAGGGGCGCCCCGCGAGCGTGCCTTCGTCGCCCACGGCAACCAGCGAGGGCGTATTCGCAAGCGCAGCTACCTGGCCGAGGTGCTCGAGGCCGCGATCGGTGCGGACGACCGTGAACTTGCAGAATTCGCACACCTTCGCCAACGAGGCGCCGAGCGCGAATTCGATGGGTGCCCCGCAATTCGGGCAGCTGCCTTGTGCAATCGCCATTCAGCTCAGCTTAGCTGCGATCGAATGCGTCGTTCACCAGCGATTTGAGTTCGTCATGTTGGGAACTCTTCGGTTTCCGTGCCGGTGGGCGCGGTGCGGTGCTACTTTCACCCAACAAAAACTCCGACTCTTCGCTGACCGTCTTGGGTGCGAGCCATCGCCCGAGCCAACTGCGCCGCGGTTCAAGCTTGAAATTCCCGAGTGCGACGAGCTCAGGACTGTGCTGAAGGCTCGCGATCAGTTCGGGATTTGAGCGGACTAACAGCCACGCTTCGTCGAAGGCTTCCTTCTGGGTCACGGGCAAGACGCGGAGCACGACTTTGGCGGGAGTTGCCGAAATGGCGCCAAATAGCGCCGTGGCGAGTGCTAACTCGGACGGCCCGAGGCTCGTGATCTGCGAGATGCGCGGCCCACCGCAACCTTTGGCGTAGATATAAGAGCCAAGCAGCAGAAGTGGCCCCATGCCGAGCTGGACGGCCACGAGCTCGCTCGTGATGTCGAGGGGCTCTTCAATCGGCGTCCCTGGCTCGTGGGTTTCCAAAAGGAAAATCAGGCCTAAAGCACGCGCTAACTCGGCCGTTAGTGCAACGGGGTGGAGCAACTCGGGCAGCGCGACATTGAGCTGCCAGCTCTCGCCTTGATCGACAACGCGTTGAAAGCTGCCTCCCACCGCAGCTGGACCACAGCCGCCGGAACCGCATTGGCTCGGCGCTACTTCGCCTTCCAGATCAGGTGCGAGCAGGGCGAGCTGGATAGGCATGTCCTGCATCCCCGCATGTTGCTGCAAACGCGAGAGCAAGCGTTGAACGCTCTCGGCATCGCCCACGTAGGTATCGGGAAAGAACTCAGCGTTTGGAAGAATCATCGGACGTTGGCCGAACTCCCCGCTCAAGTGCGCGCGCACGTTAGCGAGGCGTTCGATGAGCTCTCTCTCGGCGGGCTCTCCTGCTGATTCCATCCCAGCAGCATAGCCGATGCGGCCTAATCCTGCCCCCTCCGGCCGCGCTCCATCTCCGCAAGCCGGCCAATTACGCCTTCCGCGACGATATCCATCACCCGCCGTATGAGCTTATCGCGGGATTGGGGGTCGCCTCCGAACGAGATTTCACTTCTGGCGCGCTTGCCTTTGGGAAGCGAGCCCGTCGCGCGACAGCTCACGCGTAGCAGCTTGCCTTGGCGTTCAACCCCGAGCAGTTCCACCGTGAATTTGTATTCAATCTTGTGTCCCCGCCCCACGCCCCAGTCCATACGGCGAGCATGGCGTGCGAGCGAGCTCCGCAGGTGGCGCTCAAGAAGCGGAGCGTCGGGCAGATCTTGCGGAAAGGAAAGCTGCGTGAGCAGCACGCGCGGGCGCCCTTCCAGCTGGGCCGATTCTTCGAGGACGGGTGGCGCGCCAGCTTTCGCGTTGGCCGCGAATGATCCGAGGCACACCGAGGCCACGATCGTCACAGCGAACAGGCTGAGCTTCATGGGATGCAGCTAGTGGCAAAGTGTTGGCTGGGCCAACAAAACGGCGGAAGACCGTGATCGAGCGGTCAGCCTTCGGTTGGATCGGCGCCCACCCCGGTGCCGCGAAGCTCGGCCGCCGCCCCGCTGGATCAGGGAGAAGGCTAGCCATCACCGAAGCGCCCCCGTAACGTCGAGCTTACTGCATGCCCACCCAAGGCCCAGAAATCCCGATGGACACCGACGTCGATATCGTGGTGATCGGAGCGGGCGTGAACGGAGCGGGGGTGGCACGCGATGCCGCACTGCGCGGTTGGCGCGTGGCACTCTTTGAACGGAATGATGTCGGTTTTGGTGCCAGCGGTAATTCGAGCGGGATGATTCACGGGGGCCCGCGCTACCTGAGCCACAACCCGGACGTGACCCGTAGCTCGTGCCTGGATTCCGGCCATATCCAAAGGATCGCACCGCACCTACTCTTTCGGATCCCGTTTTTGGTGCCGATGTACGGAAAGCGCGGGCTGCTCTCTAAGCTAACGCTCACGGCCTACGATGCTTTCTTCGATCTGTACGATGATTATCAACCGCTGAAACACGGTAAACCACACGCTCGCCTCTCGGCAGCCGAGTTGGCGACCCTTGAGCCAGGCCTCGCTGAGACCCAGGGTGGCGTGACCTTCGACGAATGGGGTATTGATGGCGTGCGTTTGTGCACCGCCAACGTGACAGACGCCGTGGAGCGTGGCGCGCAGTTCTTCAATCACACGACGGTGACGGAAATTCTGCGTGGGCACCAAGGCCGCGCCACCGGTGTCCGCTATCGCAACACCATCACGGGGGAAACGGGCCGAATTTCCGCCCGAATCGTGGTGAACGCGACCGGCGCCTGGGCTCCTATCACGGCGACGTTGGGCAAGCTCGACGCCAAGAGTGCCCCGATCCGACCGGGCAAGGGCATTCACGTCTTTTTAGATCGACGGCTCACCAACTATGCGATCGTTTGCAACGCCATCGATGGGCGCCAAGTGTTCCTCATGCCCTGGCAAAACATGAGCGTGCTCGGCACCACGGATGATGATTTTTACGGCGACCCCGACGATGTTTTGGCGACGCACGATGAGGTGCGTTATCTGTTTCAGGCCATTTCCCGTGTGTTCCCGAGCATTGCGGAAGCGCGAGCGATCGGCACGTGGGGTGGGGTGCGGCCAACGCTCCACGCTTGGGGGCCCACGGAAGATGAGCTTTCGCGCGAGCACGAGATCGTGGATCACACCGCCGCGGGCGCCCCCGGCCTGTACTCGATGATCGGCGGAAAGCTCGCCAGCTATCGCCTGTTCGCGGCCGAGATGGTGGACGAAATCACTCGGGTTTTTGGCAAATCTCAGGCCTGCACCAGCCACACGAGCGCCTTGCCGGGTGGCAGCGAATCCGTCGATCCGATGGCGCTCGTGATTGAAGGCGGCATGGAGGCGGTCACGGCAACACGCCTGGAATATCGACACGGTGATCGGAGTCGCCGCGTGCTCGAGCGCATGCAGCGGAATCCAAGAGAATCTGGAGTGGTCTGTCCGTGTGAGCCCGTCACCGAAGCGGAGATCCGCTATGTGGTGGAGCACGAATGGGCCGTCAATGTTGAAGATGTGTCGCGGCGCACGCGCCTCGGGCTGGGTGCGTGTGGTGGGATGCGTTGTGCACTCGCCTGTGGGCGCATCGTGGCGCACGCGACGCAACAAGCACCGAGCGTCGGAACCCAAATGGGCCTCACGTTTTTGAGAGCGGCAGCCCGGCGCAGACTGCCCACGCTTGGGCCCCAGCAGGCCCGGCAAGAAGCGTTCGCCTTGGCTTGCCTGGCGAGCGAAGTGGGCCACAAATGACGCTTTCGCGCGTCGTTGTGGTGGGTGCCGGGGTGGCAGGAGTGGCTGCCGCTTGGGCTCTCGTGAAACGCGGCGTTCAGGTAACGTTACTCGAGCAGCGTGCTGGCTCGAGTGAGTTCGCCTCTGGCATGGTGTACGGAGCTCCCGAGGTCTTGACTCCGGCGGTTCACCGTTTTGTTCAAGACATGGATCTGTGGCGGGCCTGGCAGGGGGAATGGAACGTGACCTCCCAGGGGCAGATCACGCGCAGCCTCGCCGCGGATCGGGCGCTTTTGGATCTCTCTCAACTGGCGGGCAAGACCATCGGTGTTGCCGATCTCGGACGAGACGATTGGGATGGGGAATTGATGGCGGGCGTGCTGAATGAGCAGGCTTGGGCCGTGCAGACGCACACGCGATTTGTGGCGGTGGCCGTCAGCGGATTGGGATCCAACGCGGAGCGTCGCATTCCGGCGGCGGATTTTGCGGCATTGCAGGATGAGCCTGAACGTGCGGAGTGGCTGGCATCGCAACTCGCGGAGCAGGAGAAGCGAGACGCCTGGCTCTTGGGGCCGTGGTTGGGGCTCGTCGAAGATGTGGCAGTGGGCTTGAGTTCGCGGCTCCAAGTTCCGGTGGGGGAGTCAGCGTCCCGTCCTGGCGGTGCTGCCGGCGTGCGTTGGTCACAGGCGCGCGGTCGATTGTTGGCGCAGCTGGGGCTTGTTCCGGAGCTGGGCCAGCTGAGCGAGGTGAGCCTTGTGGCAAGCGGGGTTGAGCTGAGCGTCGCCGGTCGGGACGGAAAAAATGCGCTAATTATTGCCGATGCCGCCATTCTGGCAACCGGCGGCGTGGCCGCAGGCGGCATTGCCTTCACAGGGTCTCTGGCTGAGCCAAGTACGCAGGGGCTGGAGCTGGCTTACCGTGCGCCACTTTTGCTGGAGCTCGATGGCGAGTTGCTGGCGTCTCCAGGTTCACGCTGCCCCGTTTCGTTGCAATCAGATCTTGGCGGGCTGGAGCGGGTTGGGGTCGATCCCGCGCGGCTTTCGCGAGAATCAAGGGGGAGATTGGCGGTTGCCGGCGATTTGGTGGTGGGTGCGCCGTGCAGCATTGGGGCCGCGGCGAGTTCTGGGCTGCTGGCGGCTGAATCACTCCGGCTCAATTAGGCCGCCGTCAGGGACTCCCGGGCGTCTCGCCCGAGTGCCGAGGCGATGTGCTCTACCGCGGCTCGGAGTTTTGCTTTGGCGCGCTCTTCGAGTTGTCGGACGCGCTCCCGAGACACACCGAGCCTTCTGCCTATCTCCGCGAGCGTGACCTCGGAATCCGAATCTGCCAAGAGTCGAGCCTCAGCGATATAACGTTCGCGCTTGTCCAGGCATAGCAGAGCTTCTGCGATCAGTTTCTTTTGGAACTCCGCGTTCTGTGAGTGGGAGATGCTGGCTTCTTGGGAGGCGTCGGCACCAGCTAAATTCTCGAGCAGCGAGGCCCCTTCTGCTCCTTGGGGCAGGTCTATCGAAACGTCCGTATTGTCAATTTGCCTCAGCAGCTCACGCACCTTGTCCACCGGCATGGCGAGCGTTCGCGCCATGTCTTCGAGCGCTTGCTGGGAGTCCCCAAACTGATTCATGCTCTTGGCTCGCTCGCGTCGAAGCTTGAAGAAAATGCGGCTTTTGAGCGCGCCTCGCCCACTCCTTGCCACGCTGAAGTTCTTGAGCACAACCCCGACAATTCGCGCACGGATCCAAAAAGTGGCGTACGTCACGAAACGTAGTTCGCGCTCCGGCTCATAGCGATCTAGCGCTTCCAGTAACGCAAAATTACCCTCCCCAATCAGATCAGCGAGCGGAACGTTGTAGCGTTGGTAGCGCTTTGCCATCGCGACAACAAACGGTAAATGAGCTTCAATCAAGCGGTTGGCCGCAGCCTGATCGCGCTGCTGCTGCCAGCGAACCGCAAGCGCTCGTTCTTCTTCACGTTCCAGCTTGGGAGTCGTGTTGACGCGTGTGATGTAGTGGGCGAGGCCCGAATTGTCTTGGTAGTTCATGATTTCGCTTCCTTATGCATCACTCGTTAAACACGAGCCGTGATTGTCTTGGCCGAGGTGGTGTTTGGGGCTGCGCTGCAAGCTGCGTCACATCGTCCCGTAAGTTTCAGGCGGTTCCGTGCAAAGGCCTGGTACGCCACCCGAAGGATCCAATCGATGGGTGCTAGTCGCGACAGCTTGATGAGGCTTGTGAAACCCACCGCTGCGTACATTTGTCGGAATACCTCAACTCCCGAGATCAACTGCCCATCCCGAGCTCGTCCTCGTATCTCCGACATCATTTCGGCTTGGGTCAAGCCAAGGGGGCCGGGGTCAAATCCGATCGCCGTGATATCCGTAAATTTGATTTCACCCCGATGTGCGCGAGCCCTCAGGAATGCCACTTCTCGCGAGCACAGGGGGCAGTCACCATCGTAGAAAACTTCGACACTCGGTAGCATGTGTCTAAGTATTGTCTCGGTTCTGTTTACGTCAAGGGGGAGAGCGGATTTTTTTGGAAACAAGTTCATTAGTCAATAAAGTTAGATGTTTAGGATTCAGGTGCTCGTCTCGATCTGCGCAGTGTGTGACAGGCGCTCAAGAGCCGGGTAGGAGTCGTGTTTATGTTATGTCTAAGGTTATGACCGGAGCTCCACAAAGTGAACCCCCGGCCTTCGTGAGAAGTGCCGGGGGTTCGAGCTATTCAGCGCTGTCGCTCAGAGTCCGCTCAGATGGCGGGGGGCGTGAGCACCTTGTCGAGGATGTGAACAATACCGTTCGACACTCTTAGATCGACCCGAACGATGTTGCTGTCGTTGACCTTGAGCAGGGTGCCATCCACGGTGACGTCCTTGCCTTCCGCTGTTGCAGTCGCCGCGGGCGTCGCGAAGTTCGCAACCACGAACGTGCTGTCTGCTGCGAGGGGCAAGACGTGATAGAGTAGCGTGCTGGTTAGGTTTTGGGTGACATCAATACCAGCGAATGCCGCATTTCCAGGGGCAAAAAGTGTGAGTGGTCCCGCCCCTGTGAGAGCGGTGGCCACACCTGCGTCGGCGGCTGTGACGGCGCTAACGAGCGATGAGAACTGCGGATACGCCGAAAGTGCTTGGACGAAGTTACCCGGGAAGGCCACGTCGCTCGGCAGAATGATCGAATCCACGAGGTGAATCACGCCGTTCTTTGCTGGAATATCGGTTGCCGTCACCTTGACCATGCGATTGATGAGAATGTCGTTGCCCACCAGAGCGAGCGCCAACTTCTTGTCCGTCGCGTTGCTAATAGTATCGGGCGAGACCTTGTCGGTAATCGCCTTCAGGACGGCCTTAGAATCCACCACGCCTGAAATGGCGTGGTTGCCCAGAACTTTTGCCAGATCCGCACCGAAGCCAGCCTGAGGGATGGCATCGAACGCGGCGTTCGAGGGCGCGAACACAGTGAACGGACCATCTCCCGCAAGGGCGGCGGCGAAAGTGGTGGTGGTACCCGGAACATCTGCCAGACCAAGCGCCGCGGTGAGCTTAGTGAGGCCTGCCGCAGTCGCCACTTCAGCAATATTTCCCGGTGGAATGAGCACCTTGTCGAGCAAGTGGATCACACCATTTGAGGTGGTGAAGTCCGTGTAGATGACATCCACATCTTTGGTGCTGTCGTTCAGCTTCACGCCGGCCGCGGTCTTGATACCCACGTAGGCACCATTCGCAGTCTTCGCAGAAGCCAATTCGACCACTTGGGCGGCTGGTGCGATCGAAGCGAGGGCATGATAGGTGAGGATGGCTTCGAGCGCGGCCGGATCCTGGGGCAGCGTGACGCCCACGAACGCGCTGTTCACCGGAGCGAACAAGGTGCGGTCTGGAGCAGAAAGAGCCGTTGCCACAGTGGCCGTGACAGCACCCCCAAGTGTGCTCAATCGCGGATGCGCCTTGACCGCATCGACAATATTGCCGGGAAACGCAGCGGGGAAGAGCACACTGTCGATGACATGGATCACGCCGTTCGAGGCCTGAATATCGGTCATTGTGACTTCGGTGAGGCCATTCAAGTAGAGCTTGCTATCGGCGACGTTGAGCTTCATCGAGGCGCCGTTGACTGTGGCTGCCGTGGTCAGAGTTACTGCGTCTGCAGCAAGTACTTTACCGCTGACGACGTGGTACTTGAGAATGTCAGCAAGCGCCGCGGCACTGAGCCCGTCCACCACACCCGCCGGAAGCGCTGCAAAGGCAGCGTCGGTGGGCGCGAACACGGTGAAGGGTCCAGGACCCGAAAGCGTGTCAGCCAGACCAGCTTTCGTGACGGCCGCTACCAGCGTCTTGAAGTTGCCATTGGCAACCGCAACGTCGACAATGGTTTGAGCCGTTGCGGGCGCACCTCCTGTTCCTGGCATCCCGCCGGTCATTGAACCACCGGTGGTCGTTCCGCCGGTGGTTGCCCCACCGGTGGTTGTCCCACCAGTGCCAATGGCGGAGGAGGGTGCCGGGCTATTGTCATCGTCGCTACTGCAGGCGAGGAGCGTTGTTGGAAGCGCTGCTGCAAGCAGCAAGGCGGCTAGTTTTGTTTGCGTTTTCATGTGATTTGTCCTAGGGTTTGATGGTTTTGGTTGATGTTTGGTTTGGTCATTTTGCACTTCGGACAAAGCTGTCCCAAGTCGCAAATCTTTGCGGTTCAGTGACCGTCTTTGGACAAAGAAACCCATTCTGTCCCCGTTTAGGGGCAGTCATTGAGCGGATGGGGTCAATCGACGTTAATCTTTAGTTTAGAATGCCGGAGTCATAAGGAGACCTCCGCTGCCTTGATGTCCCCGGGATCGACGTCACCGTTCCCGGCAATGTCGCGGTAGAGTGTGACCCCTGGCGCTACGTTCCCTTCGAACGTCGTGAGCGCAGATTGATTGTTGAGCTCATCGATAACGATGCCGAGGACGGGATCGCGCACGGCGCCCGCAAGGTCAATAGCTTTGAGCCACACGGCCAGATCAAATTCAACAAGGAGCGCACTCGAATCCGTTCCCCACTCGAACGCTCCTTGAGTCGCATCAAGCTGCACAGGGGCGGCGAAGTTGCTAGCGATGGTTAGAGGTGTGCCGTCCTCTAGTCGACCCACGATCACAATGGAGTGGTCGAGTACTTGCTCCGGAGCGCCCAGCGGCTTCTCCACTTGCCCGTTCATGAATGTGGCCGTCGCTTGGCAGTAGCTGCCAGGCTTCACATCCATGTTCAAGCGCAGCGCATCGGGTCCTGAATGATCGCCCAACCCAATTTTGGGTGTGGAAAGCGACTCGTTCGGAATGGTGCAATCGGCGCCTTCGCGGAAGCTTAAGGTATCTAGTGTGAGCCACGCCTGCTCGACCACGACGGCGCCGCCCGCTTGGCGCAGCGTGACGGCTTGATGGTTACTGGAACGAGCGTTGAGTAGTAGTTCTGCGGTGCTGTACGGCGCGTTGGGGTTGCCCGTCTCCGTGCCGGCGCAGCCCCCGAACGCTAAAGTTAGGCAAATAACAAACCTCTTCATTTGGCTACGCCCTCCGCCCGGACTTCCAGCGACAGCGGGAAGAGTTGAAAATTGATCTGGATCACCCGACACGGATCGTCTTCGAGCTCCGAAAGATCCAAAAGCTCACGCCGGAATCTCTGGATGCGAGCCTTGACGCGTCGAAGCCCATCTTCACCAACGTTCAGGGTGAGGCAAGAAATATCCCGCTCCTCGGGTACGACAATATCGATCGAGGCGATCGCTCGCTCAGTCATCACTCGGTGAAACGAGGTGATGTGGAGGCCGCGTGTTTCGGGTCCGGTGGAGACCAACGCATCGCTTTGGACTATTTTGCCGTTATTCCGTGCCAGCATCCCAAGCTCCAAGAGCACCTCCAACGCACGGCGCGCTTCTGTCACCGAGACCGGGGGCAGTAGCTGGGCCGCAATCCACTCGGGATCATCTTTGAATGCACGGCTTGCCGCTAACTCACGCACCGCTGGAATGAACCAGGCCGAATGATACGCGGCGTGGGCCAAGTCCAATTTGTGAGCTTGGCGATACTTTCGGAAACTGGTGAGCCGCCCGTAGCATTGATTGCGTTCCTGTTGGGTCCCTGCCTGATTGAAGCCAACCAGATCGGCGAAGTAACTAGTCGCCTCCTCATCGAGCCCGCACGCCCGGCCAAACCTCTCCGCCATTGGTTTAGAGAGATTGCGGCTTCCGTCGATCACCAGCTTCAGGTAGTTGGGCGACTTCAGAGCTGCTCGCCGCGCGAATGCGCGATACGAAAAGCTTCGGCCAGCACGGTTCACCCCTGCGTACCAATCCCGAAGGAACGCCCGGTAATCCAGGTACTGGAAGACGTCGATGTCGGTCGCCTTGGTCACGAAGTGGGTGTAGACCCTTCCTCGGGATCGACAAGGGTTCAGAGTTAGAAAGTGAAGACAGGTAGAATACGATTCCCCGGAAGATACGCGCGATTAGGCCGATAGGTTCCACTTTTCCAGAGCTTCGGGACGAAGACCCCGTCCGGGAGTCTTCACTCCGGTCCGCGTTCAGCGAGCGCCTGACGCACCACGCGCTGAAGTTCCTCGTAACGAGCCGGCTTCTCGAGGATCCCAGCAAAGCCTTGGGGCAATTCGGGGGCCATGCCTGTGAAGAGCAACATGGGCGCGGCTGTGAGAGCGCGAAGCGATGGCTGTGCCTGTGTCCCAGTCTCGCCAGGCATCGACTGATCAAGAATGAGTAGGTCGACTTTGAGCCCTCGTTTCAGAACGGCTCGTGCATCGTCGGCACTTGCGGCCTCGAGGATCCGATAGCCATCTTGCTCAAGCAGCCGGCGTAGCACACTGCGCACGAGCGGTTCGTCGTCGACCAGCAGTAACGTTTCGTTTGCCAGGCTCGGCTGCTCCAGCGCTGGGGGGGCGGTCGTGTTCGCGGTTGGAGGATTCAACTGAGAAAGCTGCAGCGCGAACTTCGTTCCAATATTGGGAGTGCTTTCACAGCGCAAGGTACCGCCCGCCTCGCGCACCCGTTCGGCGGCACTGGCGAGCCCAAGGCCGCTGCCTTTGAGGGGCGGCTTGGTTGTGAAAAATGGCTCAAATACCCGAGCGCGCACCGCATCGCTCATGCCGATTCCGGTGTCTCTGACGTGGAGCTCTATCACTCCGGCATGGCCTTCAGCCAACAGCCGCTCGGCGCTGACGATAATCTCGCGCTGTGTGCCGGATGAGGCCAAAATGGCGTCTCTTGCGTTGAATAATAGATTCAAGAGTACCTGTTGCAGCACACTGGGCGCCATTGAAACATGACCGAGGCCCGCTCGGACTTCGTTTCTCAGTTCGATTTCTCGGGGAAACGTGGCGCGGCAGATGTTCATCACCCGAGCGACCACTGCGAGTAGATCAGCGCGGCCTTCGCTAACGGAATCGTCACGTCGCGTGAGGGACAGCAGATTTTTCACTAGGTCTCGCGCCTGGAGCGAAGCGTCCAAGGCAGCGGTGAGAGCCACGTTCTGCTTGTTTCGAGCGAGCTCCATCTCCAGGTTCGGCATGATAACGGCCAGTAAATTGTTGAAATTATGAGCCATGCCCGCGGTCAGCTGACCGATGGATTCCACACGCTCTGCACGTTGATTCTGTAGGGCAAGGCGCTTCTGTTCGGTGATGTCAAAGGCACCTCCCATCAGGCGAATATTCTTACCGTCGCTGTTCTTAACGACTGTGCCTGCCGCCAGGACCCAGCGTTCTCCACGGGTCCCCCTGGGTGCCAGCCGGTGTTCAAAGGTGGCAAACACACCGGATTCGAGCGCTTGCTCCACCGTGTGTTGCACGAGCTGGTGGTCGTCGGGATGAACGAGCTCAAGGTAGGGTTGGTAGTTTTGGGGGGTGCCTTCCGTTTCAAATATTTCCCTTAGCCTGTCGTTCCACACAATTTCATCGGTCGCCAAGTCCCACGACCACAATCCCATACGCGACGCTTCGATTGCAAAACGAAGCGACTCTTCTTTGTCTGCGAGAGAACGCTCAAGCCGCACATGGTCGGTGATGTCCATCGGTACGAGCACGATGGCATGAACATCATCGCCTTCGCACAACGGGATGGCACGGGTGAGATAGGTGTGTCCCAGTGTCCCGTCTTCGCCGTAACCGACGCTCTCGTAGCGCTCTGGTTGACGCGTTTGCACAACGCGCGCGAGTACCTCACGCATGCGTTCCGCCGAACTCGGCTCAACGAATTCAAAGACACTGCGCCCCACCACTGAACCGAACGCCTCAGAAGGTCGCCCCACCGCCAGAAAGCGACCCTTCGGTGTGAGAACCGAGAGGTACGACGCCGCGTGTTCGCTGAGCGCCCGTAAGATCGGGTCGACGCCTGAAGCCAAAGCCTGTTCAAGCTGCACAATCCGCTCGCGCAGGGTTCGATTCTCCTCCTCAAGATCTCGTTGCATGGGGCAGCAGGCTACTGTGGGACCACCCAATCCAAAAGTGCGCTAGCGATCGATTTCGGAAAGCTTCCGAGCCCGCAGGGCACGAAGTGGTAACGCGCGCCACCCAAGGCCATTGTGTCCTGCAAGTCCTGGTGCTGTCCCAGCCACGTGTGTTATCGGCTCTTTTGCTATGCCCAAGAAGACTGCCAACGCCAAAGCCCCCGCGTCTCCGAAAACGCGCCCCATCATCGACACCCACATCCACCTCTATCAGGTGACGCGTCCGGGTGGCGCCCCGTGGCCCGCGAAGAAGCAAAAGCTCTTGTACCGCGACGTGCTGGCGGAGGACTACAAGGCGCTCGCGAAACCGTACGGGATCATAGGTTGCGGGGTTGTAGAAGCGAGCCCTCTGCATGACGATAACCTGAAGGTGCTGGAGTGGATCACCCCAGATCCGTTTTTTCCTTTCGTCGTCGCCCAGCTGGAGATTGGATCGCCTGAATTCTCGAAAAACCTAGCCGAACTCGCGAAGCAGAAGAAGGTGGTGGGGGTGCGCTGCTTCTTGTGGAGCCCAGCGCTCACGTTGGATGAACCCCAGCTCGCGCAGGTGCGCGAAATCGAAAAGTGCGGACTGCTGATGGAAATCGTGAGCCGGCGGACGCTCAATCCGAAACCCCTTGTTTCCAAGTTAGCAGCGGCAGCACCCAACCTTCGTATTGTGCTCGATCATTTGGCGGGTGCGAGCGGGGCCGATCCGAGCCCCGAGTGGGAGCTTGAGATGCGGCGCCTTGCCGACCGGCATCCGAACATTTTCATCAAGTTCTCGTCGTTCTTTGACATGTATACCCAGAGTCCGAGTGAGGATAAGAGCTGGAAATCCCCCCTGAATCTGGCGGCGTATCAGGCGCATTTCGACGTATTGTTGAGCGCTTTTGGCCCCGATCGGTTGATCTGGGGAAGCAATTGGCCGGTATCGGATTTGGGTGGGGGGTTTGGAGAGCAGATCCGCCTTGCGGAAGAGTTCTTGGCGCCCCACGGAAACCTGGTGCGTGACAAGGTGATGTACAAGAATGCCAAAGCCGTTTACCGGCGAACCAAGCCTAAGAAGGTTTGAGCAGCGACTGGGCGGTGCGTTGTGGTAGGCTCGGGCATGATGAAAAGGTTGGGATTGGGTTCGAGCAGCAAGATTGGGCGTGGTTGTGCACTAGCTTTCGTCATTGGTGGAGGAAGCGTTGGTGTTGGGTGTGGCGGACAGGCGCTCATCGAGGGAAGCCCAGATGGCCAGGTAGCACTCACGGGCGGAGCGCGAAGTACACTCGGAGCTGGTGGAGCCTTCGCTACGGCTAGTGGCGGCCGCTCAAGTTTTCCAGGCGTGGGCGTGGGCGGTGCGACCACAGGCCCAGGTCCCATGCCGGGCCCACCCATTGGAATGCCGGGCCCACCCGCCGTGACCCCACCACGTGCATGTCCAGTGGGCATCGATGAGGTGGCGCGCGCAATGGCCGGTACCATCTGGGGCGATCTCAAGTTTGCACCGGAGGTGCGGCAGATGCTCGGCGCGCCGGTGCAAGAAGTTGTTAATCTGATGCTCACAGACGTTCGCGCTCAGCAAGGGCTTGGGAAGTTCACGCTGGAATGGTTTGGCCTGCCAGACATTTCGATGGGGGGCTCCCCGGGAACGATGGGAAGCGCGGGAGCCGCGGGCAGCTCGGGAGTCGCGCAAGCGAGCATCGACGAGCTCATGATCGAGGAGGGCCAACGCTACGTGTTGTGGAGCCTTCAAGATGGTCAGGGTTCGCTCGATCGGCTCTTCAATTCCCCCATTTCCGTGCTCAACGAACGCCTGGCGACGTATTACGCGGTGCCACACGATCCGGCCTCGGGGAGTGACGCATGGTATCCCGTCGATGTGAGTGGTCAGGAACGTTTTGGCATCCTGACTCGCGGTTTTTGGCTTTCGCGCAACCTCAACGTCGCCCGCCGTGGCAGTGCCGTCATGCAGGAGCTCTTGTGCACACCCATTCCACCCCCTCCCGTTACCACCACTCACGGTAGGGTGCCGCCACCGCAGATTAGCTACCAGGCATTGCGCCAACAGGTACAGGATCCCAGTTGCCAGGGCTGTCACACTCTCATCGAGCCCGCGGGCGTCGCATTCGAACACTTCACAGGGCTTGGGCATTACCAGCCGGTTCTCGGCAACCAACAGGTTGACGCCTCGGGTTATTTTACGCACAGCTTTGGCGGCGGAGAAACAGCCTTCAAATTCCAGGGAGTCCAAGATTACTCCGCGGAGTTGGCTGCGTCGCAGGATGTGCAGATGTGCCTCGTGAAAAAGGTGGCGGCCTACACGAATCTTCATACCTATGGCTCAACTGAGGTGAACGGGAGTCCGCTTGACTGCGCCACGAGG
>Ga0163147_10001336_pt1 | contig 37741 bp, 33 predicted proteins | sample OliLakLV19MP6G1_FD_148597 | JGI IMG/M metagenome (GOLD analysis project Ga0163147, IMG submission 148597) | Freshwater microbial mat bacterial communities from Lake Vanda, McMurdo Dry Valleys, Antarctica- Oligotrophic Lake LV.19.MP6.G1 | ecosystem: Environmental > Aquatic > Freshwater > Lake >...
ATAAGGCAGGCTGCAAAGGGCGAGCCGATGGTTCGCCCTTTTTGGTAACTGAGCAGTTACGTGGGCGCAGATGGCCCTCATCCTAAATTCTTCTCCCTCAGGGAGAAGGACTTCGCCTACCGCGACGGTTTTTCACCCCTCGCCTTGAGGGTCTGAGGGGAAGACATGTTGTGAGGAGAGGTTGAAAAGAAGGGGCTTGCGTAAGGTGAGTGAATAATTCTGGCATATTGCCAGGCGTAATCGTCGGTGCGAACGCTGGATGCACGCCCATAATCTGTTCTGGCGTGATCCACCGATAATCGAGAACTTCGCCGTCGTCGTCGTCATCGCTGACGGTGATATACAGCCACGACTCCGGCAGACCGGGCAGCGCGATTACGACAAAATCGTGCCGCTCGACATTGTAGTCGTACTGTGCTTTATTTTCGGTATAGTTGGTCACATCATGTCGAAACGGATCACGCTTACCTATGTCATCAGAACTCAAGTGGATTTTACTTGCCCATGTCGGCGCGACAGTGTTTCTGGCAGGGCTGATATGGACTATTCAACTCGTACATTATCCGCTCTTTCGTTATGTCGGTGCGGATGCGTTCATCGGGTATCAGACCCAGCACATGAACGCGATCACATTGTTGGTCGGTCCGGTCATGTTGATCGAATTGCTGACCGGATTCTTGCTGATCGGCGTGGTGAGCGCAGGTGGAAACGTGCCTTTTTCGCCGCTTTTAGCGTGGATCGGCATGGGCTTGATCGGCGTGATCTGGCTGTCAACGGCGTTTATCAATGTGCCCCAGCACAGCCAACTCATGGGCGGCTTCGATGACGCCGTACATCGCGCGCTGGTCGCGTCGAATTGGATTCGCACCATAACATGGACGGCGCGCGGCGGATTGGTGCTGTGGATGCTCGCGAGTGGTATTCGCTGAACCAACGCGGTGTAAGAATGCGTATAATCATGTATCGAAATTTCTTTGAAGGGGTATGCGTTGTGAGTACCGGGCGCGGATTTATTGGATTGATAGCGGGTTATGCATTTTTGATGGCGGCGTGTTCGAGCGAAAGCACTGTTACCATCAGCAAAGGCGATGAACTCGCCAACTTTAATTTCAGCGAGCCGAACTCGTTCGAACAAGGCGCGTATGGTGACGCAACGCTGCGCGTGATCGATGGCGTCTTTCGCATCGACGTACCAGAAGGCGACGCGACGTTGTGGTGGGGTCAGTGGGGCGATACCTACAGCGATACCGTTGTCGAAGTCGATGTTGAGCAGATCACCGAACGCAATGAGAGCGCGTTTGGCGTCATGTGTCGTGTGCGCGGCAGCATTGGGCAGCCCGTCGAGCCAGATGCGACGCTACGCGCTATCGTCGAGGCGACATCCGAAGTGATGCCCGATTCAACCAGCGAAGCTGAGCCAGAAGCGACCAGCGAAAGTACGCCAGAAGCGACCAGCGAAGCCACCGTTGAGGCGACCAGCGAGAACACACCCGAAGCCAGCGACGAATTGACCATTGACCCACGCTTAAATCTGGAAGGTGACGGCTATCTCTTCCTGATACAAGGCACGGGAGCCACCGTTGAGGCGACCAGCGAGAACACACCCGAAGCCAGCGACGAATTGACCATTGACCCACGCTTAAATCTGGAAGGTGACGGCTATCTCTTCCTGATACAAGGCACGGGCGCGGGCGCGATTTTCCGGTCGCGTGGGCGCGATCTGCAAGCGTTGGCAGATTGGCGTGCGAACGACGCGATTGCGATTGGCGCGAGTGAAAATCGCTTGCGCGCGGTGTGTGCAGGGACGACACTGGCGTTTTATGTCAACGATGTGTTAATCGCGCAAGTCGAGGACGACGCGTATGCACAGGGACAGGTCGGTTTGGTCGCGGGCGCTTCCAATCGACTCGGCGTGCGCGTTCATTTCGATAATTTGCAAATCAGCGCGGTCGGCGGGAACTAATCTGTTGACCAACCAACATCAGCCGCCAGAGTCAAATGCGGCGCTGCTCCCGCACGAACTTCTGGGTGATGTCATCGGCAATCATCCAAGCGACCGTTTGCGACCCTTGATCATCGCGGGCATTTTCATTGGCGGCGGCGGGCTGTTGGTCAGCTTTACAATCGGGCGGATTCCCGCCGATTGGAGTCCGCTGCTGGCGATGGCAGTTATGGCGCTTATCACAGGCATTGTCGGCTGGTTCGCGCTGCATCGTTGGAACCGCGAGATCATCCTGTACGAACTCGGTTTTACCTACCGCGAAGGCTCGACCTTCGTCGATTTGATGTACAACGAAATCGAATCGCTGCGACTGCGCGCCGAACGGGTGAGTTACTTCAGTGGATTGGTAAGCCGTTCGATTACGCGCATCACCGTGACGACGATTCGCGGTGAGCAGTTCGTCATCACCAACTTGTATCGGCGCGCGGCAGATTTAGGCGCGCGCTTGCAACAAGGCGTCTACCGCGAACTGCGTCCGAAAATCGCCAGGCTGCTGGTGACAGGCGACATCATCCGTTTCAGCGATACCTTACGCCTGAGCGAGCGCGGTTTACACGAAAGTGGGCGCGATTTGTCATGGGCAGATTACAGCGGCTACCGTGTCGGGTCGCGCCAGTTGGCACTGCTCGATCAAACAGGCGCGGCATGGTACAGCGAGCCGTTGTGGGAATATGACAATTTACCGATCCTGATCGATATTCTTAAATCGCAGCAAGGGGATGAAAGGCGATTAGCGATGAGCAGTTAGCGCAGCTAAAAGCCAACCGCTCATCGCTAAATGCTCACATGATGAACTACACCATCCACTTATATGTCCCCAAGACCGGATATTTGACCCCGCTCATGGTCGAATGGCTGTACACACACGGCAGCGACCCGGCAATGCTCGAAGCCTACAACCCTGTACGCAAACTCGCGCCGATTTCATTGGCACGTGTTTTGCTGCGCTTTGATTCGACCTTGATCGCCCAGCCAGCCGATGGCGGCGATATCGAACTGCTGTACCCGATGGAGCAGCTCGGTTTACGGCTGTATTGTCACCAGCGCGGGTGTATTGTGGTGTTTCCGTATATGGGTGGCAGCCTGGCACGGATCACGCTGGGCATCGCCTATACCTACATTCGCTTCTTGTATGACGGTGCAGGGTTTTGGAGTTTTGACCCCCAGTTGAATGTGATCAGCTACGCCGATGATTATCAGTCTATCGATGATGCCGCCGCGATGATGGATGAACTGATGCCAAAGCTGCTGGAAGGGTGATGCTTGCCTAAATGCCGTTAATTTTCGTGACTTCGACGATATACACCTGACGGTCGATGCCGCTCGGACCATATGCCGATAGACCGCGTTCCCGTATACATTTCGGAAAGCTTGTTGATATGCGCACATGCGCCATCGGCTTCGTCACGAATTTCACCGACATAGCCTTGAATTTCGATCCAGTGAAACGCACTTTGGGTATCGATGATCAGGATTGAAAGTTTGGCGTTCACGTCTATAGACGCAGAAAATATCCGTTAGACGGAGTGTAAGGAGAGAACAATGGGACGCTACAAAAAATTCACGCATGAGTTCAAGCGGGATGTGCTGGCGATGATGGCGGAAGGCACACGGAGCATCGCCAAAATCGAGCGGGATTTGCATCTGACACCGGGGCTGATTTACAAATGGCAGCAGCGCTGTCATGGTCGGATCAGCAGCACGCCCAGACCCTTCAGAGATGGCAAATTGTGTCATTTTAACGTCCGGTACAACTGTCTTTAATCTTATGAATAGATCTCCCGGTTGGATTAATGACTCACCTTACGCAAGCCTCTCGTTTTCAGCCCTCACCCCCTGCCCCTCTCCTGACAGGGGTAGGTAATCAACACTGCAAAATTTCGAGGGAAGGAGGAGGGGGAAAGGATTGAGGCGGGAGGGGATGAGTGAAAAGCGGGCGCTATAAGAGAAGAGCGGCAAGTTGGGATAAGGAAGGCGCGACGGAAGAGACTGAGTCGGGCAGGGAGAGGAGGAAAGACAGAGGCATCTTCGGGTGTGGGGGAGAGGATGGCGAGACGGAGGCAGGACAGCGCCGTCACCAACCAGAGGCGTTCAGCGCGGGCGGGGTCGACCATGCGGGTACGCTCCCAATGAAAGCCAGCAGTTTTGAGCGCCTTGAAGCTGGTCTCAATCCACCAACGGAGGGCGTACCAGGTTGGACTGACCTCAGCGGGTGCCAAATCGGTGACCAGCATCCAAACGGCTTGCTGTCGATTGTCGTATAACACCAGCAAGGTACAGCGTAAGCGCGTGGCACCGCTGAAGCACAGCGCCTTCCCCACGCCACCACTTTCGCGCTCGGCGTTACCTGCTCGAAACCATTAAATCGCTGCCCTTTTCCCCCGATGATGATTTGTTTTCACGCCTTTGGCTCCGTTTCATCCGTTTAGGCGGCATTTGCACTCGTCACCCTGACCAACTGACCGCATAATTGGCACAGGTATTGGGTGATAAGAGGTCGTTTTGTTTTCATACCCAAACGACAAACGATTGATGGCTCGCTGACATGCTCGATATCGCAAGATTATGCCGACGTTTTCAATTGGTACGATTGGCGCTGACCGACTTAACATCGTGACGCTCCCATGCCTAAAGGCAGGGGCTTCTGAACGACGCTTGCGCTTACCGTCGCCTTACGGCGTTGGCAGAGGCGCTACGTTATCGTTCACGGATGCGTCCCATCCGTTTTGCATTAAAGCACGATTATGATCGAGGTCGGATTTTTACGTCTCGTACCTTAACCTCCTTTCATCATACCCTATTTCAGCAGAAAAAACATAAGACCGACGCCTTATATCCCATGCCTGAAGGCAGGGGTTTTACGGCGCTTTCCAGATAATGTAGAACAAAGCGCGTAAGGCGCGGCGGCGCGAACGCGTCTACATCATTAATTTCAACCACTCATCATCTATTAATCGAGAGAAACTGATGCGCGAACCGATTGTACTGACCGATGCGACGCTCGACAGCGTATTGAATACCACCGACCCGATTTTAGTTCTATTCACCAATGGCGATGGCTTGCGTGGTGATTTCCGCGTCGCCTTTGAAAAAGCGGCGGATGAAGCCGCCAATCGTCATATCACGTTTGCGCGACTCGACCCGTCGAAGAACCCAGTCGCGGCGGCACGCTTCGGCATCGGCGAAAAACCTTTGCTCATTGGCTTGTACTGCGGCGAAGAAATTGCGCGGCGCGCGCGTCCGTGGGGGAGCGATCTGCCGTTCGCCATCGAAACCGTGCAAAAAGCCTATAGTGCTGCGCAGTCGCCTGTATCGAGCGCGCCCGCAGATGTATCGAGTGTGCCCGTCGTCGCCGATGATTTGAAGCCCGTGACGACGCCCATCAAGTATGACAAACCGGTGCACGTGACCGACGCTACGTTCGAAATGGAAGTGCTGAACAGCGATTTGCCTGTCATGGTGGATTTCTGGGCGGCGTGGTGCGGTCCGTGTCGTCAAATTGCGCCCGCGCTGGAGAAATTGGCGGCGGAATTCGCCGGACAAATCAAGATCGCCAAGGTCAACATCGATGAAAATCAGGGTTTGGCGCAGGCATTCCAGATCACCAGCATCCCAAACATGATGATCGTCAAGAACAAAACCATGATCTTCAATCAGCCGGGTGCGCTGCCCGAAAATGCGCTGCGGGATTTGATCAAGCAGGCGATTACGATCAATGTACCGCCGCCGCCCGCGCCCGATATAGTGCAGGGAAAAACCGCGACCAGGAAAGTGGACTGACCGCAACCGAAAACTCACGCGCATCGTAATAGAATGTACGGTGTTTCACAATGTGTAATTAACAACCGTCCACCCTGTATTTGGAGAATATCTTCAGCGTGAGTACCGAAGCATTGGTCAATCCAGTTCCTACGCCCGACGCTAAAGCGCCAACGTGGCAGAAAGCCGTCAAGCCGTACCAGCACGCCGACTTACGGCGCAGTTTATGGCAGATGCTCAACAGCATCGCTCCGTATTTCATTTTCTCGTATCTGGCGTATCGCGCGCTGGAAGTATCATATTTGCTGACGCTGGTGTTCGTTGTCCTCGCGGCAGGTTTCGTCGTGCGCTGTTTCATCATCTTCCATGACTGCGGTCATGGGTCGTTCTTCAAATCGCGCAAGGCGAACGATTTTGTCGGGACGCTGATGGGCTTCATCACGTACACGCCGTATTTCGCGTGGCGTCACGCGCACGCCATCCACCATTCCACATCGGGCGACCTCGATCATCGCGGCATTGGCGATGTGTGGACGCTGACGTATGAGGAATATCAGAAGATGGGGCTGCTCGGTAAAATCGGCTACCGCGTCTATCGTAACCCGCTCATGACGTTCTTCGTCGGTCCGACGCTGGAATTCGTGTTCATCAATCGGCTGCCGAACGTGAACACGTCGGATAAGGCGCGCGATAAAAACAGCGTGCATTGGACGAGCCTCGTCGTCTTTCTGAACATGGTCGTGATCGGTTGGGCGATTGGGTTGGATAATTACCTCAAGGTTCAAATTCCGATCATCGCGATCACATCGTCGATTGGCGTGTGGCTGTTCTACGTGCAGCATCAGTTCGAAAACACGTATTGGGAACGGCACGAAAACTGGGATTTTGCCGACGCCGCCATGCAAGGCAGTTCGTATTACAAACTGCCGAAAATTTTTCAGTGGTTCTCTGGCAATATCGGTTTTCATCACATTCATCACCTCAGCCCGCGCATTCCCAACTACAAATTAGAAGAATGCCACACCGAAAACGAAATCTTCCAAGAGGTGGTGGTGCTGACGTGGGCGACCAGCCTTAAATCGCTGCGTTTGCGGTTGTGGGACGAAAATCATGGCAAGATGATTGGGTATCACCACGACCATGAACATGCACACGACGACAAAGAAGAAATGGAAATCACGAGTATGAGCAGCGCCGCAGTGTAATTGCTGGTCAATCGAGCAATAAATGATGGGCTAAAGTGGGCGATCCCCGTTGGGATCGCCCACTTTTCATAAAAAACGTATAGATGACATATAATAATATGAGTTTTATTCATGCGAATGGGGATTCATCATGGCGCAAGGCGAAGGCACGAAAGAAAGTCCATGTATCATGTGATGGGCGTGACTTCTTAACGTCAGGCTCGCTATAATCAGTGGCATTCAACCCTGATCCGACGTAATGAACCTAAGCATTGGATGTCAAACATGATCAAGCGGCTGGCACATATCAATGTGATCTCGAATGATTTGGCGCAAAGTGAATATTTCTACTGTGAAGTCCTCGGCTTAAAAAAAGCCTTCAACTTTTATAAAGACGATCAACTGTTCGGGTTTTATCTGGCGGCGGGTGAGACCACGTTCATTGAAGTCTTTATCGATTCGCAGCCCGCGAGCCAGCAAAATCCGCTAATCCGTCATTTGTGTCTGGAGATCGACGACATCGACGCAGTGATTGCCAGCGTGCGCGCCAAAGGCTGGATGATTACGGATAAAAAGCTCGGCACGGATCACGCATGGCAGGCATGGATCACCGATCCGAGCGGCGTGAGCATCGAAGTCATGCAATATACCGAGCAAAGTTCACAGTACACGGGCGCTGACTGCCGCGTTGATTGGTGAACGTGACTGCGTGAGTTAATCACTCAACGCCGCGAAAAACGCACGCGCGAACGCGGTGGGGTCATGCTGTGCGACGAAGGCGGCACGCTGGTCGGCGGGCGATAATACCGACTCCGGCGCATCCAAAAGCCGTTCTAGCGCTGTGACAACCTGATCGATGTTTTCGACATCGGCGGTGATGCCCAACCCATGTTCACGCACCAGATAGCCCATCAAGCCTTGACTCGTGCTGAGAATCGGACGTGCTGCCGCCGCTGCCAGCAGCACAAAGTTGCTCGGTCCCCAGTGGCGTCGATACAAGGCACAGCACACATCTGCCATATGAAAGAACGCGGGGATATCGGCGTCCGCGATATAGTGATCATGACGGATGATTTGTACAGGCGTATGCGTGGTGAGCGTCTGCACAAGCGTGTCGATGATCGCCCGATAGTCCGGGTCGATTTTGCCTGCGACGACCAGACAGACCGCTTGAGCAGCCCGCGACGGCAATCGCAGCAGCGCCTCGACGAGCGTGTCTATGCCTTTTCGCTTGTTCACGCTGCCGAACACGAGCAGGACTTTACGGGGTGGCTCGATGCCGAGTTGATGGCGAAGCGCCGTGACCGCGCCAGGCGACGGCGTTTCCATGATGACGGGTTCGGGTAGAAAGACCGCTTTTTCACCGTGTTCAAAACCGCGCAGTGCGTCAACGACATACGGATCGATATACAGCAGTCGTTTGAGGTTGGGATTTCGAAGTACGCGCGCGACCGCAAATTTTTGCTGCAACGCCGCCGATAAATCATAGGCGGCAGTACCGGTTCCGAATCGCGCCGCGTGGTGAAAAACGGGCATTAAGTGAAGCGCGGCAGTGAAAGGCGGCAGCGGCGCGCCCGACACGATCAAAGGCAGTTCATCATCGATATAGGTGTGTAGATTGATATCCGCACCGATTTGCGCCGCATAACGGTTGAACAAATCAAGCACGGTTTTATGTCGATTTCGGGGATCAAAATCGTATGATGTACGCAGCAAATCGGAGAAGCGGATGTCGTCGGGCGACGATTGGGCGGTTAAGCGCTTAAGATGGTCGCGCTCTGCCTGTGTCGGCATCATAAACGTGATGTTGGCGCGCGGCATGGTCTCGGCAAGCCGAACAAGATCAGGTTGTGTTCGCATGAATGCGCGCGTGACAAGCAGTGTCATGTGACCGCGCATATCGTTCGAGCGCCATTCGTTCAGCCAGCAGCGCAAAAACATGGGGAAGTGTACATGGTTGTAGAGTTCAAAGATGAAAATGTGTTGGTTCATCACTTTTTCTGGCTGACAAGGACGGCGATGCGCTCACGCGCTTCCAATCTGATTGAATTATCGTAGCGATCAACCGCTGTCAACACAAATTCGATTATCGATTGAGACTGGACAGGCACATGTCTATGAATAAGCAGCCGCAAAAACCAGCCGAAGGACAAGAATCCGTCTGGGATTATCCGCGTCCGCCGCGCGTTGAAGCGACGACGAAACGCATCCGTGTGATCTTCAACGGCGTCGTCATCGCCGACACAACGCGCGCGATCCGCGTCTTGGAAACCAGTCATCCGCCAAGCTATTACATCCCACAGGACGACATCAAAATGGAGTATTTTGCGGCGACCAAGGCGCGCTCGTTTTGCGAGTTCAAAGGTGGCGCGAGTTACTGGACGATCACAGTCGCGGATCAAACCAGCGACGATGCCGCATGGAGCTACGCCCGCCCCAACAAGGACTACGAGGCGATCACGGATCATCTGGCGTTTTACATATCGCGCGTCGATGAAGCCTATGTAGACGACGAAAAGGTTATTCCGCAAGCGGGCGACTTTTACGGCGGCTGGATCACACGCGACATTGTGGGTCCTTTCAAGGGCGGCACGGGTACGCAAGGGTGGTAGAAAAACGGGTTAAAGGTTAAAAGTTAAAAGGAAAGCTGTATTTTCTGTCGGTATCCTTTTAACTCACCTTACGCAAGCCGCTCGTTTTCAGCCCTCACCCCCTGCCTCTCTCCCTCAGGGCGAGGGGTGAAAAACCATCGCGGTAGGGAAGTCCTTCTCCCTTAGGGAGAAGGATTTAGGATGAGGGCAATCTGCATAGGGTATCCTTTTAACTTTTGGCTATCACCTACAATCATGAGACTACTTCTGTTTGACATTGACGGGACGTTGGTTTGGACGCGCGGCGCGGGGCGAGCGGCGATGCAAGACGCGCTCGTCTCGCTGTTTGAAGCGGATATTACCCTGCGTGAACGCTTGAAAACGCGGGTAGAAAAACATGTATTCGGCGGTAAAACCGATTGGCTGACGCTGACCGAACTGTTGGCGGACGACGGTTTTTCGCACGACGATATTATGCATATCATGCCAGTCTTCACACGGGCGATGGGCGCGAGCATGGAGACAGCCGTGCAAGCCTATGATGTCCAGCCATGTCCGTCGGCGCTGGAGGTAATCGCGGGGCTGCGGAGTCGCAGTGACATACGGCTCGGTTTGGTGACGGGTAATGTATCCAGCAGCGCGCCGTTCAAATTGGCGGCTGCGGGCTTCGATCCACATGACTTTGGCATTGGGGCGTATGGAGATGACGCGCTGCACCGCGATGATTTGCCCTTGATCGCGATGCGCCGCGCCAGTCAACATTTTCGACATGAATTTACGGCGGATGATACGATCATCATTGGCGACACGCTTGCGGACATTCAGTGTGCGCGGGCGTGTGGAATGCGTGTCGCTGCCGTGTGTACGGGGTTCGGGGGGCGCGACGAACTTTCCGTCGCGCAGCCCGATTGGTTGATCGATGATTTGAGCGGGTTTATCGACTCTGTGCTTTTCGAGATTTGAAACGCACACGAAGCATGAGCGCTCTGTTTTTTTAAGCACAAATGTAACTGCTCAGATACCCCTCATCCCCCGACTCCTTCTCCCGTTTGTGGGAGAAGGGGAGAAACGCGGTAGAAAGTACTTCTCCCCTTGTGGGAGCAGGATTTAGGGTAAGGGCTGAGCAGTTACGATTTGGGAAGGCGTGCTGTGTAAACAGGGAAAAGTTGCGACTTGAGCAGACGACACATTATACTTCCGTCGTATAGCCGTAACACACGGCTAATGTAAAGTTGACATTCTCTTTAAGGAGCCGCTGGTGATGAAAAATTTTCGTTTCCTGCCGATCATGCTGATGGTCGTGCTGGCACTCGGTCTCGCTATCCCCGCGACAATGGCGCAGGAGATGGCGTTTCCTGAAACGCCGAATTTGACGACGACGGAAGATGGTTTGATGACCTACGCCGCCGAAAGCTGTGAATACGGTGGCAGCATCCTGTCGATTACGGCAGTTGATGCGCGCACGGTCGAGTTCGTCTTGTGCGAACCGGACGGCGCGTTCCCGCAAAAGGTCGCGTTCTCGTCGGTTGGCATTCAGCCGATCGAACACCTCGTGGCGACGGGCGGCGGCGGCGAAGCGCTGTTCCGTAACCCGGTCGGCACAGGTCCTTACTCACTCGATAACTGGAATCTGGGCAGCGAAATCGTGTTGTCGCGTTTCGATGGTTATTGGGGTGATGCCGCAGGCGAAGCCACCGCGATTTTCCGTTGGACGAGCGAAGCGGCATCGCGCCTGGTCGAACTACAGGCAGGCACGGTCGATGCGATTGACAATCCGGGCGCGGGCGATTTTGAAGTCATTGCCGCCGACTCGAATCTGCAATTGTTCGAACGTGAAGGCTTGAATATTTTCTATCTGGGCATGAACAATCTGTTCGCGCCGTTCGATAATGAACTCGTGCGTCAGGCAGTATCGTATGCCATCGACAAACAACGCATTGTCGATAACTATTACCCGCCGGGTTCGACCGTGGCGACGCAGTTCATGCCGCCCGCGATTTTCGGCTTCACCGCGTCGGTTGAACCGTTGGCGTATGACCCGGAACGCGCGCGTGCATTGCTGGCAGAAGCCGGCGTCGAACTGCCGGTCGAAATTACGTTGAACTATCGTGACGTCGTGCGCGGCTACCTGCCGCAGCCGGGCATCGTCGCGCAGGATATCCAGTCGCAGTTGGCAGAAGTCGGCATCAACGTGACCATCGAAGTGATGGAATCGGGCGCGTTCCTGGATGCGTCGGATCGCGGCGAACTGCAATTCTATTTGCTCGGTTGGGGCGCAGACTACCCAGATGCGACGAACTTCCTCGATGTGCACTTCGGTCAAGGGTCGTCGCTGCAATTTGGTGAACGCAACAGCGCGATCATCGACTTGCTCAACGAAGCCGGACGTACCGCTGAACCAGAAACACGTTTGGAACTGTATCGCCAGGCGAACGAACTGCTCCGCGATTTCGCGCCGATGCTCCCAATCGCGCACGGCGGTTCGGGTGTCGCGTATGAAGCCAATATCGAAGGCGCGCATGTCAGCCCGTTGGGCAACGAATCGCTGTCGGTCTTGGTTGACCCCAGCGATGACGACATCGTCTTCCTGCAGAACGGCGAACCCTCTGGTCTGTATTGCGCCGACGAAACCGACGGCGAAGCACTGCGCGTGTGCGAACAAATCACCGAGCCGATTTTGGCGTACGAAGTCGGTGGTACGGCAGTCGTGCCGTCACTGGCGATCGATTACGTCGTCAGCGAAGATGGTTTGACATGGACGTTCAACCTGCGCGAAGCCATGTTCCATGATGGTTCAGAATTCGACGCCAACGACGTTGTGGCGACGTATGCTGTCCAATGGGATGCGGCGCACCCGCTCCATATTGGTCGTGACGGTGGTTTCACGTACTGGACCTATCTGTTCAAGGCATTTTTGAACCCACCCGCAGCATAACAAGCATTTCGCAGGTGCAGTAACCGCGTTCAGCACTTGAAACGGGATGATTATGTGGGCGACCTATCAGGTCGCCCCTGTGTCTATACCGATGATTTTTCTGGATGCGCTCGGTTTTACCTCTTGGATGATCTTGCCCCCTAACCCATATAGGTGCGACCCGGTGGGTTGCCCGTGTGAGGGGGCAGATTTATTTTTTGGACACTATCAGGTTGATCGCATGGGTGCTTTTATTTTACGCCGCTTGGTCAGTTCGATCCCGGTTTTACTTGGTATTTTGGCGGTAACATTTATCGTCGCGCGCGTTATTCCGGGTGACCCGTGTACTGCGATTTATGCTGAACGGGCGACGCCGGAATTGTGCCAGCAGTTCAACATGCGTTACGGCATCGATCTGCCGCTTCCTCAGCAGTTCGTGACGTATGTAACGCAGTTCGTATCGGGTGATCTCGGCGATTCGATCCTCTATTCGCTGCCGATCACGCGGTTGATCGCAGAACGTTTGCCCGTCACGATTGAACTGGGGTTGCTCGCGCTCACATTCGCCACCCTGATCGGCATCCCATTGGGGATTATTTCGGCATATCGGCGCAATTCGCTCATCGATGTCGGCACGATGTTGGTCGCCAATATTGGTGTGAGTATGCCCGTGTTCTGGCTTGGCTTGATGCTGGCGTATATCTTTAGCGTGGGCTTGCGCGGCACGATTTTTCAACTGCCGCCGAGCGGTGAACTGCCCGCTGGGTATCGCTACACGCCGTTTTATATGGTGTGGGGGCTGTTGAGTGAACCGGAACAGGCGTCGCCGCTGTTGATCTTTTTTGGAAATCTAAAAATCTTAAATGCTGTTTTGACGCTCAACGGCGATTTGCTGCTGAATTCGCTCAAATATATGATCTTACCCGCCGTCGCCGTCGGCACGATTCCGATGTCGATCATCGCGCGCATGACGCGCTCGGCGGTGCTGGAAACGCTCGGTCAGGATTATGTTCGCACCGCGCGATCCAAAGGCTTACGAGAATTTGTCGTCGTCGTCAGGCACGCGGTACGTAACGCGCTGCTGCCCGTCGTGACGATCATCGGCTTGAACTTTGGCTTGCTGGTGAGTGGGGCGGTGCTGACCGAAACCATCTTCGGCTTGACGGGCGTCGGAACTACGCTGGTCGATGGCATCACGTCGCGCGATTATCCGTTGGTGCAGGGTTTCACGCTGTTCATCGCGGTCGCGTTCGTCGTGATCAACCTGATCGTCGATGTTTTATATGGCTATCTCGACCCACGCATTCGGGTCAGTTGAGGTTTTATTATGACCCGTCGTGATACGCACGGCACGCAGCTTATCCCCAAACTTTCTACCCAGGTCGCTTTTCCCGTTGAACGGCAGGCGGGCAGCAGCTTATGGCTCGAAGCCGTGCGGAACTTGTTTCGCAACCGCTCCGCCATCATCGGCATGAGCATCATCACGGCGCTGATCCTGATCGCGGTTTTCGCTCCGCTCATCGCACCCTACAACCCAAGAACGCAGTTGTTCAACGATGAAGCGCATCGCGGTTTAGGGCGTTTGCCCGCTCGTCCACCGTGCATCTACGCGCTCGGCTGCGCGACGGATCAACCTCAGCACTTCATGGGCTTGGATTTGAACGCGCGCGATATGTTCAGCCGCGTGTTGTACGGGTCGCAGATTTCGCTGGTGGTCGGGTTCGTGAGTGTGATCGTATCGATCATTTCTGGCTCGCTGCTCGGTATGATCGCGGGATATGCAGGGGGTGCAATCGATAATGTGATCATGCGCTTCATGGATGTTTTACTGGCGTTTCCATCGCTCTTGTTAGCGATTGCGATTGTGACGGTGTTGGGTCCCGGCTTGCAAAACGCGCTGCTGGCGATCAGCATCGTCTCGATTCCGGCATACGCACGGTTGGCGCGTGCCAGCGTCTTACAGATCAAAGAACTCGAATATATCACGGCTGTGCGCACGCTCGGCGCGCCGGATATACGAATATTGTTCGTACACGTGCTGCCGAACGCGCTGACACCGCTCATCGTACAGGGGACATTGGGCATTGGCACGGCAGTGCTGGATGCCGCCGCGCTTTCGTTTCTTGGTTTAGGGGCGCAGCCGCCCGACCCGGAATGGGGCGCGATTTTGAGCGAAGGGCGCAATCGCGTTTTCACCGCGCCGCATCTGGTGTTCTTTCCCGGTTTTGCGATCATGCTGACGGTATTAGGGTTCAACCTGTTAGGCGACGGGATGCGCGACGCGCTCGATCCACGACTCAATCGCAATTAGCCCACAAGTGCCGCTACGCATATTTTCACAACATTTGCAACTTCGTGGTTGTCATCTGCGTTCTCATGAGTATGATGTCATGTATGACATCAGTTAAGAGAAGGCGTAAGATGAACATGCCAAAAATGACTTTGCGTGTGGTTATGCCCACGGCAGCGCTGTGCCTTATTGCACTATTTTGCATTATGAGTATCGCCCCCGCGTTGTTCGTCAATCCTACCCATGTGATGGCGCATCCTGGTACGCCGGAGCCAGACCAGGATGGCGATGGCATTTCCAACGATCTCGATGGCTGCCCGACGACACCCGGACCCGCATACACGGGCGGTTGTCCTGATCCATTCTACGAACAGAATGTTGCGGCGACCGCCGCCGCGAGTCAACAGCAAGCCGCGCCGCCCGCACAGCCCACGCCGATTCCACCGACCGCCGCGCCAAACCCGATCACAGCGCGTATTTTCCCTGTACAGGATGCCAACGTGATTCGTGCTGCGCTGGAGACGGGCGCGGTCAGCTTCGAAGACACAATTACGTTGACGAGCGCGGCTGGCACAGGCATTGAAATTATCCGCGAATTACAAACGCTGGAAGAAATTCCGTCGGGCGGCGTTCTGCGACTCGAACTGCCGTTTATGTTTCTGAGCGGGCGCGGCGACTTATTTTTGGGCTTAGCCTCAAATTCGCCCTCACAAAATCTGGTCATGGGCGCCGACATCAGCTTCACGGCAAATCCAATGGATGATCAAACGTTGGAAATATGCAGTCTGGGCGCGCGCGTCGAACGTGACAGCAACCGCAACGCGATCGCGCTGCTCGAAATAGCCGTGCTCAACAATGGCGGCATCGCGGTGATTGATCGGGCTGTCTCGTCGGTGACGCCAGTCGTTAACGCGGTGAATATGCGCGTCGATACGACGACGCCGCAGCGTTTGATCGCCGTCATTCAAGACAATCTGGTCGATGTCTATGTGAATCAGCAGCGGGTGATGAATGATGTCGAAGTCAGCGCACGCGTTGGTACGTATGGATTATCGCTGGTGGGGCGCGGCACCACAGTGTCACCACGCTGCGAAGCGAGTAATTTTTGGTTGTATACGTATGAGTGAGTCACCTTACGCAAGCCCCTCATTTTCAGCCCTCATCCCCCGACCCCTCTACCCTTATGGCTGAGGGGGAGAAAAACGCGCTTTTGAAGTCCCTCACCCTGCGGGAGAAGGATTTAGGATGAGGGCAAAAACAAGGTTTCGTGATTCACTGAAATTGGCTTGACGATGTGGGCGGCATTTACGCCGCCCCCTCAACGTTGATTTATCAGCAGCTACTATGATTATGATCCGGGCGTCGCGGTTGGCTCGGTGAATCCGCCTTGTGGTGCTTCGACGGTCGGCATCGGTTCGGTGAATCCGCCGGAAACAGGCGGCTCGACAAAGCCGCCTTGCGGCGCTTCAAGCGCTGCCGTCGGTTCAATGAGCGCGCCCTCCGGCGCCGGGTTGACAACCAGAAAATCGACCAAGCCGCCCATCCCAATCCTGAAATTGTTGGTCGTATGGTGCGGGATATGACATTGAATCATCCACGCGCCAACCTGATCTGCCACCAGTTCAATATCGAAGCGCTGACCAGGCGCAACCTGAATCGTATCCATCCATTGACGCGCGGCTTGGGGTACGGGTGAGCCATCGATGGCGACGACTTGAAAACGATAGCCATGAATATGCATCGGGTGAATGAACTGCCCGGTGCCGATCAAGCGCAGGCGCACACGCTGACCCTGCGTGACATAAATCGGCGGCGTGGATGGGAACGCTTTGCCGTTGATGGTGAAATAATTCGGCTCCATGCCCATCATCGGCATCGCGGCGAAGGTTTCTCCGCCCATGATGCGCCGTTCGCCGAGCATCAAAATCGCATCCACATCCGGCACGGGTTCAGTCTGCACCAATGGATCGACGATGAAGGGTGCGTATAATCCCAACATGACCTGAAAATCTTCGTGATAATGCGAGTGATACCAGAATGTCCCCGAAGGACTCGCCGTGAATTCATAGGTATGGGTTTCGCCGGGTTGAATCAATGGCTGCGAAATACCCGGCACGCCGTCCTGCTGAATCGGCAGGGTTTGCCCGTGAAAATGGATCGTCGTCGGTTCGGGCAGTTCGTTGCGTAAAACCACGCGCACGCGGTCGCCTTCTGTGACGCGGATAAGCGGACCTGGCAGTTGTCCGTTGTACGCCCAGATCACGGTTTGCACATCGGGCAGGATATTCCATAAATGAGGACGCGCAGTCAGTTCAAAAACTTTGATGTCGCCATCAAGCGTGTAATCGAGCGGCTGCGCGCCCTGCGTTTCTGATGACATCACCAGATTTTCGCGGCTGACGGGCTGCATGTGCGAGTTCATCAACGCCATGTCTTCGTCGCTCATGTAGGTCATGCCGATCATATCGGAGACCATATCGCCGCCCATATCCATGCCTGCCATGCTTTGATTCGCTGCTTCGACCGCGCTCGCCGTGAGCGTCGCATCGACTTCGGCGCTGCCATGATTCATCTGGGTGTTCGGGTCGATTGTCGCGTCGGGTTCGGCGGTCATGTCCATTTGCATAGCACTGTGATCTACCGTTGCGGTCGGCTCACCTTGCGCGACCACCGCAGTGCTGGTATCGGCGGGGCGAAAAAATGTATTCAAGGCGAAGACGCTGCCGACAATCAACGCGACAATCAGGCTCAAACCAATTAATCTCTGGGTCATTACGGCGGACTCCTAAAACTAAATGTTAATGCGGGCGTTCTGCACGCCTTATCAGCCGTAGATTTCAACCCACCGCTGGCAATGACGCGCAATCACCCGTTTTCAATGCTTCTTCATACATCCATTGTACGCAAATTACTCAACCGTGCTGACCGCCGGATTGGTCGCTGTCGTGTAATGATCTGCAAACCTATGGCGTTGAACCGCGTCGCTGAACTTCTGTTCGACGTTTTCGCGCGCATCATCCGCCAGTAAATCGAGCCGCATATCGTAGGCGTCTTCGCCATTGTTGTGGTAATAGCGCTTTTTGATGCCGTGTGTGACGAAGCCATGTTTAAGGTAGAGATTTTGCGCGGTCGTATTGCTGATGCGGACTTCGAGCACGACATACGCCGCGCCCAGAGACAGCGATTTTCGAACCATGCCGAGCAGCGCGATTTCGCCCCAACCGCGCCCGCGAAAATCGGGGTGGGTGGCGACCGTACTGATATGCGCTTCATCGACAACCTTCCACAAGCCGCCGTAGGCGACAATCTGCGGGTCGATGGGCACGCCGCCGCCGCTCAAATTTTGCATCAGCCGCTTCCAGGGGTTGGTCGGGCGTTCGGCGTCAGGGATCGACTCCAGCACCATCATGTGACTGTAGGTCGATTCGGTGATCTCGTAAGCATACGAGCGCGCTGACCAGGGCGGATCGAACGCGACACGGTCGATGCTGACGACCTGTTGAATATCGGGTACGCTCATGTAACGTAAAGTCAGGCTCATAAGGGTTTTCAAATCGATTTGATATAAATCGGCACGAGCGCCGCCGGAAGAAACTGCGATCGCGCGTCAGCGCTGGCGCGCAACTGCACCAATGCTTCGCTCGCCAAATAACCCGCACGCCGCAGCCGTGAACCGGTATCGACCAACGTAATCGGCGCGTTCGCTGCTGCGATCGCATGTTCGGCGTCGGCGTCGATTTCGCCTGTCACCCGCATGTTCGGCGTCGGCGTCGATTTCGCCTGTCACCCATGTCGGCGTCGCCCGCTGCTCGATTGCTGCGATCAGCGCTGCCCATTCCCAGTTTTGCATCAATTCGGCGCGCGTCCAGCGGTTGATCACGGCATTCCAGGTGTAACGCGCCGCGATCACACGCCCACGCCCGGCTTGTGCGGTCGGGATTAATTCACCCGGATAACGATGCTGCGACGCGCTGAGAATATCGAGCGTGGTCATGCCGATCAACGGCAGTTCGCGCGCCGCCGCCACCGCTTTGGCGAACGAGACGCCAATACGAAGTGCGCTGTACGAGCCGGGACCAATAGCGACGGCGAGCGCGGTCAGCGCATCGATAGCGATGCCCGCCCGTACGAGCATGGCGTGCACCGCTGGCGCGAGTTCGACGGTGTGATTATTAGGCGATACCCAGGTTGATTCTGCAATTACGCGCTGATCGTCGTGCAGCGCCAGGCTCATATAAGCGGTGGCAGTATCGATGGCTAAAAGCATGATAGCAAGGTACTTGTAAACGGTGAAAAGGTAACGTGCAAGACCAGATGACTCATTGACAAACCTGTTGGTTGATGTATCGAGTAAAGGCACTTTGAAACCGCAGGCAGGCGAATAAACGATAAATCGAGCTGCCTGGCTGCGCGGTTCGGTTTATGCCTTTCACCCTTAACCTCATCTTTTTCAGCTTACGATGTCTGCGATGTTTGTCCAATATAGTCGTTGAGCAGGACGCGATAATGCTCACCGTGTGTGATGAAGCTCATAATACGGCGCGTGGGTTCGGTAACGCGCAGTTCGATCCACAGATGCTGTTTGGGCAGCGCCGCTAAAATCAGTTCCGGCCATTCCAGAATGACCACGCCGCGCGCGTTCAAAATGTCGTCGAACCCGATTGTTTCAACCTCGTCGGCATTTTTGAGCCGATAACAGTCGATATGAAACAACTTTTGATCGTCGCGTTCGCGACGGTGTTCATGAACGAGATTGAATGTCGGGCTGGTCAACGCTTCGACCGCGCCCCAACCGACGCCGATTCCTGCCGAAAACACGGTTTTTCCCGCGCCCATATCTCCCGATAGGCAGATCACATCGCCCGCGCGCAGCAGGGTCCCAAAACGCACGCCAAGCCTGTACGTTTGTTCGGCGCTGTGCGTGATCAGGTTGATTTCGCCTTCTTTCAGGATGGGCACGCACTGAACTCCTTTAGCAATAGTGGTGCAGGTGACCGGGTCGCCCCTGCGTTAAGCCGAAATGACGTTGCACGGGTTGACCAACGTGCCAATGTTCTGAATCGTGATTTCGACGACATCGGCGTGACCAAGCAGTGCGGGCGGGTTGCGCGCTATGCCAACACCGGCGGGCGTTCCAGTCAAAATCACGTCGCCGGGTTCGAGTGTGAAATGCTTGCTCAGATACGAAATGAGCGCCGGCACTTTGAAAATCAATTCGCTGGTGCTGCTATCCTGGCGTGTTTCACCGTTGACGGTGGTTTTGATCGACAGGATATGTGGGTCTGCGATCTCGTCTTTGGTGACGATGACGGGTCCCAACGGGCAAAATGTATCCAAGCCTTTGGCGCGCGTCCACTGACCTTCCTGTAAATCGCGGGCGCTCACATCATTGGCGATGGTGTAGCCGAACACGAATTTGAGCGCGTCGTCTTCGCTGATATTTTTGGCGCGCGCGCCGATGATGACCGCGAGTTCGCCTTCGTAATCGACTTTATTGGTCACGTCGGTGTGCCATGTGATGGGCTGGTTCATGCCGATCACGCTGTTGATCATCTTTGGAAAGACGAGCGGTTCGGACGGTGCTTCTTTGCCTGTTTCTTTGGCATGGTCGGCGTAATTCAGCCCGATGCCGAACATTTTGCCGGGGCGGAGCGGTGTATCGATGGTGATATCGCTGAGTGCGTAGTGTTCATAAGTACGGCTCGGCATCATGCCGCGCCGGATCAACTGCGTCATCGAATCCGCCCACGCCATCGTGTATACGGTTTCCCCGACGATTTCCCCGATGCGCGAGCGCCCTAAATACGTGAATGTGACCAGCTTCATCAAATCGGCGCGAGATACCCCTGCTTTTAGGCATGGGGAGGGATAGCGCCTTGTCCTTTCTTATAGGTGTAACCGTCTGAGTGGTGTATCCTCGCAGGGAGACCGTTTTTTAAGTTACCTATGGAAAACGGTCAAACCTGCTCCGCTTGCGCGGGGTAAAGTTCAGCTCGACAACGTTATGCAGTAGTTTAGTGTGAACGACACTGTTTGCTCCCAAGCATTCTGTTTAATCGTTCACCGCAGCGTTCGGAACTAGTGAGGCATTCCGAAGTGCCTGTGTATTTACCGCTAACGTAGCCCTTGCGGGCTGAGTCTGGTAAGCATTAGGGCTAAAAGCCCCCGCCTTTAGGCGTGGGGATGCTTACCGTGTAGGGGCAAATCGTTTAACTCGCCCACCCTTCGCATTAGTGTGCCACAACCCGCGCCGCGTGTGTAGGGACACGCCTACGCATTATGGAGTCGTCAACGTCCATGTCTCCATGATCGTGTAGAGCGCGGTCAATCCGGCTTCGTGCGCGGCTTGAGTCGCGCTGCTGGAGACTTGAAACACCGGGTATAAATCGCCCTCGATATCAAAGACGCTGTGATAAATCGGTTGTTGAGCTGTATCGACCGATGTAACGCGCCAACCGCCGTTAACGCCGAGCACGATGCGCGCGAAATTACCATAAAACTCACCTTGATCCGCGCCCGCCAGCGTGAGTGCCATCAAATCATCGGATAATCCCGCGCGTCCGGTCAGCGTCGCGGAGTCGCCCAGGCGGATCGTGATGGTGTATGCATCGTCGGGCGGCGTGATCACGAGTTGATCCGGTGCGGCATCATCGATCTGGCTGATCCAGTCATCGGGCACGCGCACGCTGTAGGTGCTGTTGGGCGGCGTCACGGTCGTCGTGTACGCCGTCAGGTCGATTTCGGCTTCGGCGCTGGCGAGCAGCACGGCGGTTGGTTCATCCAAAATCGCGTTGAACTGAAGCAGTTGCAGCGCTTCCAGCACGCGCAGATCGGTGGCGGCGAGCACGGGGCGTTCGGTATCGAGATAGGCAATGCCGCGCCAGTAATATCCGTTAGCATCCTCTGGCGTAAGCAGCAGCCCACGATTGAGGTCATTGAACGCATCGTCATATTGAGCGACGCGCACGCGCAGACCGCCGCGATTGATCCACCCGCCTGCATAATACGGGTCAATATCGATCGCGCGGTTATGCGCTACCACCGCCGACTCCGAGTCGCCGTTACGGTCGTAGGCGATGCCCAAATTGCTATGGATGATTGGGTCAAACGGGTCGAGTGTGCGCGCGCATAGATACAGCGGGATCGCACCCGCCGCGTCGCCATTGAGCAGCAGTTCGCTGCCTGGTTCGACGAACGTGCTGAACGCGGCATTTTTTGGGTCAACGTTGATAAACTGCTGCCCGCATGCCTCGCGCGCATCGGGGATCGGTCGGTTGGTCAGCGATTCGACTTCGGCGATCAAGTCCTGCAAGAACTGACTCAAGACTGCGCGACCGCCGACCGCCGATGTCAGCATATTGAAGGCGTCCCATGCCTCGTCGTAACGTCCTTCGAGCAGCATCGCGTAACCCGCGTAGCCCAGTCCGTCGAGTGTCTCGGTCGTGGTTTGCTCGCTGGCATGATACGTGCGCAGCAGATACGGAATCGCTTCGCCGTAGCGTTCGAGCGAATATAATGCACGCCCCGCGCCGAAAAATGCGCCGTTCGTCCGCGACGGATCGATACGAATTGCCAACAGATAATTATTGTACGCGCCGACAAAATTTTGCTGGGCAAATTGCAGACCCGCCAGGTTCAGGCGCGGCAAAATCGAGTACGGATTAAGACCGAGCGCGCGCGCAAAATCTTGTCCGGCGGCGTCGATGTCGCCCAACTGCTGGTAGATGAAGCCGCGATCATTGTAGATGAGCGGGTTATTCGGGTCGATTTGCAGCGCACACGAGAGTAAATCGAGCGCTGCTGTCGCGTCGCCCGCCTCGATAGCGCCGCCGACTTGTTCAAGCACAACGCTGACATCCGTCTGTAACGGGTTGCACACGACGAGCGGGACGGCGGGTGTGCTGATGTCTTGCGCGGACGTTGGAACGACGGCGATCAACATGCACACGCCGATCAATACGATTACCAGGTTGAGTCGCAAAAAATTGCCTTTCTTACAGCCGCATCCGCCGGATAAAATCCCACACCGCGCCGCCGCCGTCGCTGGCGATGAGGACGCCGCTCACTTTATTGATCGTGAGATCACCCAACGCAGCGATCACACGGTTGGCTTGCTCGCGCATGACGAGCATCACGTCATCCCAATACACGCCGCGCGGCAGCACGGGTTCACGCAGCGAACGGGTGCTATCCATGTAGGCGATCAATGGATCAGCGTGCGGAAACACCAATGCCGACGTGAGATCGTGTCGGATCACCGTCAAAAAATGACGAGCGAGCAAGCGTGTGCCGCTTTCGAGCGAAAATGCGTTGTGTAAGGGGGTAATTGTCCCCGCGCCGCCCGATTGACTGAGCAGCACCATGGCGCGTTGAAACAAAAAATTGAGTTCGGGCATCGTACCGACGCTGTTGGTCGCCGCGATCAAAACGCCGTTTGGCTTCAAAACGCGCATCATTTCGTACACGGCTTTGTCGATATCCGCGATATGATGCAGCACATAATTCGCCAGCACCACATCAAAGCTGTGATCGGGAAACGGAATCGCGGTCGCATCCGCCACGACCGCGTGCGCACGCGCTGGATGTGACTCCAACATGCCAATCGATTGATCGAAGGCGTGATACTGTCCGCTGGGGATGAGCAGGCTGACTGCGTCGGCAAATATCCCGGTGCCAGTGCCGACATCCAGTATCGACTCGTCGCCGCGCCATGGGTGGCGGCTGAGTATCCATTCTGGAAAATTGAGTTTTGGCACGCTGTAGCGGTCGTGGGTATCCTGCCGCATACGCAGCTTTATATCCGTGCTGTATTGATCGATCAGCGCCTCTGATCTCTGAGATGGAATCATTTACGGTTGCACCGTTCGATTAATGCGTTACTGTCGATTATAGCTAATTTATCGCATCCTGGCGTGGGTTTGTATCATGGACATCGTAAAGAATTTATCAGCACTGCCTTTACAGGTTTCTGATGTCGCTGCTGCCCGTGCGCGGATTTTGGCGCATGTGCCGCCTTCGCCGATCGATTCTGCGTTGTCGCTCGGTCCGCATGTGTGGCTGAAACTCGATTGCTTGCTGCCGACGCATTCGTTCAAAGTACGCGGCGCGCTCAATGCGATGTTGTCGCTCGACGACGACGCGAAAGCGCGCGGGGTGATCGCCGCATCGACGGGCAACCACGCACAAGGAATCGCGTATGCGGCACGTTTATCAGGCGTGAGCGCGCGGATCGTCATGCCGACCAACGCCGCCAGGCGCAAAATCGCCGGAGTCGAGCATTATGGTGGGCAGCCGATCTTGTTCGGCGCGAGCTACGACGACGCCGAAACCGAAGCGCGGCGCATCGAGCGCGACGAGGGCTTGACGTATCTATCGCCGTACAACGATGTGCGCGTGGCGGCGGGTCAAGGGGTATGCGGGCTGGAATTGATCGAGCAAGTACCGACGGTCGAGCGTGTGATTGTGCCTATTGGCGGCGGCGGCTTGATCAGTGGGATCGCGGTCGCGCTCAAATCAGTTCGCCCGGATATCGAGATCATCGGCGTCAACGCGGCAGTCTCGCCGGAAATGTACAACTTTTTCTACGCTCAAGACCGCCCAGGCAGCGCCGATACGCTGGCGGACGCGCTGCCTGGTATGATCGAAGCCGGATCGATCACGCTGGAAATCACGCGCGCGCTGGTCGATCAAATTGTGCTGGTCAGCGAACGCCAGATCAGCGACGCGATGCGCTGGCTCAAAACGCATCACGACATCATTGGTGAGGGCGGCGGCGTGGTCGGGATTGCGGCGGTACTGGGCGGGGTGATTCCACTCGATAAACAGACGGTGATCGTGGTAAGCGGCGGCAATGTCGATGAGGATGTTTTGGCGCGCGTGCTTACGACGTGAACGATGGCAGCATCGCACGGTCAAACCGACGCGCTTTAAGGTCATCACGGCGCATAATCGGCGCCATTCATGCTGTGCGGATTGACGCCGAGCAGTCGTTTGATAAAACCGCGCGGGTACTGTGGTATGTTGTCGGCTGAAGCGAACTGCATATCGTTGAAATCCTGCCAGGTTTTGCCTTGTGGGTCTTTCATACGCGGCATCGATTTCGGGGATATTAATTTCTGGCATGAACGTCAACGCGCATGGTGAGTAGCATTCGTTGTCATTCCACCTGTCCTCTAGGATGACATCGTCGGGAAATGCTTTGCGTTCCAACGTATCCACATTGCCTTGATCGTACAAGACGACGCCCGCATTCCAATCGAACGGTTCTGCAAAAAGATATAACCGTCCGCTCGGCGGCAGCCAGTCTTCTTCAGCATAAATTTTTACATCGCTGAGGTCGATTTGCGCGCCCAACGGCAGTTCGTTTTCATCGATGACGGGCTGCGTTTGCACGCGCTCTCGTCATCGTCCTTTCGGAAACGCCGGATCATCGAAATCCCAATCGTCGGGCGTGCCTGTGCGTGGTCGAGGTGGTGTTTGCGCCTGTGAGCCAAACGGACGCGGCGGCTGTGCGGCGGGCGGCGGCGGCTGATCGTAGCTCGGTGGGACTTGTGGGGGCGGCGCTTGCGGTGGCTGTGGCTGCGCATACCCCGATGGCGGTTGTGCGGGCGGTTGATAACCATACGGCGCGTTTTGCGCGCTGACATCGTTGAAGCCGAGTGTGGGCGGGTTATTTTGCGCGATCCGGCGCTCAAAATCAGCATCGAGTTCGGCGCGCTGCTGCTGTACCACATAGCGGACTTCGGTCACTTTTTGGACTTTGACCTGTTCGCGGCGGCGCTGTCCGTTGACCTGCAAAAACTGCTCCAGGAAGATCGTCGTCAACGTGATGATCACCGACGCGACCATGGCGTTCAAGAAAGTTTCGATCACCAGCCGCCCGCCCGTCAGGCTGATCAACTGATTGCCCAGGAACGCGGTCAGATAGAGCAGCCCGACGTTGATGAAAAATCCGATCAAGCCGAGCGTCAGCACGATGAACGGACATGTCAGCAGGACCAGGATTGGCTTGATAATCACGTTGACCACCGTGAAGATCACCGTCAGCGCGATCCACGTCGTCGGGATATTGCCTTCGATACGGATGCCGGGCACGACGCCGGATGTGACGACGGCGATGACAATCGCGCTGATGATGATGCGGATGATTAAGCTGCGCATGGTACGAATCCTTTTTCAGACACACCTGGTAATATAACACAAGTAGGGGTGGGGCAAGACTCGCGTCTATCCTGTCAGTTGGCGGCGCAGGGCGTCGGCGGTCGCTGTTCGCAAATACCCGCGATAGGCGGCGGTTTCGGCAAGCCGTGCGCGCAGCACAAACGCCACAGTATTGGTTTCGGCACGGCTGTAAGCGAGCGCCGAACCCACTTGCAGCACATAGTGATCGCCGTCAAGCTGCGCGTCTACGATGCCTTGATGCGCGAGCCATCTCATGCCGAGCATGACGGTCGTATGGGGTTGCCCAGTGGCGGTGGACAGTTGATCGACTGCTGCCACGCCGCCGCGCTGTGCAATTGCATATTTCGCTAACCCCGCCAGCCGCTTGACGAACGGATCAAATGCGTCCATCGCGGCATCGTGGAAAAAGGCGACCACATGCCCCGCGTTGGTGTGTTCGATCAACGCACGCAGCATGGCGCGCGACGATGGCGCTGTCCATAAAATCAGCGTTGTCACTGGCTCGGCATGATCGCGCCCGATGATACGCACGTGTTCCGGCTTATCGACTTCGGCATAGACCGCCAAATCGGGATAGCGCGCTTGTAAATCACGCAAAACCGCTGCCGCGTCCGCGACGCCGCGCTGATCGATGAGTTCGATTTCGCGCTGTGTAATGATCGGTGCGCTTTCGACCAGCCGCGTATCGATCCATTCCAGATATACATCGCGCTTGTCACGGTAATTATCCAGGCGGGCGACAAAAGCGAGATCGTAAATGCCGCCTTCGCTGATCGCGTCCGCCAGCGCGCCGCCGCGCCACCAGATCGCCGTTCGTTTATCGCCGCGCACATCGCTGAGCGTAAAACGGACATGCGCGCCGCCGCGTCCCATGCCACGCTTGCTTTCGATGCGAACATTTTTGGTTGCGAGTATCAACGGCGGGTTGCCGGGCCCAAACGGCGCGAGCGCTGCGACTGCTTCGACCGTGTCGCGGGTGATGGCGGCGAAATCGACATACGCGGCGATTTGCACGGTGGCAGGTGGGGCGGCGGTGATTCCGAGTGCGCGCATGGCGTGGTTGATCGCGTAGCGAAATTCGGTCAGGCGATCCGCGTCGATGCTCATGCCCGCCGCCATCGTATGACCGCCAAACGCATGGATCAGACCGGGTTGATCGGCATCGGCTTTGGTCAGCGCCGCCGTGATATCGATCCCAGCCGTAGAGCGGGCGGAGCCTTTTAGGAGTGCGACCGCTCCCCCTTGCCCGCTCCCCGATTTCGGAGCGGGGGCAGTGTCGTCATCACGCGAGGCGGATGCGCCGAATAAAATCACGGGGCGGTTGACCTGTTCGACGACGCGATTGGCGACGATGCCGACAATGCCAGGAATCCATGCCGCGCTGCCCAAGACCAGCACGGGCGCATCGAGCAAATCGCGGTCGCGCTCGATCTGGCTCATGGCGGCGGCGAAAATCTGGTCGCTCATCATGCGCCGATACGCGTTCAACTGTTCGACGTTGACGGCGCGCTGACGGGCGTCGTCGATATCGTCGTTGAGCAGCAGTTCGACGCCTTGCGCGGCGTCGCTCAAGCGACCGAGCGCGTTCAGGCGCGGCGCGATTTGAAAGCCGATTTGTTCTTCGCTGAATTGCTCGCTTTCGTCCAGGCGGGCGAGTTCGATTAAAGCCGCGATTCCCGGTCGTGCGTCGGCGCGGATCGCCGCGATGCCCCGCTGAAGCAGATAGCGCGCGTCGCCTTGTTGCAGCGCCACGTCTGCGACCACGCCGAGCGCGACGAGATCAACGTAGGGTTGTAGATCAACAGGCGGCATATTTTCCGCCCTTAGATGGTGTGATAAAGCGGCGATCAACTGATACGCGACGCCGACGCCGGGCAGCGTGCCGAGCGGATGATGATCTGGGTCGGGCAAACGACGCGGGTTGACGACGGCGTAAGCAGGCGGGAGTTGTGACGGCAGTGAGTGGTGGTCGGTGACGATGACATCGACGCGGTGCGCGTTGGCGAGCGCAATCGCGTCGTGGGCAGTGACTCCGGTGTCACAGGTGAGGAGTAAGCCCACCCCCGACCCCTGCCCGAATTCAGCGAGGGGAGAAACGCGGTCGGCGCTTTCAGCAGCAGCCAAGTAGCCCGCCAATACTGCTACATTGATGCCATGACCTTCTTTGTCGCGGTCGGGGATGTGATAAAGTACCTGCGCGCCGAACGCGCGCAGCGCCGATACCAGCAGCGCTGTCGAGGTTTGCCCGTCCACGTCGAAATCACCCCACACGAGAATCGACTCGCCGCCGCGAATTGCGCGCGCCAACCGTTCGACGGCACGATCCATATCGGGCAGCGTGAACGGATCGCTCGGCGTGTACTGTGCTGGATCAAGAAACGCGCGTGCGCTGTCTGCGCGCGTGATTCCACGCCGGATCAGCGTCTCCGCGACGAGTGGATGCAGATTTAGCGCGGCGATCTGCGGCGGGATGATGATCGGGGTCGGGTCAAGCCATTGACGGGACATACAAAACCTTTGAATTAAAACTGTTCATGAGTATAGCGCGTCCATTTTTGTATAATGTACTCGTTTTACCAACTCAGGACGGACTTTTTGCATGTACATTCTTGGAATCAACGCCTATCACGGCGGCGCGAGCGCGTGTTTGATCCACAACGGACACCTGATCGCCGCCGCCGAAGAAGAACGCTTCAACCGGACGAAATACTGGGCAGGCTTTCCGGTGCAAGCAATCCACTACGTGCTGAGCGCCGCCGGAATTACGGCGCACGAGGTCGATCATATCGGTATCAGCCGCGACCCGAAAGCCAATCTGATGGAAGCCGCGCTGTATTTTTTCGCGCGCCGCCCATCGCTCAACATGGTGCGCGACCGCCTGAACAACAGTATGAAGGTCGGCTCGCTTAAAACCGAGTTCGCTAAACATATGGGGTTCACCGATACGCTCAAGGCGCAGTATCACAACGTCGAACATCATCGCGCGCATATGGCGAGCGCATTTTTCGTCAGTCCGTATGACGACGGCGCGATTTTGAGCGTCGATGGCGCGGGCGATTTTGTCACGACGATGTGGGGGACGGGCAGCGGTAATCAGATCACCGTACAAGACGAGATTAAGTTTCCGCACTCGCTCGGTATTTTTTACAACGCGGTCACACAGTGGCTTGGTTTCCCTAAGTATGGCGACGAAGGCAAGATTATGGGGCTTGCGCCGTATGGTCAGCCGCGCTATCTCGACGCGATGCGGAAGCTGGTGCGGATTCAGCGTGACGGTACGTTTGAACTCGACCTCGATTATTTCGTGCATCATGCCGAAGGCGCGAATATGAGTTGGGAGGGCGGCGAGCCGACGATTGGCACGCTGTATTCGCCACTGTTGGTCAGCCTGTTGGGCGCACCGCGCGTCCCGCGCAGCGAAATCACGCAGCAGCACATGGATGTCGCCTTCAGTTTGCAGGCGATGCTGGAAGAAGCCGAATTCGCGCTGGTGCGCCGCGTGCAAAGCCAAACCGGATCGAAAACGCTGGCGATGGCGGGCGGCGTCGCGCTCAACAGCGCGTTCAACGGCAAAATTCTGCCGAACACGCCGTTCGAGGATATTTTCATTCATCCGGCGGCGGGTGATGCGGGGACAGCGCTCGGCGTGTGTTATTACATTCATCATCAGGTGCTGAATATGCCGCGCGACCCGAAAAAGGGCGTCGGTTATGTGATGACGAACGCCTATACAGGACCTGGCTATGACGACGCCGTGATCAAAGCCGAACTCGATAAACACGGGTTGATGGCGCACGAGGTGAACGACGATCAGTTGTCGGCGCAGGCAGCCGAACTCATCGCAGGTGGCAACGTTGTCGGCTGGTTTCAAGGGCGCATGGAATGGGGTCCGCGTGCGCTTGGCAACCGCAGCATTCTGGCGGATCCGCGTCGCGACGATATGAAAGATATTCTGAACGCGCGCATTAAACACCGCGAAAAGTTTCGCCCGTTCGCGCCGAGCATTTTGATCGAGCGCACGGGTGAATACTTCGATCAGCATTATCCCGATCCGTTCATGATCAAGGTGTATAACGTGCTGCCCGAAAAACGCGGCGAAATTCCAGCGGTGACACATGTCGATGGCACAGGACGGCTGCAAACGGTCGATCAAACTGCCGCGCCGCGTTACTGGTCATTGATCAAGGCGTTCGATGATTTGACCGGAACGCCGATCGTACTGAACACGTCGTTCAACGAAAACGAGCCGATCGTGTGCACACCCGCCGAGGCAATCGACTGTTTTATGCGTACCAAAATGGACGCGCTGGCCATTGGACATTTCATCGTAACGAAAAGCTGAATACCCAATGCAAGTGCGAAAAACATAACACGAAGGCATGAAGAAATGTCGCACGGGAGGGCGTACACCCTCCCATATTATTTACCGTTTGCCGGGGCGCATATGAGAAGATGGGAATAACGGCGCTGTTAATCGGGATCATCAAATCGGCGCAAGATACCCCTGTCTTTAGACATGGGGAGGGATAGCGCCTTTTTCCTTTCTGTTGTAAAATCAGAATAGTCGATAAGGCACTCTGCTCAGGCAGAGAAACGGTTTCTTCTGGCTCAACACCAGACCGACAACGGAACGGGAGTTCCAGAACGCGGCTCGTGTAATTGCGAGCCGGGCGGCAGTCAATCCGCCATACGCGGTGCGTGTCTTGGGCTTCGCGCCCGCCATAACTGCAAGCCCCTGGCTTTAGCTATGGGGTCGTTGACTGATGTGGTTAGATCGTCTGTACAACAGACACAGCAAAGGGTAAGCATCCCCATGCCTAAAGGCGGGGCTTTTAGCTCTTAATGCTTACCAGACTCAGCCCGCAAGGGCTACGTTAGCGGTAAATACATAGGCACTTCGGAATGCCTCACCAGTTCCGAACGCTGCGGTGAACGATTAAACAGAATGCTTGGGAGCAAACAGTGTCGTTCACACTAAACTACCGCATAACATTGTCGAGGTGAACTTTACCCCGCGCAAGCGGAGCAGGTTTGACCCTTTTCCATAGGTAACTTAAAAAAACGGTCTCCCTTCGGGGATACACCACTCAGACGGTTACACCTATTAAGAAAGGACAAGGCGCTATCCCTCCATGCCTAAAGGCAGGGGTATCTCGCGCCGATTTGATGAACCGCTATGGCTTCTGAGACAAAACAAAACACGACTATTCAACCCAACATCGGTTTGGACGACGAACAGCGCGACAGCGTGGTGCGACTGCTTAACCAGCACGTCGCGAATTTACACGTGTTGTATGTCAAAACGCGCAATTATCACTGGAATTTGACGGGTCCTCGTTTTCACACGCTGCATGTGTTCTTTGAAGAACAATATGACGCGCTTGCAGAGAGCATCGACGAAATCGCCGAGCGCGTGCGTCAGTTGGATGGCATTGCATTCGGGACGATGCGCGAATTTATCAAAAATGCCACATTGCAGGAAGACCCAGGCGTCATTCCCGATGCGAATACGATGATTCACAACCTGTTGAACGACCACGAGGCGATCATTCAACTGCTGCGCGTCGATGTCGATAACACGGAAGCATTGAACGATAAAGGGACGAGCGACTTCCTGACCGGCAAAATGGAAGACCACGAGAAAATGGCGTGGATGCTGCGCGCGCACTTATCAGGCGAGAACTAAAACATCAGCCCCCAAAACAGTTAAAAGGTAACTGCTCAGATACCCCTCCATCCCTAGTCCCCTTCTCCCGTTTGTGGGAGAAGGGGAGAAACGCCGTAGAAAGTCCCTCAGCCCCTTGTGGGAGAGGGATTTAAGGGTGAGGGCTGAGCAGTTCCCTTTTAGCTTTCCCTACCGCCGTGGCTGGCGGCGCCCCGTCAAAATCAGATAGATCACCACCAGCAAAATCAACAATATTCCAAACCCGACCAGGATCAACGGCAGATTGTCTGGACTGAACAAGTCGTTTTGCGGAATTTCGACGAGTGCCAGTGTCGGCGTGATCGTCGGCGTGGTCTCGGTCGCGGCTTGTGCGACGGCGGTAAACACCGCCGCTTCGGTCGGTGTGACCGTTGGCGTGGCGGCGACCTGCGTCTCCGTCTCGGCTGCGTCAACGGTCGGCGTCTCAATTTCCGGCGTGACAGCGGCTTGACTGGTTTGTGTTTGCGCGGCGATCTCGGTGTCTGCGGTTGTCGTACCAACCGCGTCAGCCGTTACTTGTTCGGTTAGTGCGGCGGCGGCGGCTTGCGTACGAACAGCGGCGGCGGCGGTGCGTGCCGCGACGGTTCCTGTCACAATCGCGTTCGAGGTTGCGGTACGGGCGTCGTCCATTTCCTGACGAACGGCGGTGCTTTCGGCGGCGGCAGTGTTGGTCGCCTGACGCGCCAGGATCGTGCCTTGCACGGCGGTACGTGTCGCCTGATTTTCGGCAGTAGCGGCGATACTGGTTTCGGTCGCGCCAGCAACGGCTTGTGCTGCGGCAGTGGCGGCATCGCTGATCGCAGTTGCGCGCGCGTCCCCTTCAGCCTGGGTCGCGGTGGCGGCATCGCTGGTCGCAGTTGCGCGCGCGTCCCCTTCAGCCTGGGTCGCGGTGGCGGCGTCGCTGGTCGCGTTTGCACGTGTGGCAGCTTCAGCCTGGGTCGCGGTGGCGGCGTCGCTGGTCGCGTTTGCACGTGCATCGAGCGTATTTTGCGCATTGGTGGTGGTTTCGGCTCTTTGTGTGCTGCGGGCGGACACTTCGGTACACTTCGGTACTTTGCACGGCATCCTGTGTATTTTGCACATCCGTCAAGACAGCGTCCGCGGTTGCCTGGTCTACGTTTAGCGTGTCGATTGCGCGTTGTGTCGTCTGTGCATCCGTCGTGCTTTGCACGTTCGCGGCATTGACCGCGCTGGTCGTCGAATCGGCGATTTGTGTTTGTGTCGCGTCTTGCTGAGCGACGAATGTTTGGCTGGCATCGGCAATCGCGGTGCCACTTTCGGCGGCTTGCTGCGTCCCGATCACTGATGCAGCTTGATCGGTGGCGGCGATGGCAGTTCGCGCCGCATTGGTGATCTCGGCGAGCGCGGTTGATTGAATGACGGTCGCTGTCAGGCGTGTGTTGGCGGCTTGCGTGGATGCCGCCTGTGCGGTCGCGCTTGCGGCTGGCGCGCCGCCGACCGAGAACGGAATTTCGCGGGTCGCACTTTGTCCGCTCGTCGTATTCGCGGTGATTTGCAACACATGATCGCCCGGATCGTAATTCAATACTTCAAGCGTAAACGTGAACGGCTCGGTTGTTTCGACCGCCGCTTGAACGCCGTCGATGGTGAAGGTGATATCGGTGGCGGCAGTTTGCCCATTCAATGTGACGGTAATATCACGGTCGCTGTCTAATTCGTCGCCGTCCTGCAAGCCATCGACAATGATCTCTGGCGGCAGTGCGACGATGATGATATCGACTGATTGATCCGCCCCGCGCTCATTTTCCAAGATCGCCGTCGCCGAGAACGTCCATTGACCGGGCGCAAACTGGAGCGGGTCGATTTGGAAGATCGGCACCTCTGGCGATGCGGGGATGAGTTCGATGCTTTCACCGGCGCGCGTCATGAATGCTGTCACCGCCATGAGCGAAACTTGTCCCTGTGCATCGATCACGACATCGGTTGGCAACTCGATTTGCTGTCCATCGGTCAAACCGACGATATTGACGCGCGGCGCGAGTGCGGCGACCTGGAACGGGAACTCGGTGGTGCTGGTGATGCCGCCTTCGTTCGTGACTTCGATGCTGAGTAAATTTTCGCCAGGAATGAAGTTTTGCGGGTCGAGCCGGAAGATTAACCCTGCATCCTGGGCGAAAGCTTCGGGTGGGAGCGGTGTGCCGTTATAGAACACTGTAAAGTCAGCGAGCGGCGTTTGTCCTTCCACCGTCGCCATGATACTTTGTGGGTCGGTGATGTCACCGAGCGTCGTAATATCCGGCTCGATGCTGACGCGCGACGGCAGCGCCGCAATTGTGATTGTCGCTGTAATCGTGCCAGAATCGCCGGTTTCGTCGGTCGCCGTCACGATGAGCGGGATATCGCCGGGCGGCAGCGTTTCGGGGTCAATTGTCAGCGTGTAAGGTGCTTCGGTGAGCGGGATCGTGTCCACGTCACCGAGTTGGTAGGCGACTGCCGCAATCGCATCGTCGGCGCGCACATCGGCAAGAATCGTCGTCGGTTCTGTGATGGGGTCAGTCGGTAAATCGGGCAGCGTGACAATCGGCACGGGGATCGGCGCGCGTAAGCTGCTGCTGATGAGTGCTTCTCCGTCGGGTGTGGTCACAACCAGATCGAACGGATATTCGGTGCCATCGAGCGCGACGGGGATATTGAGCGTGATCACATACTGACTGCGTAAAGCAGTTGCCAGATTATCGAAAATTGCCACCAATTGATCGGGTCCCGGCGCGAGATAAAACTCGGCGTTGGTCGCGTTCGCCAGATTCTGCATATAGGCTTGATCGACCGAGCCGAACCCGACCGTGAACACCGAGACGCCCAGAACAGCGGCTTCTTCGGCGGCGGTCGAACGCAGCGCCGACTCGCTGCCACGATCTTCTTGTCCGTCGCTTAACAGCACGACGACACGGCGCGATGTCGGCGCGGTGGCGGCGAGCCGAATAGCTTCGGTGCTGGCGTCGTAAAGCGCGGTCGTGCCAGTTTCGGTCAAGCCATCAATCGCCGCTAACAGAGCGGCTTTATCGGTGGTGAAATCACTGACGACGCGCACATCACTGTTAAATTCAATCAACGCAATCGGGTCGGTATCGCGCAAATTTTCGACGAACACGGTTGCGGCTTCTTTGGCGCGCATGAGCGGCGTCCCTGACATGCTCGAACTGGTATCGATGACCAGTACAACCGAGAACGGAATACTATCATCACTCAGATTTTGTACATCGACGATCGTGCCAACATCCGCCAGCGCACCGCGCAGCGCGAAGTTGTCGGCGGTCAAGCCGGAAAACGGCGTCCGCAGTCGGTCGAACACGTTGGCGGTGACCACCGCGAGTGGAAGTTGAGTCGCGTCTACACCGGTGATTTCAACGGTGAGCGGAATAGAGTCCTGTGCGATCAGCGGTGCGATGATCACAAACGCGATCATGATGACGCTGATCACGACGGCAAACGGGCGAACGATGGACAAACGGTTCACAATCAGTCCCTCTGGAGGTGAAAAAACGTAAATAATTTAGCGGATGTGCCGCCATCTTACGCGGAATCGAGGGCGCGTGCAATAAATCCTCCATCTCTTAACTATTTCGGCGCGCGTTTTGTGATGTTATAATACGGTTAGCCTGTAATGCCGATGGGTGTGCTGCTTAACGCATTGAAGGATATAGTGTGAATCTTTCCCACGATGAAGTCCGCAAAATCGCGGAACTTGCCAAACTCGATTTAACCAACGACGAAGTGACCTTGTACGCAGCGCAATTGAGCAATATCCTCAATTATTTTCGGGAACTGCAAGCGGTCGATACGAGCGATATTGCGCCGACCGCGAGTGTGCTGCCGCTCAAAAACGTGTTCCGTGAGGATGTAGCGGGGGCGACATTGACGCCAGAAGAATCGCTGCGAAACGCATACGATTCACTAGGAAACCAATTCAAAGTCAGTGCAGTTCTCGACGACTAGGCGTGCAGGCGGCACAATGAAGAAACGACTGCTGATTATCGAAGACGATTACGATGTCGCTGAAATGCTCCTTATGTACTTCGGCGATCACCATTATGAAGTGCTGCACGCTGAAAACGGGCGTCTGGGCATCGACCTGGCGCGGATCAAGTTCCCGCATTTAATCTTGCTCGATGTCATGCTGCCCGATATGGATGGGTACGGCATTTTTCATACGCTGCGCGAAACCGCATTCACGCGCTATATCCCGATCATTTTCCTGACACAGCGCGACGAAGCGATTTATCGGCTGCACGGCTTGGAGATGGGTGCGGATGATTATGTGACCAAGCCTTTCGACATTGAAGAATTACGCTTGCGTGTGCAGGGTTCGATTATGCGCGCGACGCGCCAGGCACTACACGAGCCGCGCACCGGACTGCCGACCGGACACCTGATCGACGAAGAAGCAGTACGGCGGCGCTACGAGCGCAGTTCGTATCTGTCGCTTGGCTTCGCGCTCGAAGGCTATGATACGTTTCGGGATGTGTACGGCTTCATCGCTGCCAATCAGGTCTTTGAATTCGCGGCACGCATCATCCACGATAACGTAGCGACTCGCGGGACGCCGGACGATTTTGTCGGCATCGATGGCGAACGTTTCATCGTGTTCACGCATACGCACGATCCGCGCCCGCTGCTGGGCGATATTCAGGCAGCATTTACCGATGGTGTGCGCGCATTCTACTCGTTTCAGGATGCAGAGCGCGGCGGTATTTTGGTGCGCAGCGTTGGACATGAACGTTTGGTGCCCTTGTTGTCGCTTTCGGGGACTCGGCTGTAACGCGCGCCTATAGACTAAAGTCCGTTGGCACGATCTTTCAAATTAGGTTATCAATAGGGCGTTCACCGTGTGTGAATGCCTTTTTTATTCCCGAAAATCATGCTCAGTGGGAACGTGATTATGGATGGTGCACCGCTCCCTTCCGAAAAAAGCAGGCTTATTTTTCAACGTGACATCAAGCGCGGGCGCTCGGTTCGTCGCTTTTTTCGCCAGGTGTTAGGTTTCGCCGCCACGCTTGGCGCGTATTTTGCGATTAGCGAAGGGGCGGCGCGCGGGTTGATCGACGGTCTGGCGCTGGATGTTGGGCGGCTGGCGGCGATTTTGCTCGGCGCGTTGTTCGTTGTACGCGCGGTCGTGTATCTGTTTTATGCGCTGACGCGGCGCAGCGAAGAACTGCGTTTTTATACCAAAGGCTTTGTCTGGGTGCGCGGCGACGAGTCGTTCAAGTACCCGTACCCCGAAGTAATCCGTTACCGAGAAGGGGGGCGCGGCGTTTATATCGGGATGCGCCCGCTGTTGCAGTGGGGCGCGCATACGCTGGAGATGCGCGACGGGACAATCTTCAAGGTCAAGCCGTATCATGGCAGTTTGAAACGCTTCGCCGACCGCGTGCGCCCGCATACCGCGTATGTCACGGCGATCCAGATCGGGCAAACGCTGCGGTCGGGTCAGCCGGTGCAGTTACACCCCGATTTGACGGTGTATCCGGGTGGCGTACAAATCGGCAAGCGTGAGGTTCGTTGGATTGAGATGGCGGTGATCATGCGGCGTCAGTCGCTGATCATTAAAAGCTACAACCCGAAGCGCAAAAAGTTTCAGCGCGTCAAGCGCTACTGGATTCCACGTGTGGATAATGTCGGCGGATTTTATGATCTGGCGCAAGGCACGATTCGCAATCACCGCGAGCGGAAAGTCGCGCCCGCGCAAAGACCAGCGGTACAGAAGATTTAATCATTGCAAAAGTGGCACATTACATATTGCGTAGTTTAGCGATCAATTTTTGGATCAGCGTGCGATCGCCTTTGATCAGGGTTTGGCGCTGCGACATATCGCGTAAGCGCGAGATTTCTTCGATGAGGGTGCCGCGATGCACGGTTTCGCCGTTGACATAATACCAGTGGTTGCCCATGTAACGTACCATCGGGTCGCGTTTATGTACGCCGTGATATGCCTTACGGAAGTGTTCGACAATATAGCGCGGGGGTAGTGTTGGGTCGTCTGCCACCATCATCATGTTTGTGCTCCGCACCAGCTTGAGTCTCTATGGGTAAGCGATAGTATAATCAGGATGTGCAGGTTCAACCGTAAGACTTTAGACCTATAGTTGATTATGGCG
>Ga0163147_10001338_pt1 | contig 37722 bp, 31 predicted proteins | sample OliLakLV19MP6G1_FD_148597 | JGI IMG/M metagenome (GOLD analysis project Ga0163147, IMG submission 148597) | Freshwater microbial mat bacterial communities from Lake Vanda, McMurdo Dry Valleys, Antarctica- Oligotrophic Lake LV.19.MP6.G1 | ecosystem: Environmental > Aquatic > Freshwater > Lake >...
GCCTCTCGAAGCCTTACTAGACCCACAAGGCAAAGCCGTTACGCACAGCATGGGAAATTTAGGATTACCCGAAATTCAGGGCGTCCGCATTGGCAAACACATTACCCTCACAATAGAAGCGGAAACCAAAAAGAAGGCTGAAGCTAAGGTGGACGACGCGTGCAAAAAACTACTCTGCAACGAAATAATGGAGTTCTACAAATACTCTGTTTCAGAAGCCTAATTGGAGTTTTTCCATAAAAAACCTGCAGTCCGCATTGGAAATCTATTGCAGCGCTAACCCCCTGTGATATCACGCACTTTCTCGGTTTTTTTTCTTGATGTATGAATATACACCCTGAAATAAGAATCCTGCGAGAGCACTTGCTATCTGTAGGGTTTATCCCGCGTTGTGCATTGGAAGCATCTTGGGGTCAATGCGCTGCGGGATTCTCGAATCTACACGATGGAGCAAAGTAATAGTTCGACCTATGAATTCCGATATCTCCATCGCGTGATTCGGGATAATACCAATTCTGCACAATAAATAGTCCCTGCTGCATTGCGATTTGGAAGTTTTTTTTGGGCAATGCGCTGCAGCATCTCGCATATACGGAATGGTAAATGCCTTTATAATAGCTGTTGTCTCGGCTGAGCTGAGATTACAGATACATAAACCCAAATCAAGCGATAGAAAAATTGCACCCTAATTTTGCCGATGAATGCAGTATTCTATCGCTTAGATTTGAGAATCCCGCAAGCATTCTACAAAAATTGCCCTAATGCGTACTGCGGGATAAACGGTATTAGCACTTCATAGCATATCCCAATGCGGACTCCGGTTTTAATTGCCTGTAGTATGGAAATGGATTCTTTTGGTAATGGGTGTCCTGCGGTTTGGCGTTGTTATTTATTCACAGCTCAATTCTAAAAAGTCGAAGTTTCGATCTTGCGTAAGATTGACGGACGCTTATAGCTTTGCACCATAATTTCTTAACCAAAAAAATCCAATCATGAAAAAGACAATCCTATTGTCACTTGCCGTAATGATCGTTTCTGTATCGCTCATTTCTTGTGGAGGCGGATGGACCGAAGAAAACAAAACGGACATGAAAAGTACATGCGGTACTTTAATGAAAATGTCGTTCACTGATGAAGATGCAGCCACTATTTGCGACTGCTACATTGAAGGTTTGGTGAAAAAGTACCCTAAAGCCGACTTCACTCCAGAGCAAAACTCTGCAGAAATTGATGCCTGCTCTGCTGATGCCACAAAGAAAAAAGAAGAGGAAGCTCAACTCAAACTCGAGCAAAGTCTTCAGAAAATGGAAGCTGGACTCGACTCTGCTATAAAAGCTACCGAGGACGTTTTAGAAGGAGAAAAGAAATAACCTTCACTACCTCATAAATGAAGGCCGTCTCAAATGGGACGGCCTTTTGTTTTTATCCAAGCCTACAAAACGTCAGCGCATTACTTTTGCATTCCAATTTTTCAACTACTCGTTATGTCTCAAATCCTTTCTGAACAGGAGATCAACAGAAGAAAAAATCTTCAGTCGCTCAGAGAAGCGGGTGTGGAGCCATTCCCTGCCGCTCTATACCCTGTTGCTGATCTCGCTGCCCCGAGCAAATCCGACTACACGGAAGGAAAAAAAGTATGCCTCGCCGGCCGACTGTTCAATGTGCGCGACATGGGTAAGGCTTGTTTTGCAGAATTGCAAGACTCTTCGGGCAGGATACAGATTTATGTAAACCGCGACGAAATATGCCCCGGAGAAGACAAGTCATTTTATACTGCTGTCTTCAAAAAACTTCTCGATTACGGAGATTTCATCGGGGTAAAAGGTGAAATGTTTACCACCAAAGTGGGAGAAATAAGTGTGAAGGTCACAGAATTAACTGTTTTAGCCAAAAGTCTGAAACCGCTGCCCGTAGTAAAGAAAGATGAGGAGGGAAATATTCACGATGCTTTTACAGACCCTGAGTCGCGCTACCGCATGCGATATGTTGACTTAGTAGTTAACGATAAAGTACGTGAGACTTTTTTTAAAAGAACCCGCATCATCAATGCGATGCGAAATTTCTTCAATGAAAAAGGATACCTGGAAGTTGATACCCCTGTTCTTCAGCCCATACCCGGAGGCGCGGCAGCCCGCCCATTCACAACACATCACAATGCTCTGGATGTGCCCATGTATTTGCGCATAGCAAACGAGCTTTATCTAAAACGCCTCATTGTGGGCGGTTTTGATGGTGTCTATGAATTCAGCAGAAACTTCCGAAATGAAGGAATGGATCGCACTCACAACCCCGAGTTTACCATCATGGAAATATATGTGGCCTACAAAGACTACAATTGGATGATGGACTTTACGGAAGAAATGCTCGAGCGTGTTGCCATTGAAGCTACCGGCTCTGCCAAGGTTATGCTCGGCGAAAAGGAAATCAGTTTCCAACGACCTTTCAAACGCATCTCTATGCGCGACGCGATTCTTGAGCATACGCAATTTGACATCAACAACAAAAATGAAGATGAGCTCAGGGCTTTCTGCAAATCTTCGGGCATACACGTAGAAGATAATATCGGAAAAGGAAAACTGATCGACGAAATTTTTGGTGAGAAATGTGAGGGTCATATGATCCAACCTACATTTATTACCGACTACCCAATAGAAATGTCGCCACTTTGCAAAAAACACCGCGACAATCCGGAACTCACTGAACGCTTCGAGTTAATGGTAAATGGAAAGGAAATTGCAAATGCATACAGCGAGTTAAATGACCCAATAGACCAGCGCGAGCGTTTTGAAGCTCAAATGACATTGATGGAACGTGGCGATGATGAAGCCATGTTTATCGATCACGATTTCCTTCGCGCGCTTGAATATGGAATGCCTCCTACATCGGGCATGGGCATTGGTGTCGACCGTCTTGTGATGCTCCTCACCAACAACGAGAGCATACAAGAGGTCTTGTTGTTCCCGCAAATGCGCCCAGAAGCGAACCCGCAGTAAAATTTCTAAGTCACAGAATAGCGTACCTTTGCCTCGTTTTAGGGGAAAACTATCAACTTCAATCCGAATTGGCATTGCGTGCCTGCCTCCTTTCGTGATTGCACATTGATGTTGTTAAAAAACAAATGATGTCGTTGAAATAAGTCAATGCCTTTACTAGACTTTTGAACTTTTAAACTATGATCTTATGAGGAAACTTCTTATCTCCGGCATTTGCATAACCTTAGTGCTGCAAAGCTGCGTTACCGCTCGCAAATACGATGAAATGGCAACGCGCAAAGAAAGTGCCGATCAACTAGTGCTGGATCTTAAAGCACAAGATGAGTTGTGCCAAACCAAACTCAAAGAAACAGAAGCAAATGTGGAGATGCTTGAGAAAGCAAGTCAAGAATTACTCCTCGATAGCACCCAGCGCGGAAAAGACTACCGCTACTTGCGCTATCAATACGACAAAGTGAACGAGCTAAACGATATTCTCATGTCGAAAAATGCTTTGCTTCTAGATAATGCGAAGTCTGAAAATCAAAAACTTTTGGGTGACCTCAACCTTACTCAAGAACAACTTCAAAACAAAGAAGATGCACTGAAGGCGCTGGAGAAAAACCTGAATGAAAAAGAAACCGCAGTAGCTGAAGCGCAAGCTACCCTCAAAGACCGCGAAGCGAAACTCGCCTCTCTGGAACAAAAACTTGCAGAACAAGAGGCTGCCAGCAATGCCCTCAAAGCAAAGATTTCGTCTGCGCTTAAAAACTTCGAAGGGAAAGGACTTACAGTAACACAAAAAGACGGTAAAGTATACGTGAGCATGGAGGCTAAGCTTTTGTTCGCTTCGGGTAGCACCAAAGTGGAGCCTGTTGGAGTAACAGCAATCAAAGACCTCTGCACCGCTATTGAAAATGAAGTAGACATGGAAATCATCGTAGAGGGCCATACCGATACCGATAAGTTGAGCTCTTCTACCATCCCGCGCGACAATTGGGAATTGAGCGTTCTGCGTGCTACAGAAGTAGTAAAAATTATGACTTCCAACAGCAAAATTCAACCTAAAATTCTTTCTGCCTCCGGTCGCAGTGAATACCATCCTCTAGACCCTGCCGACAAAGCGAAAAACAGAAGGATTGAAATCATTCTACAGCCAAAGCTCGATGAACTGTACAACCTAATAGAAGGAGAGTAGTCCCGGCTTTGAGATTTACTGTTTGTATTTGTTCGTGTTTACCCCAAATTTTGCTATGTCATACCCTATCGATACTTATTCCTTTGAAGGAAAACGCGCGCTCATTCGAGTCGATTTTAATGTGCCGCTCGACGAAAACCTGAAAATTACCGATGACACCCGCATTCGCGCAGCGGCAAAAACAATCCAAAAGATCACTTCTGAAGGGGGGCGTGCTATTTTGATGTCCCATCTTGGGCGTCCAAAAAAAGGTCCAGAAGACAAGTTCTCGCTGAAGCATATTGTTTACAAAGTCAGCGAAATTCTCGGCAAACCTGTAGCGTTTTCTGCCGATTGTGTTGGCGACAAGGCCAATGAAGCCGTGGATGCAATGAACGACGGAGATGTTTTGCTTCTCGAAAACCTCCGGTTTTACAAAGAAGAAGAAGAAGGCGACGAGTTTTTCGCTGGCGAACTAGCCGAAAACGGAGATGTATATGTAAATGACGCTTTTGGAACAGCTCACCGCGCACACGCCAGCACAGCTATCATTGCCCGGTTTTTTCCGGAGGACAAATTATTCGGATACCTCATGGAAGAAGAAATGGGCAATATCGAAAAAGTATTGAAGGATCCGGAAAAACCAGTAACGGCAATCATTGGCGGAAGCAAGGTGAGCAGCAAAATTGCTGTCATGGAAAACCTACTCAATATGGCCGACAATATTGTAGTTGGGGGTGGTATGGCCTTCACCTTCATAAAAGCTCTCGGTGGCGGTGTAGGTAGTTCGCTTATTGAAGAAGACAAACTTGAAACAGCGTTAAGTCTTTTGGAAAAAGCCAAAGAGAAAAATGTAAAAATTATTCTGCCCAGCGATGTTGTCACAGGAGATCGTTTTGCCGAAGACGCTACAGTGGGCCAGTGCAACATCAAAGAGATTCCCGATGGTCAAATGGGACTAGATATTGGCCCTAAGAGTATTGAAGAGATCAAGGATGTAATTTCTAACTCACGCACCATTTTATGGAATGGTCCAATGGGCGTATTCGAATGGAAGAATTTTGCCAATGGTACAAGTGAAATTGCACAAGCCATTGCCGCGGCCACACAAGCGGGGACATGTTATAGTCTTGTGGGCGGAGGCGACTCGGTAGCGGCATTGAACGAATACAAACTTGCCGATAAGGTTTCTTATGTAAGTACCGGTGGTGGCGCCATGCTTGAATCGCTTGAGGGCACCGTATTGCCGGGAATTGCAGCTATTCGCGAAGATTGAAAAATCGTGTAAGCCCCATCCTTGGCCATCCATTCAAACAATTGCGGCACGATATTGCGGGATCTATGGTGATGAAAAGTATTTTCTTTATTTCGATTCTGCTGTTTGCACATGACATCACCGCGCAAACTTTTGTGCATGGAGATGAAGATCATCACATGGACACGCCACTGATTACTATTTCTGGAGGGCATGTCATAGAGGGACTGAACAATATGTGGAACGATGCCATTTGCACTGTGAGTGGCGGAAAGATCTTCAAAGGTTTTAGCACCTCTGTTTTTGATGTATTGTACACCTATGAAAATGGTGTTGTATACAATGGAAACTCTACCACGACCTTTGACGCCGTTTACACCGTTAAAAATGGAAAAATATTTAAAGGAGACAGCACTTTTCCAATGGACTGTCTCTATACTTATCAAGATGGTCAATTATATAAGGGCGCGAGCAGTGTCATCTTCGATCGCGTTCTTTGGTTTGAAGGAGATAGTCCTTCAACACTCGAGGTAGTGGCTCTAATTGTTGCTATGGGCTTATAAAATTCCGCTTGCAAGATTGTTGTGCTGTTTTGTGTGCTTTCGGTCTATGGCCCTAGTACACGCAACCATAGGCTTGCGTCGAGAATATTTCAATTTAACGGTTCAAGTAAATTTTACAGGGAGAATGATAGATTTGTGTAAAATCAAATCATTTGAATACATCGTTGATCAGCCATGTTCTTCCTGAAGAACTGATTTTATATTTTGATCTTATTGGTGTTTTGGAGCTGTGCGATTTAAGGAACAAATCGGTTTACATCGAAGTTGAACTTGAAGAAAAGAATGTGCTTCCATCCGGCTATGAGGATGGTTGTTATGAGTCGAAAGGATTCTTATCGTGCAAAAGAGTTCAGGACTTTCCTCTTCGCGGCAAGGCTGTTTATCTGAATATAAGGCGTCGCAGATGGCGTCATAAAGAGACCAAAGAAGAGATCAGGAGTGACTATTCATTCATAGCGGAGGGTGCCAAACTAACACAGGAACTGGCCGATTTTTTAAAAGGTACAGGTAGAGACCCGCGAAGATACCATAAGCAATATTGCGAGTTATTACAATATTGAAGCGGGTAAACTACGCCGTCATTACAAGAAATACAGCAGTGGCTTTGACTCTTGGGATCAGCGCGGTCATGCAGAAGATTATATGCTTTACCCCGACAACATGGGTGAGCATCTGAGCATTGATGAAGTAAGTTTATCTAAAGGAGAGCTTTACACTTTCGTTACCAATAAGAAGGGCAGGGCCAAACAGGTCACCTTGGTGGCGTCGATAAAAGGGACGCGTTCGCAAGACATCATTGATGTTTTGGAAAAGCTATCGATGGAAAGCCGTAAAAAGGTGCGAGAAATAACCCTGGACATGGCTAAAAATATGGAATCGTCAGTAAAGTTAAGTTTCCCGAAGGCCACGCTGGTTACTGATCGATTTCATGTGGTAAAAGTTGCGATGGAGTACTTGCAACACCTACGGATAAAACAACGGTGGGAAGAACTCGATAAAGAAAATGACCTGATCGAAAAAGCCAAAAAGCAAGGAGCCAAGTATAAACCAAAACTGCTGTCCAACGGTGACACACCCAAACAGCTTCTGGCTCGCAGTCGATATATCATGGCAAAGAAACCACACCAGTGGACAATTAATCAGAAAGAAAGAGCTGAGTTATTGTTCTAGGTGTATCCACACTTAGAGACAGCTTATAAGCATATGCTTGAGTTCAGATCAATATACGAATGCACAGATAAAATCATGGCTGCCGAGCGCTTCAAACACTGGATCAAGGATACAACTGATAAAGAACTGAAGGAATTTTACACCACTGCCAATACCGTGAAAGCCAATTTTGAACACATTCTTAACTTCTTTAATAACAGAAGTACCAATGCAAGTGCCCAATCTTTTAATACCAAAATAAAACTCTTCAGAGCGAACCTAAGAGGGGTTACCGATACGGCTTTTTTCTGGTTCAGATTAAATATACTCTTCGCTTAGTCCCCGTAAATTAAACGTGTCCCGTTTTATGTGGTATGTGCATATTGGCAATGGAATTATCACAAAAATTACTTTACTTTAATGTTGCGTATCCCTCCGCTCTAGCACCTCCAAAAGGCACTTTCGGTGTCTATTCCGGTCAAAGTGTTCCACCCATTCCGGTCAAAGTGTACCACCTATTTTGGAGATGGATTTAGATCCATTCCGACCAAAGTGTACCACCTCGGGCCTGACATTCCGGCATAAGTGTACCACCTGTTTTTAAGTTGATCCGTTTGTACTTAGCATGGGCTCAAAAAACATAGTTCATGGCCAACAAACTTATCGAAATGCAAGAGATCAGACAGATTATTCAATTGGCTCATCAGGGCCAATCAGTTCGTAAAATATCCGAGCTAACGGTTGTTCATCGCCATTCAGTGAAGAAATATCTGGAGAAGGCTCTTAACACCGCGCAATCACTCGAGGATCTTCTTTCCTTTACGGATGAGGGATTAGCTGTCATTTTATTGGCGGCACCAACTGATACGGCTGATTTGAATCGAAGGGTGCAGATGGAAAAGCTCATTCCTTTTTTTGAATCAGAGCTCAAGCGAGGTGGCGTGCCAAATCAATTACTTCATCAAGAGTGTTTAAAACTTCATCCAGGTGGTTAGTCGATCATTATTCTGCGAAATACTCTCTAGACATGAGGGATACTGGGAAACATAAATTTCCTGTAATGGATCTATGCTAAACCAACGGCCTAAACGTGGATCACATGGACGTTCGCAAAAATTATAGCTGTTTCCAGAGCCTACGATCTCGCCGTCTTTCTCCTTGCCATTCATCCATACCTATAACCCTCTCCCGCCTCCCAAGCCCTCTCCAACATTACACTCTCAAATGAAGGGGTGGGTTTTATAATCAACATGAGCGATGTGGGTTCTCAAATTTCGATATTTTCAATCAAAAGTATAGAAAATGGGCTGCTCATTTTGTTAATTGGGAGTATGCTTCTGGGGTGTCAAAGCTAAGGTGCGGTCCCTATGTTTCACGGATGTGGATTCTTTGGGATCTTTCAATTTTCCGCTAACCTTTTGAAGGCTCCTTTATTTGAATAACCATCCATCAATGCACGTGTTTTCAGCGAAAGTGAAAATTCTAGTCCTCTTTTCTAAAACTACTTATTCAATGATACCTCCAGCTCTTTGAAGAACTCCTCAAAGTCAAGTATCTCTCCTCCCATCATTTCGAAGTATTGGCGATTATTGAGAACATTGCATTCGTCTAACCCAGTTGCCATTATTCAATGGAGTTGTTTTGCCTACCGAAACAAATACATGCAAACTTCCACATCAAACATAGATGGCCGTTGGCACAAGAAAATTAATTGTCTTGCTATTATCTCTCGATTCGTGCCTACAGATTATGGGCCATAATAGAATTCACCGCTAAACACCTGCCTCTCGTCCACTATAATTCTATAATAGCCATCCCCCATGGATTTTCCATCGGTTCGGTAAGCCCTGAAACGATTTACCTTTGCATTGTGATAAAGCCAAAAGATATAAGGACATTGAGTCTTGAGGAGTTGGAAGTTTTTTTCTTGGATAAAGGAGATAAAAAGTTTCGGGCGAAGCAAGTCATGGAATGGCTTTGGAAAAAGTCGGCGCGAAGTTTTGCGGAAATGACCAACCTTTCAAAGGCCACAAGAGACTTGCTTATAGAAAATTTTGCTTTTCATGTCATCCGCCTGGCAGACGAACAAGTGAGTTCAGATAGAACCATCAAAAGCGCATTTGAAGTAGAGCCAGGCAAAGTGGTCGAAGGGGTTTTGATTCCAACTACAAATAGGATGACCGCATGCATCAGCTCTCAAGTGGGCTGCAGTCTTGCTTGCAAGTTTTGCGCTACAGGTAGACTCAAGATGATGCGAAATCTCAGCGCTGGAGAAATCTATGATCAGGTTGTTCATCTGAAAAATTCAGCCGAGGCAAAATACGACTCACCTCTCTCAAATATCGTTTACATGGGGATGGGAGAACCTTTGCTTAATTATAAAAACGTAATGGAGTCGATAGAGAAAATCACATCTCCTGACGGCTTGGGAATGTCACCTCAAAGAATAACAGTGAGTACTGCCGGCATTTCCAAGATGATCAAAAAACTGGGCGACGATGAAGTGAAATTTCAATTGGCGCTTTCGCTTCACGCAGCCAATGACGCAAAAAGAAACAAGATCATGGAGATAAACGAAACGAACAATCTCCAAACTTTGGCAGAGGCTCTCAGGCATTTCTATCAAAAAACGGGTTCACGGGTAACCTTCGAATATATCATCTTCAAAGACTTCAACGACCAAATCAGCGACGCAAAGGAGCTTGCGCTATTCGCTAAAAACGTTCCTGTGAAAATCAATATTATCGAATACAACCCTATTGATGGCGGAGAATTCAGCCAGGCTGACGTTGAGAAGGTGGATGCCTTCGCCGCCTTCTTGGAGTCTAGAAACCTGATTGTAAATATTCGGCGCAGTCGTGGCAAGGACATTGATGCAGCCTGCGGGCAGCTTGCCAACAAGAACAAAATATCTCTTGGAAGCGGTATGATGCTCAAGTCCTAGCAAGCTCCATTTCTTTATAAGAGAAAAGCCGCAGCCCATTGTAGAACTGCGGCCCCCCACCTGTTGATTATGAAGAAAATCCCTCTTTGTCCCTGAGGGAGTCTGTCTAAGCTTGTCTTTTGAAGCAGAGCTTGTAGCGATATACCTCTCCTGCTTTCACTTCGTCTTTTGCAAAACGAAACTTTGAAAGTTGCTTCGTGATGAATCGCTTTAGCTCATCATTGCTGCTATTCATCATTATTAATTCTACGTTTCCTTCCGGAAGAACCCGTAGCATGATTTCGGCCTCGCCTGTTAATTTCATTTGGCCGATTGGGTAGTAAAAGTGACGGGCTACTTCTCTTTCCATGGCTGATCTGGCAATGGCTGTCTCTGAGGCCTCAATGGCTGTTGTTTCGTTCATTTGGCTAGCCTGCGTCGTAAAGACTGCTGCCAGCAAACTAAGAATGATTGTGATGGTTTTCATGTGGTTGATGTATTGACTTGAATGTATAATTCTGTTTGTTTTGCGTATGACGCTAGTGCTTTTAATTTGTTACAGCACTCATAGTTTATTTCAGTATATTTTTAAATTACTCTCTCAATCCATTGTCCAGCAAGCCTTACGGAGTGAATGATCTTTCGGCTATCAGTAATTGTACTACCCTCTTTTTAACGCCGCAAAGAAATGGTCTGTTTGTGAAAGCTATTCTCAACGAATGTTAAGGCTTAATCATACATGTGCCAATAAAATAAAAAAGGGAGGTCGAATGTTAATCACAGAAAAACGAATGTCTCTGTGTTCCTTTGCGGACAAGGGTTCCAACTAGTAACGGTGTTTTCGCACGTACAAACAAGTCTGCGGATTCGTGAAGAAGAATATAAATCAATTCATTGATACATCAACAAAGACACTATGCCTGCTTTTTGAAAACAAAACGATACTTGATGATCTGACCGGATTGATAATCGGATTTCTCGAGCTGAATCTTGCTGAGTTTTTTGATTACATAATCGGCGAGTGCCTGACTGGTTGCGTTCATTTCAAGGATCTGAACCTTGCCTCCATTGTCTATTTTGAAGCTGACTTCTACGGTTCCCTCTAATTCAGATTTGATAACCTGATTCTGTTGGTTGGGCTCTTTTTGAGAACTTGTTCTGACAATTGGCTTCTGTGCGTATACACTGCTTACAACAGAGGACGCCGCCAATAGCCACACCACTAGGTGAAGCAAAAAGTGTTTTATGATAAAGGTTTTGGGGCGCATGTGTGTCCTGTTATGTCATGAGACGCTCAACCGGCAACGAAGTTACAATCAAAAATAGTGCCCCCTTAACCGTTCGTCACAATCGCACAGCAATTCCCAGGACTAAAAATGAGTACAAATAGTTGTTTTAATCGGTTTCGTGTCTTGGACGAAACGGTGACAATGATTCAATATTGCCCACAAACAATACCACCTCTGCTTATTCAACCCAGAATCCGGATTGGAAATTTATTGCAGCACTAACCCCCTTTGAGATCAAGCACTTTCTCGGTTTTTATTCTTGATGTATGAATAAAAACCATCAAATAATCCCGCGTTGCGCATTGGACGTGTCTTGAGGTTAATGCGCTGCGGGATTCTCGAGTCTACACGACGGAGCAAAGTAATAGTTCGACCTATGAATTCCGATATCTCCATCGCGTGATTCGGGATAATACCAATTCTGCAAAGTATATAGTCCATGCTGCATTGCGCATTGGAAGTTTTTTTTGGGTAATGCGCTGCTGAATCTTGCAAGCATCAATTATTAAATGCCATTATAGTAACTGTTATCGGCTAATGGAGTGCAGCGAAATTGGACTATTACATCAATCCAAAGGGTATGTTGCTGGTTGCCTCAACACAAAGGAGTTTCTACATCCCGAAAAGTGTGCAGATTTTCAGTATTAATGCACCCAGTAGAGCCGAAATAGGTATGGTAATGACCCATGCTAATAGCAGTTTTCCGGTTACCCCCCATTTTACGGCAGATATTCTTTTGGATAATCCACTTCCGATAATCGCTCCAGTAATAGTGTGGGTGGTAGATACTGGTATTCCAAAACGCTCGGTGGCAAAAAGGGTAAATGCGCCTGCTGTCTCGGCTGCCACACCTTCGAAGGGCGTCATTTTGGTGATCTTGGTTCCCATGGTCTTCACAATTCGCCAGCCACCCATCATGGTGCCCATCGCTATTGTGAGGTAGCAACCAAAGACCACCCAATGAGGAATGTCTACTATTTTAGTTTTTACTACCCCATTGATCGTTGTGGTAGTTTGTTCCACCAACATCCAATCGTGAACAGCCCCAGGGTTTTGTGTGGTATAAACGATAAGCGCGGCAGAGATTATACCCATCACCTTTTGAGCATCGTTTCCGCCATGGCCAATAGAGAAAAGTGCTGAAGAAACCAGTTGAAGTTTCTTGAACAGCCTATCCAGTTTGCTGGGATGACCTCTTCTTGATAACCAAAGAAGGCCGATGGAAAAAGCGTACGACACCACCATTCCTATAATTGGTGCCAGAAAAATAAAAATCGCAACTTTTCCAATTTTAGATAGCGAGACTACATCAAGACCCGCATAGGCTACTGCCGCACCGGCAAATCCGCCAATAAGTGTGTGCGAGCTGCTCGAAGGTATGCCCTTCCACCAAGTTATGAGGTTCCAAATAATGGCCGCAATAAGGCCGGACATTATAACCGTAAGCGTGATTCCAGAACCGTCCACTGTTTTGGCCACTGTATCCGCTACCTTGAAATCTGAAATCCAATAAGCAACAAAGTTGAAGAAGGCCGCCCAAATAACAGCCTGAAAGGGGGTCAATACCCGCGTTGAAACTATGGTTGCAATACTGTTAGCCGAATCATGAAATCCATTGATGAAATCAAAAATAAAGGCTAGGGCCAAAACAATAAGTAGTAAATGAAATGCCGTCATAAATTATGCGTGCTTCGGATCAGGAGTTCTTTACAAGAATAGATTCTAGTGTATTCGCCACATCTTCACATTTATCGGTGGCTGTTTCCAAATTGGAAAGCACTTCCTTAATCTTGATAAGCTCAATAGGGTCTGTCATTTCATTAAACAATCGAGCAATAGCCTCATCAAACAGGTCATCCGCATGGTTTTCAAGAGAGTTGATGCGCACAATGGCATCGCGAACCCTTTGAGCGTTGCGCATGTGCCTCATGTTCTTCACGGCGATATCTACTTCTTGAACCTGCTTAAGCAAAACTTCGCTCATCAACTCCATTGTATGACTGAACTCTGTAACTCCATATAAATGGATACGCGACGCGGTACCGTGAATGTAATCTGCAATATCATCTATACTAGTAGCTAGGGCATGAATGTCCTCACGATCGAAAGGCGTTATAAAGTTCGATGATAGCTCAAGGAATATACGGTGAGTGATCTCATCGCCCTTGTTCTCATATTCGCGAACATCCTTTATGATTTTGGCAATTTGGGCCGGGTCTGATGTAGTAAAAATTTGGTTAAAAACCTGTGCTTGCTTCACCAAGTTGTCTGTGTCTTCAGCAAAAAGGTCGAAAAAAATCGCATTTTTAGGAACCAGAAAAGAAAGGATGTTCGAAAGTTTCATAAATGCAAGTCCGCTTTAATGGGACTGCAATTTTACGCCAATCGTTTGCTTTTCCTAGTGGATTTAGGATTTTGAGGAAGATTTTCTTTTGCCAAAAGGCTTTGGGATGAAACAATTCAATATATCAGCTGATATACCTCCCCTTGTCAAAGTTGATAGGCCCCTCTGAAACTTAGGGTAAAAATCAAATCATTCAAAAATTCACTTGTGCTTGAACCCTAAGCAATTCTCCTTCTTGTAGGTTGTCCTGTTTTTTGAAATCTTCAAACCTTCTTTTTGACTTGGTATACATTACCACCAGCTCAAATTCCTTTACTGGCTGCCACTCTAGACCAAACTCCATTTCGTCTACACGATAACTTCTGGCGTCTAGCTCATGTTTCTTCCCTCCTTCATAATGCTGTATTCGAACAAAAGGAAAAAACACATGCTTTTTATACTTGTACATGTATGAAATCGTGGCATAACCCCCCTTCAAATTCCTTGTTTCTATGCTATCAGTAGCTGTGTTAAATTCAGGTCCGCGCCCAATATTGTATTCCGCCAATATTCCAAAAGGTTTAGGGTATAATACCAGGGTTGCAGCAGCGCGCTGATCAAGGTAACCACCGTCCGCGCTCATTTTTGCCCCCGCGCTCAATTGCGTTGTAGGTATAATAACTTGGCCTGTATAAGCCTGAAACCCCGGTTCTATCACTTGTGACCCTATTTCAAAAGGATAAGTGAGTCGCGCCACCATGTGTTTGTTGTCGTTCAGCTCTGGTCTATTCGCTGTTTGTCCATTAAAAACGCCAAAACCTAATACCCCATAGTCACCAGAGGTTTTGAGGCCTTCTTTGGCCAATGAAGAATACAGTTTGCGGATTTTTTCGGGCGCCCAATAAAAGAATACCCCCAAATCCCGCTCGTTGCTTAGCGCGCTGTTCAGTGCATCATTTCGGTCAAGAGGCAATCGGTTTTGACTCGACTGAAGGTTTTCAAATCCGAAAGGTACCTTGCTCTGCCCTATCCTGAATCGAAATTCGTTCTTCTTATCAACGGCCACATCAAAATAAGCATCTCTTAACTGAGCCCAATTCAAACTAGTGCTAGAGACTGAACTCGCAAAGTCGGGCTGAACATAGAAATACACCTGATCAGAAATCTGGCCGAAGAAGATGATTCTCATTCGTCGAATGAAAAACCCTCCTCCATCACCCCAGCTTCTATCACATTGCTCACAAACCAACTCCTTGTTGGTTTCAAGAAGCCTGTTGTACCGCACTTGCGAGTAACCTCGAATTGTAAAGGTGTCTGACCACTTTTTACTTGGCTTCTCAACTTTGACACTGTCCTTTACTTGTGACACGGCTCCCAAAGAAATCGTGGCCAGCAACACTAGAAGAAGATGCTTCATATGATTTAGAACAATTTATTAATGTTTTAGTATTGTGGCCGCAAACCTATCTTAACAAAAGCCCTCCGCCACTTTACGTTCCATTAATTTTAGGTTAACACACTCGAAACCCGCCACTACTCAAAGCCATAGCTGACGGTGCTTTTAGACGGCAACCAACTTGGTAACGTTTTCTTAATATACGAGTAACGAGGCAGCAAAACAGCAGTCGGTATTTCGCAATTCATTACTAATCGTATATCCATGAAAATTCGAAGTCTCATTCTTCTTATGCTTTCAATCTCATTTTTTGCCTGTTCAGACAAAAAAGGAGGTCCCCCGTCCATCTCCATTGACGGTTCTTCTACAGTCTTTCCTGTTTCAGAAGCTGTGGCAGAAGAGTTTATGGCCGTCAATCCAAATGTTCGTGTAACCGTAGGCGAAAGCGGTACCGGCGGCGGATTCAGCAAGTTCAGCAATGGAAAAATTGATATTAACGATGCTTCGCGCCCTATCAAAAGCAAGGAAGACAGCGCGTGCAAAGCCAACAATATCGCTTATGAGTCTTTTATGGTCGCATACGATGGCATGGCTATCGTTGTGCATCCTTCCAATACCTGGTGCAACGACATAACTGTGGAAGAGCTTAAAAGACTATGGGAGCCTTCAGCCAGAGATAGTATTATGACATGGAATCAGATACGCAGCGACTGGCCTGTAGAGCAAATTCGTCTTTTCGGTCCCGGGACTCAAAGCGGAACTTTCGACTACTTCACTGAAGCTATTGTGGGAACTGCCAAAGAATGCAGAACCGACTATACTGCAAGCGAAGATGATAATGTGCTGGTTCAGGGTGTAGCCGCAGACAAAAATGCTTTTGGCTACTTCGGTCTTGCATATTACAACAACAACAAAGATAAAATCAAAGCCGTGGCTGTAATCAATCCGAAATCCGCCACCCCCGTGCTCCCGAGTATTGAAACTGTTAAGAACAAATCCTACTCTCCTCTTAGCAGACCATTATTTATCTATGTAACTGATCTTGCATTAGAAAGACAGGAAGTGCGCGACTTCATTCAGTTCTATATAGACAACTGCGCCAAGCTTTCTGAGTCCGTTGGGTATGTTTCGCTTTCTGTAGAAGAGCTTTCAATTGAGGAGGCTAAACTCGCAAAGTTCCTCGAGGCTCATCCGGTAAAAACAGCTCAATAGTACTCGGCTATAAATGAGACGAAAGGAAAAATTCATTGAGGCTCTGCTGGCACTTTGTGCCGGTATCAGCGTTTTCACAACAGTAGGAATACTGTATGTGCTGGTGTCTGAGTCTTACGGATTCTTCGCTACTGTACCCTTGAGTGAATTTCTCACTGATGATCAGTGGACGCCGTTGTTTGCCGATCAGCATTTTGGGATTATGCCATTGGTTGCTGGCACTCTACTTACCACTGTTATAGCCATTGCACTTGCGCTGCCCGTGGGGCTTACAATTGCGATTTACCTCAACGAGTATGCGCACCCAAAACTCCGAAAGTCTGTGAAGCCGGCGCTGGAAGTGCTCGCCGCCATTCCCACTGTAGTGTATGGTTATTTCGCCCTAACTGTTGTAACGCCTTTTCTTCAGCAGATCTTTCCCGAACTTGCCGGTTTCAGCGCTTTGTCTGCGGGGCTGGTAATGGGCGTGATGATTATCCCTATTATCTCTTCATTAAGCGAAGACGCCTTGTTTGCGGTTCCTAAATCATTGCGCGAAGCGAGTTATGGTATGGGTGCAACGCCATTTCAAACTTCTTTCAAGGTCTTGGTGCCTGCCGCGTCCTCTGGTATTATCGTGTCCGTAATACTTGCTATATCAAGGGCCGTTGGCGAAACAATGATTGTTGCCATAGCTGCAGGACAGCAACCCAATTTGACCGCAAACCCATTTGTGCCCATTGAAACCATTACTACTTATATAGTTCAGGTATCGACCGGTGACGTAGAGAGAGGGTCTCTCGAATACAAAACGATTTTTGCCGCGGGTATTACATTGTTTATCTTCACCTTTATTCTGAATAACATTTCGTTTTGGATTAAAAAGAAATTCTTGCAGAAATATGAGTGAGGTTAATTGGAATAGGATTAAGGACCGATCATTCAAATACTTTGGTATCGGCTGCACTGTTTTTGGTCTTTCCGTGCTCGTGGTTTTTCTTTTAAGTATCATCATTCAAGGAGTAGCTCGCATAGACTGGGACTTCATAACTTCAATGCCCTCGCGTTTCGCAGAAAAAGCGGGGATATTGCCTGCTTTAATCGGAACACTTTGGATTCTTGTCCTTACTGCGGCTATATCCATTCCCATTGGGGTGGCGTCCGGGGTGTATTTGGAGGAATATGGTAAGAAAAATCGCTTCGCAAAATTTCTAGAAATAAACATTGCAAATCTGGCTGGGGTTCCTAGCATTATATATGGACTATTGGGGCTAGAAATCTTTGGTCGTATCATGGCTATGGGGGGAAGTATTTTGGCTGGCAGTTGTACGCTCGCCCTCTTAATTTTACCTGTTGTAATTGTTTCAACTCGGGAGGCAATAAAAGCCGTTCCAGACACCCTCCGCCAGGCGAGTTATGGCCTTGGTGCTAGCAAATGGCAAACCTTAAGCCGTCAGGTGATTCCCGCTTCTGCAGGCGGAATTGTAACTGGAATTATTCTCGCCATTTCAAGGGCTATTGGTGAAACAGCTCCTCTGATAGTCGTCGGTGCTTTGGTCTTTGTGCCGTTTGTTCCTAGTGGCCCGATGGATCAATTTACCGTTCTTCCGATACAAATTTTCAATTGGGTTTCAAGACCAGAAAAAGAGTTTGGAGTAAATGCTGCTGCCGCCATCATAATTCTGCTTCTTGTAACATTTGTGATGAATGGAATAGCGCTATACTTGAGAAATCGCTGGCAGAAAAAAATCAAATGGTAATTCGATGAGCTACAAACTCGAAGCTGAAAACATAAATGTGCACTACGGAAGCAATCACGTGATAAAAAACGTGAGCATGAAGCTTCAGCCAAATACCGTGACGGCGTTCATCGGGCCTTCGGGTTGCGGCAAATCTACTTTTCTGAGGTGCCTAAACAGAATGAACGATTACATAGATCTCTTTCATTTGGATGGAAAAATTAAAGTAGATGGAAAAAATATCTATGACAAAAAAGTTCGGGTAGAGGAGCTGCGCAAACAAATTGGGATGGTATTTCAAAAGCCAAATCCATTTCCTAAGTCAATCTATGAAAACGTTGTTTACGGACTTCGTATTCAGGGCATCAATAAAAAAAGTATTCTCGATGAAACCGTAGAGCGTTCCTTACAACAAGCCGCTCTGTGGGAAGAGGTGAAAGATGACCTCAAAAAATCGGCTCTTCAACTCAGCGGCGGACAACAACAACGCCTGTGCATTGCACGAACCCTCGCCACCAATCCTACGGTGCTGCTTATGGATGAGCCTGCGTCGGCCCTCGATCCAATTTCAACATCGAAAGTTGAAGAGCTGATTCACGACCTGAAAAAAGATCTGACAATCATCATCGTTACACACAATATGCAGCAAGCGGCCAGGGTTAGTGATACAACGGCTTTTTTCTACCTTGGCGACCTCGTAGAAATGGACGCAACCAAAGTGATGTTCACGAATCCACGCGAAACCCAAACACAGAATTATATAACCGGTCGATTCGGATAGAATATTCAAAACGCCGATAAAAGTAAATAATGGTACACCACGAAATAGAGTTAGAAAAACTTCGGAACGAAGTGAGTTTAATGTGGAACCTCACCGTGTCGCAAATGCAAAAAGCAAAACGCGCAATGGTAACGCTTGATCGCGATCTTGCGGGAGAGGTTTTGCATAGCGAGCGAAGGGTAAACGCTTATGAGCTGAATATCGACAATCAATGTGAGTACATCATCGCGTTGATGAACCCCGTAGCCGTAGACTTGCGCTTTGTTTTGGCTGTGCTTAAAATCAACACCAACCTAGAGCGTGTTGGTGATATCGCAGAAGGTATCGCCAGATATATAATGGATTCTTCCAAACAATATGATGAAAGTCTCTTGGAGCTTACTGAGGTAATCCTCATGTTTGAAGAGGCTACGTCTATGCTTGAAGACCTGCTCATGTCATTTCACAACGAAGACACGTCCATGGCGAGAACGATCTTCAGCCGCGACGAATATCTGAATGAAATGAACGCAAAGGCAAATACCTTAATTGCCAATTATATCAAACAACATCCTGACAATATTGAGCAGGCGCTTCATATTCTTTCCACAATTCGAAAACTCGAAAGAGTTGGCGATCAATCGAAGAATATCGCTGAAGAAATAATCTTTTACGTTGAAGCCAAAGTCCTGAAACACTCCGACAAAAAGGAAAAATAGAAGTAAACAACTATAGCTAGGCCGCTATTTCATGTGGTCTATCCTAAAATACCTAAAAAAAAAGTCGAAGAAATACTTCTCCGACCTCTTTGTCTTCTTTAGATATTCAGTTTAGGATTCTATTACTTTCTTACGCGTAGAGAAATCTACACTAGCCTCATGCCGTTTCACTCCATTGGCCTATAATAGTTACTCTAACAGTATTAACAACTGCAAGCATTTAATGCCGCATTGGTATTAGTTTACTTTCGATACGGGATTCGCAAGCCCGCTATATTCTATTAGCTCCATTTTAACAGAGCCCACTAGTATTTTCGCTTTTACCAAAATCGGCAAGTGGTTGGCGTCATCCGTAATCCAAACACTCAGGTCTTCTTCCTTCTTAAACACGCGACCCTTCTGTACGACCGGTGCAAAACGTATACAATTAAATGTTCCTGCATCCACTTTTACAGTTTCTTTACCCATATACTTAATCTTTAGCGGATAGATTTCATCATCTACAATGGTCATCACCGTGAAAACCTGTCCAACATATGCCTTCGAAAAATCTATTGTTCTGGCATAGTAGTACGCGGAAAGCATGTCTTGAACAAAGTCTGGTGTCATGTATGCCTCATCCTTGTGGTTTTTCATTGCGCGCTTGTTCGGATAGAAGGTGTAATCCTGAAATATCTTATAGCCGCCTTCATCACAGTTTCTCACGAATCTGTATGGGAAGAGTCCTTGTTTGTCTATGTATGTTTCATAGCGATCGCGCACTTTGAAAAACCAATCAAACGACCCTACGCTATATCCTTCACCCACTAAATGGTAGGCGTCTCTGTTTCCAAACTTGTACGGCGAGTCTTTCACCGTAAGTATAGCTTCCCCAGCATTCATCATACCATAGTGCAGTCGATATTTCACGCGTTCTCCTGAAGTAAACGCCGAATTCGTCATCGCGCGTAAACCCATATCAGGAAGGTTCTCCAACTTTACGCGAGGAGGCTTGGAGGCCTGGGCAAAAGCACCTGCTACAAACAGAAGTGCAATTGATGCGAGAAGAACTAATTTTTTCATATCCGTAAATTTGATATCTCTTAAGCAAAAAGAATGCCGCTCTTGTAAGGCGCGGTGTGTCAGCAGATTGTTGTTTTTCAATAAACCCGGATTAGTCCCTTTTATTGCGGGTTTTCACCCTTTGGGCAGCCTCTATATGTCTTGAAAAGGGGTCAATTAGCTCATAAAGCCGCATTGCAGTATTGGCAAAACACTAGAAAGTAAGTCCATTGACTAACACGGCCTCACCAGACTTTGTGAGATATTGGCAATTGACTACGCCCTCGAAGGCTCCCTCGGTGGTGAATTGACCTATCAAAACCTTGCCTTCACGCGGAAGTGTGTTTGGTTGTCCCGGAAGCGCAAACCAAGATCCGCCAATGCTGTCGCTCATTGTCAATGCCTGCCCTGCCTCAAAATTGACAGCCCAAGGTTGCCCTGGGGATTCGAGAAAATACATAGACCCCGAAGACTTGCTGTTCTCTATTCCAATTGTAACCCAGCTATCGTAATGCATTTCGGGATGCAGTTGCAACAGGCCTGCATTCGAGCTACTCGCCAAAAACCCGCAGTAATCGTTTTGCCAAAACGTCGTGCTCGTTTTTATTTCCAAAATTCTCTCATCGCTCCCGAAGATGGCTGAAAGTGATTCGGCCGAGTCAGGTAAAACAATCCACAGCCGATAACAATGAGCTGCTCTTAACTCGGGCATGGCGTTTTTTGCTTCTTCCGAAATGGAGATTTTTTCCACTTCAACTCTGGTTTCTTGACTGTGAACGCATAATGCCGCGGCCAAGAATATCAAAACAAACAAACTTATCGTTCTCAACATAATGCGAAGGTATGATACCCAATTTCGAAATCATTTCAATTCATCAAATTTTCTGCTCTGATGAACAATTTGTTCATCGCAGTTTTTCAAGTTGTGCGCTGTTGCAACAACTCGTTCCTATACTTTTACATCATGGCTAAAAAATCTCCTAAAGCACAATCGTTCAAACGCGATTTAAGAGCTGAAATATTGACGGTTTTTGAAAGGCACGGAAAAAAACCTCTAAACCACAAACAAATAGCGGCCGAAATTGGCGTGAGCGACAGTGGTATTCGCGAATTGATTCTTGAGATCCTTCGCACCGAAACCGAAAAGGGAAACCTCTCTGAAGTTGAAACCGGAAAATACCGCTCCACAAAAACGAACACCGAAAGTCTCGAAGGAATCATAGAGATCAATCGTCACGGAAAGGGCTTCGTAAGTGTGCCTGGATACGACAAAGACATTCAAATCCCAAAGGGCGACACATCAACGGCCCTTTGGGGCGATCGGGTTGAAATAGCCTTTAACCCAAGATCAAGAAGGCTCGATGGCAGAGTGATCCGCGTGATAGAAAGGCTTCGACAGTCGTACGTCGGCATACTCGAATATGTGCACGGCGAGTATTCTGTAACTCCTTCCGACATGCGCATACACGTAGAGTTCGATATTGATAAAGATGATCTCAATGGAGCAAAAAAGGGCGACAAAGTGGTTATGGAAATCATGCGTTGGGACCATCCTGGGAAAAATCCAAAAGCAAAAATTACCCGTGTACTTGGCAGGCCCGGAGAGCACCTCACCGAAATGCACGCTATCATGGCTGAATACGGCTTACCCGAAGCCTTTCCCGAGGCTGTAGAAGAAGAAGCAATGAACATCAGTGAAGCCATAACGGAAGAAGAAATAGCCAAACGAAAAGACTTTAGGGGCATCACAACATTCACCATTGATCCATACGACGCCAAAGACTTTGATGATGCTCTCTCATACCGGATTTTGGAAAACGGAAATATTGAAGTGGGTGTGCACATAGCAGATGTAAGTCATTATGTAAAACACGGAATGCTTTGCGAAACAGAAGGGTTCAGTCGGGCTACCTCGGTTTATTTAGTGGACAGAACCATTCCCATGTTGCCAGAAAAACTGTCCAACATGCTCTGCTCATTGCGCCCGAAAGAAGAAAAGCTGTGCTTCAGCGCCGTTTTTGAACTCGACAAAAATGCTGCGCTTGTGAACGAATGGTTTGGAAGAACGATCATCTTTTCGGATCGACGATTTACCTATGAAGAGGCTCAAGAAAGAATTGAATCCGGCGTTGGTGATTTTGCCATTGAACTAAAATCATTGGATGATTTAGCCAAAAAAATGCGCGCCGTTCGATACAACAACGGAGCGATAGATTTTAACTCTGAAGAAGTAAAATTCAAGTTGGATGAAAAAGGACATCCTCTTGGGGTAATGATTAAGGTGATGAAAGATTCCAATCAATTGATTGAAGATTTCATGCTTTTAGCCAATTGTCGTGTTGCTGAATTCATCGGCAATCCAAAAAACAAACAGCCAAAACCTTTTGTTTATAGAGTCCACGACGAACCAGACCCGGAAAAGCTCACACTGCTCCGCACTTTTTTAAAACATCTTGGATACAAACTTCCAAGGCCCACTGACAGTGTTTCCGGAAATGTGGTGAAAGAACTTCTTTCGAAAGCAGAGGGTCAGCCCGAGGAAAGTATCATTAGGACTATGGCTGTGAGGAGTATGCGCAAAGCCGAGTATAGCCCCGATAATATCGGGCACTACGGACTTGCGTTTCCTTTTTACACGCATTTCACATCACCTATCAGGCGATATCCCGACGTAATGGTGCATAGATTGTTGGCGCGTTATCTCGAAGGGGGACAAGCGGCCGATCAGCGCGACCTGGACTTCAGGTGCAAACACAGTTCTCTGATGGAAAAACGCGCGGCTGAGGCTGAAAGGGCCTCAATCAAATACAAGCAAGTAGAGTATATGCTCATGCATCGCGACATGGAGTTCGACGCGCTGATTTCAGGAATCACTGGATGGGGTATGTATGCAGAGGTTCGCGAAACCCGTTGCGAGGGACTTATATCAATCAATTCGCTTAAGGGAGATCAGTTTCAATTCGACGAATCGAAATACATTATACAAGGCTTGAGATCCAAAAAAGAATATCGAATGGGTGATATAATTCGGATAAAAGTAATGGACGGAGATCTTCAAAAAAGAACGCTTGACTTTATGTTGGTAGATCCAGAGAAGTAAGTTTCTTCGTGTAAGTCATGCCAATTCTGCCCAGAAATAGTTCATCCTCAATTGCGCATTGAAAGCTTCTTAGGGGTAATGCTTTGCGGGAAGTAATAACGCGACCAATGAACTCCGATGTCGCAATCGCGTGATTCGGTTTTATCCCGGAATCCGCACTGGAAGTCGCGATGAAGCGCTAATACCGTTTATGTATTTGCAATAGTCCAATTTCGTTTCACTCTATTCGCTTATAACAGCTAAATAAACCGGATTAGAACTCTACGTAATGTTTCTTTTTGAGTTTCGGGCGGCCATCTTTTTTCAGGCAAACGTGACGATAGCTATACTCTGCTTCTTCATCGCCCATGGCGGAGGCGTCTACCCAATCATTGCAGGCTCCATCAAGGTCGTGCAAATTGAACATCGCAAGCCCTCGATAGTATAAAATCTCGGTGAGATACTCGGTGTCTTCCAGTTTCAGTTCTGATAATGTTTCAATGGCTTTGGCGTCCTGACCCATGTCCATATACAACAGTGCAATGTGAAACTTGGCGCGCAAAAGTTCTGGATCCAAGCGATACGATTCAGTGAAGTCTTCCATTGCGAGCAGGTTTTTACCTTGCTCTACAAAAGCTGCTCCTCTCAGATAATAGGCCGCGGTATAATTCGAGTCCAAAAAAATTGCCTCATCCAAATATCTAATCGCGGCCCTATTTTGCATGGTCATGTATTCTACTACACCAATCCAATAATATGGTGCCGCTTCATTTTCATGTCGCGCTAGATAAGTCATCAAGTCTAAACGTGCTTCGTCGTACATATGCAACGAAGACTTACAAACTCCTCTGTTCAAATAAAGATCATCGCGCTTGTAACCAAACAGCGCTGCACGATCATAGTCTGCCAAAGCAGCCTGATAGCTCTCTTCTTTGTGAAGGCAATCTGCACGGAGCATGTACGAATCCGCGTCTTGTGAAACCAATAGAAGAGAGTCCAGAATTGACTTTGCTTCCCCGTATCGCGCACTTTTATAGGCATTTTCAGCGTCCCTCAAGCTCATTTGAGCGCCTGCTTCGCCAAATAGCAAAAAAGCAAAAACAGGGAATATATTTCGGAGAAAACAATCCATTTTTACCTGTTTACTGAAAACAGGACCATTTTGTTCATATTTCCTATACATTTCCCAAAAATATTTCGCCTTGCGTTTGCTCAAAAAAGTACTTCTTGTTCTCGTCTCGTTGATAATTCTCGCTGTGGCCGCGCTTTTGATAACCGGAAACCAACACGTTCTCAATGGAATTGGCAAAACTTACCTTATTGGCAAAAACAAGCCGGACATCAATGATTTCGGCCACTTCGAAATGAGGGAAATGAAGAACGGTGAACATGAGGCTTGGGCCAAACATCGATTGTTCGGAAACACCGGGCTCAACAGTGCGCAAGAAAGCTATCACGACTCAATGCAAAGTGCTTCGTTTTTGGTGATTCATCGCGACTCTCTTCTTTTTGAAAAATACTGGCGCGGCTTCGATGAAAAAAGCAGAACAAACTGCTTTTCTATGGCCAAAAGTTTTACTTCCATTCTTGTGGGGGTTGCAATAGAAGAGGGGTATATAAAAAGTGTCAATCAAAAAGTAAGCGAATTCATTCCCGCATTTGGTGATGGCAAAAACGCCGACCTTACTATAAAACATCTTTTGCAAATGGCGAGTGGAATCCCTTTTGGCGAAAGCTATAGTAGTCCTTTTGGCTATATGGCCCGAGCATATTACGGCAAGAATCTTATTGAAGAAACACTCAAATACAATGTCGAGTATTCGCCTGGTAGCAAATGGATTTATGAGGGAGGGAACACGGTCTTGATTGCTATGGTGATTCAAAAAGTAACGGGCAGATCACTTTCACAATACTTCGAAGAAAAAGTCTGGTCGTGCATTGGCGCTGAACAAAGTGCCTTTTGGGCTCTTGATAAAAAGGACGGTTTCGAAAAAGCATACTCTGCGGTTTATGCAAGCGCTCGAGACTATGCCCGGATCGGCTCTCTCTATATGCACAATGGTATATGGAAAAATGACACTTTGGTTCCTCCGTCATACGTTGCCGAAAGCCTTGTTGCCAATCAAATTCCAGACAGTTTTGGAGACAACTGTTCGTGGTATGGTTATCATTGGTGGTTGGGTAATTACAATGGTAAAAAGATTTTCTCGGCACGCGGGCTGCGCGGGCAATACATCATTGTGGTTCCCGAAGATGAACTCATCGTAGTGCGAACGGGGCACCAACAAAATAAAGAAAGACAGGACCATATGCCAACCGATATGTTCCGATACATAGATGATGCTATACAGATGGCTGGCTTGACTGAAGTAAACTAAAACGATAAACACATGTTAGAACACATCAATCTTGAGGAACTTTTGTTTCTCGACATCGAGACCGTTCCTCAAGAATCCGGTTTCGAAAAACTTGACTATGAATATCAAAAACTGTGGGAAGACAAGTCTCGCTTTACTCGCGAGAAAAATGTGTTGACTGTTGAAGAGTCATACGGACAAGCAGGTATCTACGCCGAATTTGGCAAAATTATTTGTATTGGTGTGGGTTACTTCTCCCAGAAAATGGGCGACCGTGTATTTCGGTGCACAGCTTTTAGCGGCGAAGAAACTACTGTGCTGAAAGAGTTTGCGGACCTCCTCAATCAAAGAACCGGCAATCCTTTTCGGTTTTTATGTGCTCACAACGGGAAAGAGTTCGACTTCCCATATATTGGAAGAAGAATGCTTATTAACGGAATAAAACTTCCCGCTATGCTCGACCTCGCGGGTAAAAAACCTTGGGAAGTGGCTCATGTCGACACCATGGAGCTGTGGAAGTTTGGAGACTACAAACACTATACATCACTCAAATTGCTTGCAAAAATATTCGGTATTCCCACACCCAAAGATGACATTGATGGCAGTCAGGTAAGGGAGGTCTACTATGAAGAAAACAACCCCGGCCGCATAAAGGTGTATTGCATGAAAGATGTGCTTACAGTCGCTCAGCTCGTACTAAAATACCGAGGAGATAATCTCTTAGAGGGAAATGAAATTGTGATGTTGACTGAATAGATTCTTCATTGATATATCAATGATATATTCGCTGTGCGCCCTCCGTTTCTCTTAAGCTCCAGATGACTGACTAGTGAATCTTTGTCTATATTTGACTAGTTAGAAACAATGAAAAGACTACATCATGTTTTGGCGTTTTTGGGGGTGTTTATTTCAACTTGCGTCTTCTCGCAGTCAGGATATCTTGATCGCGATTCTGTTCAGGGTGCGTGTGACCCTTCAAAAATATATCGCCTAGAAGTTAATTCGTCGAAATACAAAAGGGCGGAATGTTTGGTAGGTGATTCCGAAATTCTTGCACGCATCAACTCTACAAAAGAACTTAGGGCGCAAACATCCCTAAAGGCCAAGTTCGAAATTCTCATCATCATTAGTTGTCAAGGCGTGATTCTTGAAACGGAGATTCTTAAATCAACCAAAGACCCTGAGATTGATCAGTCCATCCGGGCTGTTTTTCATAAACACAACAAATGGAGCCCCGGAGAAGCAGAGGGCAATAAAGTAGACAGCTTCGTAGTTAAAAAGATCCGAATCAAAAAAGGTATCGCAGCATGGATATAACCACTTTCCTTCGAAAAAACACTCTGTCGGTTTTCATTGTATGCCTAGGCACATTTGCTTTTGCTGCTTGCAGCGAAGAAATAGCGACTAAAGAGGCGAAAAAGCATGAGCCCAAAGATTCCATTCGAAACGGAGATATCGTCTTTCAGGAATCACTTTCTACCCTGAGCAAAGCCATTCAGCTTGCTACCCGCTCTGAATATAGCCACGTTGGAATTGTTTTTGAGGATAAGGGTGAATGGATGGTTTATGAAGCCATTCAGCCTGTGTCCATTACAAAGTTCGACGAATGGACAAAGCGCGGCAAAGACTCTCAATACAAATTGATGAGACTAGAGAATGCCGATTCTTTGCTCACGGAATCTGTGTTGGAAAAAATGAAGTCCTATGCAACGCAGCAAGTGGGTAAGAATTACGATAGTGTTTTTGGTTGGAGCGATGATCAATTCTATTGTTCTGAGCTTGTCTGGAAAGTATACGCGGAAGTAGCCGAAATTCGACTTACTGCTCCTCGGCCCTTGAAAGAATATGATCTGAGCCATCCATTGGTTAAAAATGAAATGAAGCTGAGGTACGGAGATAATATCCCTTTGGAAGAGCCGATGGTTTCTCCAGGCGACTTGTTCGAATCAGATAAACTGCTGGCCGCTCCTGTTAGCAAATAATGGAAATGTTACTTAATTAATGGCCCACCCTGGGCTGCGCATTGGAAGTCTGTTTTGGGTAATGCGCTATAGTATCTTATACCAATTCTGCTTATTAAACCCAGAATCCGCATTGGTATTAGCGATGAAGCGCTAAGCCCCAAAGATAGCGAGTGCTCTCGCAAGATTTTTATACCGTTTATCCCGCATTACGCATTAGGGCAATTTTTGTAGAATGTGTGCGGGATTCTCAAATCTAAGCGATAGAATACTGCATTCATCGGCAAAATGAGGGTGCAGTTTTTCTATCGCTTGATTTGGGTTTATGTATCTCTAATATCGGCTCAGCCGAGACAACGGCTTCTATAACGGCATTGACCACTTCGTGCATGCAAAATGCTGCAGCCCATTGCCCAAAAAAACTTCCCGTGCGCAATGCAGCATGGGCTATTTATTGTGCAGAATTGGTATTATCCCGAATCACGCGGTGGAGATATCGGAATTCATAAGTCGCACTATTACTTTGCTCCATCGTGTAGATTCGAGAATCCCGCGGCGCATTAACCTCAAGACACTTCCAATGCGCAATGCGGGAATATTTGATGGTGTATATTCATACATCAAGAATAAAAATCGAGAAAGTGCTTGATATCAAAGGGTTTCAGCGCTGCAATAGATTTCCAATGCGGATTCTGGGTTTATGACTAGTTCAATGGCTTGAAACGAAATTGGGCTTTTACATACATCCAAACGGTATAACAAAAAACAAGGCGGTCCTTTAAGGAACCGCCCTGTTGAAAAACTTCGCTTATTGCGAAACGGAGATTTTTTACGAGAACGGCACAAGTGCTATTCCAACAGTTACCGGATACACCTCCGGGCCTTTGTCGTCTTCAAATAGAGGGGTAAGTCCATACGTTGCAAATAGAGTCAGGTTTCTATAACCAACGCGAACCGTTGCGTCTAGAGTGAAGTTGGTCATGTTGAAATCGTTCTTCACACGTGATCTCACTTCATTGTCATTTACATCAAACCTTTGCTTGGTAATCGAGCCCATTCTCCATCCACCTATAACTCCTGCGGCAACGTGAACGTTTTTATCACAGTCCTTGCTCGTGTTAAATTCAAGCATCAAAGGCACGTTTACATACGAAGCGCGCAACTTGTTTTTGCTAAAGTTGATGAGCGTGTCTGGCACCGCAAACGTAGAGTCGTCCACGTTCACCAATGTCACGTTATTCTTTAATCCATAGCTGTTATATGTAATACCTGCGCCTGATACAATGCCCACGTAATCGTCAAACAAACGGAGCTTTCCTTCAAAAATGTTGAATCTCCATGAGAATGAACGGGCATAATCCAATTGCAACCATTCTTCATCTCCTTCAAAAGTTGTTTTACCATCTTTATTCAAAAGAATGTTTACCCCGAAATCTACCCCGTCCCAATAGGTGAGTTGGCTTTTTCCACAATCCTTCTCATCATCCTCCCACGATACGTCTGTGCTGTCTGTTGGATGGTCGTCAATAAGAATGACTCTTTTGTCGCCAAATTTAAACTTGGTTGTGTCCGATGGTTCCTGCGCAAAAAGTCCGAATCCTACGAACAAAAAGGCAAGTGTTGCTATCTTGGTTTTCATATCTGTGTGATTTTTCATTTTGTGTTTATATGCATCGGACGCTGTGCCTTTGGATTTGTTACAAACACATTAAAAAAAATTGTCCTTATCTTGAAAACCCTTGTCTAGACTATTCTCCAGAAGATCATTTTTTTATGACCCTGCCGCTCCATTCATTCGTGTCAGACCGTAAAAGGTATTGATAAACACCCGAGGGTAAGTGAGAAATGTCTAATTCTTGGCCATTTCGAATGCCCGTTTGGCGCATTAATTCTCGCGCCATATAGTCAAACAAAACAAACGTCGAGGGTTCTTCACCGCTATAGTTGACCCGTAAAAAACCATGGGTTGGATTGGGATAAAAAATTACATCCTCTCTATTGTTTTCCTCTATGCTAACAGGAAGAAATGAAATACAATAATCCTCTGCTTCTCCGTCGTTCAGGTCTCCGCATGCCTCTGTAGGGGTGCTGTCTCCGCCATAACTCATAGAAACCCTCATGCGCACATGGCTGCCAACAATAACCCAATCGGGCACTTCAAATTGATAACTTACCGTGCTTGTAATGTTTGAAGGCGACGTATAAATCAGCTCTTCGTTGTCGGAAGCAAATTCGCCGTCTGAATTATAGTCAATCCAAACCTTAAATTGCTCGTTGAAACCAAATCCGGCATAACCTGGGGTTAGATCAATGGTGTAGGTTCCGCCAACATTCAGATCAGTAGAAATACTCGTGTAGTCACCGTATCCGTTGTCAGAAGCCGTCATGTTGTCAAACGTATTTAATGCCACTCGCTCAATATACTCGACCGTTGCGTTGCCTGTTATTTCACAGTATGTAAGATCTTGACAAGAGCCACATCCTGGCGTGTTAAAGGTGATTGAAGATGGCGCTGGTTCCGGTCCTACACATACTGAAAACACAGAAATCGTATACACAGAACATGGCTCGTAGTTGATCGTAATGTTGCTTGTTGCAGATATCTCTTCCGTGTTTCCGTTTGGCCAAGCAATCAAAACAGTATATCCTTCCGCGGCAAATACCTCGTTCCATGAAACGGTTACCTCATTGTTTTCAAGAAATTCTACATTGTAGGATTGTGGGTCTGGATTTACACAGCATCCATCGGTTATAAAAATATAAGATGACGACCATTCGCTTTGGCCTTCCTCTTCGCAGTTTGCCTGCAGTTGGACTTCATAAGATGTGCATGACAATAAATCTGCTAATCCGTATTCGTTGGTCTCAATTTCATTTGCTGAAATCCAGTCATTCGCGTCTATTGGTCGATAGCGTAGGTTGAATGAAAACATGGCTTCCGTAATCATCCATTCTAATAAATAATCTAAAGATCCTTCTATTTGTGTTGTAGAAATAGCAAAGGGTGAAATACATCCTCCTTCTTGACAATTTGCCATGACTAGTTGAAGGCTATTGTTTACGTTTAACCTTCCTCCCGTTGCCACTTCTTCGCTTAAGTTGCTTACGGGGTCTATTCCATTCAGAATATAATCGCGAACCATACTAGCTGTGCTTTCGGGGTCTGCATAAGCTTGGATCATTAAACTTGTGCACGGAGCAGAATACAAGAGCGCCACAGCACCAGCAACACAGGGGCTTGCGAAACTAGTTCCTGAGGCATTGCCATAACCGTTGTTGTTTACCAAGTACACCTGATCTCCGGGTGCGCCAAGATCAATGTGTGTGCTTCCATAACCCGAAAAATCTCTGATGTCGTTGATGTCAGTGGCCGTTACGGAAATTAAAAAATTGCTCGGGCATGTGGTTGGCAAATCTCCTACAAGGTCCACATTCACATTATTATTGGCTGTGGCCCCGCAGCTCAGAACGCCATAAACGCCAAGACTATCATACATGGCACACCACAATGGCGCGTCGGACGGTTGACCAAAATCGGTGCCCCAAGAAGCGTTGGTAGCAACAACGAATGCCCCTTTTTGTCCATTTGTTTCGTTGTAAAGTTTCCGCATCTTTAATGGATATGTGTATGCTGCAAGCACATTCGACTCGGTAATTGAGCCCATTCTTACTTGCATAATATCAACGTCCCAATTTACTCCCACTATTCCCGCACCGTTGTTTCCCGTGGCGCCAATCATTCCACTTACTTGCGTTCCGTGATTCCCCTCTGGAATTTCATCGTTGTTTGCCTGAACATTCCATCCGTCTACATCATCTACGTAACCATTTTCATCATCGTCAATTCCATTGTCTGGTATTTCATTTTCGTTGAGCCAATGATTGTCAACTAAGTCTGCAACATCCCAATTTGCTCCATTGGTTTCAATTACACACACCACCACCCTGTCGCCAGTTGTTGTGGTTCCGCCAGTGGTTATGTCCCAAGCAAACTCGCTGTCAATGTCATGATCTTCAGAATTCTGATGATGCCACTGATTGCCAAAAAACGGGTCGTCGGGAACTATTCTCTCTCTAATAATGTGATTGAACTGCGCACTCGTAACGCCAATAAATTCTTTTACTTGTCGAAGTGCCACTGGAGAGGGAATGATCGTTTCATCAAAAGTGAGAAGCCAAATTCTCATGTGATCACTCACACGTGAGTCGAGTTTGTAGGCGGCTTCTGGATACGCCATTTGAAGCTCTATAAGCCACGTGTTTGGGTCTCTACCCTCCTCAAGTTGAACTAAAACATGGCCATTAAATATCTCCGGAGTTTGTGCGATCGCAATCCCGGAACATAGGACACATAAAACAATTGCAATTCCTTTTATCATAAAGCTTGTCATCAAATTCTAAAACGTTACAATTCTTATTGCTAAACCCCTTCCATCTGCTCCATTTAGAGCTATAAACCTCAAGGTAACCTATTCGTTCAACTTCCGTTAAAATCAGGTAGTTGAGAACAATGATACCCTATCAGACATCAAGTTGCATTGCCAATAAAGTAGCCCGTCCACGCTCATTAGCCCATCGCGGTGAAATTAGTCTGTCGGAAAATAAGCCTGTTGGTTTATTGCGCCTTTTTGCTAGCACTGTCTTGTTCCTATTGACCTTAAATGCCGTTTCTCAAGCACCTGTCATTGCCGTAAACAACCCTGAAGGGTGCACTCCGATGGGTGTAATTCTCACCGTCTCGTCCCCGGGCGCGGGTTCAATCAGCAGCTATTCATGGGCCATCACCTATCCCGACAACTCTGTACAAACGGCCAGTTCGACTCAGTACATCGCCATTTTTTCTCAGCCCGGCACCTATGATGTGAGCCTGACAATAAATGGAAACCAAACCACTCTAGAGACCGACTTCATTACGGTATATCCTGTGCCTCAGGCAAATTTTGTAGTGAATGATGAAGACGGGTGTTGGCCCTTCTGTACAAATTTTAGCGACGCTTCAATTTCATCTGGCGGCGCCATCGTGGAATGGGCGTGGGATTTCGGAAACGGGGCCACCAGTATAGAACAAAACCCAACATATTGCTACAACCAGCCCGGCACCTACTCCCCTGTTTTTTCTGTTGAAGATGAACATGGCTGCTTTTCAGACATCACGTTTCCGGGTCTCATACAAGTCGTTTCTTCTTTCCCAAATGCCTCATTCAGCATCAGCAATGAACTCGACTGCATGCCGCCTGTGCTGGAAACCCTTACCAATACTAGTTCGGGAGTAAGCAGCCTTACAAGTTACTGGGACTTTGGAAATGGCGAAACACTAACACTCGCCGGGGCCAATAGCCTTGACAACACCTGGGACGACATTGGGACTTTTAATGTTTGTTTAACAATAGAAGATGAAATTGGGTGTGTAGATACCGAGTGCCACATCCTTGAAATATTTGATACCGCAGAGGCATTATTTAGCGTTTCAGAAACACAGGTATGTGAAAACGAAATGGTGGTTTATACCGACAACACCAGTCCAACGCCACTGCAATGGCAATGGGACTTTAACAACGACGGTACAGTAGATTCTAATCTCCAAAACCCTTCCTTTGCCTTTGCTCAGAATGGCAATTACAATCCGTCGCTAAACGTCATATACACCAACACTTGTTTCGATGAGGTGGATGGCCTTTACAACATTGAGGTAATCGATGGAATAGTGGCTTCTTTCACTGGAGATACGCTAGAAAGTTGTCAAATTCCTTTCAGCGTAGAGTTTACAGCAAATGCCTCTGGCCCCGGAACACTTGAGTATAACTGGTCTATAAGCGGTCAGCCGGTAAACAATGATCCGCAATTCACATACAACTTTCAAAACTTCGGTAATTACGGCGTATCACTCAACGTGACCAATGAGTATGGTTGCAATACTGTGGTTTCTCAAAACAACTATGTGCAGATTCAAGATCCGGATGTTTCTTTTACTCATCCTTCGTCTGTTTGCACTAACTCGCCATTTTCATTGCTGAGCATCTCTGCTTCAAGCGTGGATCCTATAGTATTGTGGGAATGGGATTTCGATGGCGATGGCATCATAGACTTTACTGGGCCTGATCCTGTTTTCGCATACACAAGCCCTGGCCCGAATACCATCTCGGTTTCCATTACAACCGAAAATGGCTGCACTGCTGAATATACTTCTCCCGCAGAAATAATTGTACAACAACAGGTTGAGACTGGCTTCACTGCTAGTACTCAGATAAGCTGCGCCGGAGAGCCTGTAGAATTCTGTGTTGATCAACAACCGGGGGTAACCTATTCTTGGAATTTTGGTGATTCCGGTTGGCAAACTTTCAACAACTTCAGTATGTGTGTTCAGCACGATTACATCGATACGGGCTACTTCGATGTAAGTCTTTCTGTCTTTAATTCGGGTTGTTTTCTGCAAGTTGTTTATGAGGATTTTATATACATCGCGCCACCTCTTGCCATGTACGAGTTTGTGTTGGATTGTGATAATTTACTCAGCGTACAGTTTCACGATACTTCTATTGGAGCCGACTCTCTTGTTTGGGATTTTGGCGATGGGGCCATTGATATTACCAATGATCCAAACCCAATTCATACCTACGCCTCAGCAGGGGTTTTTTCAGTAATTCTCACAGCATACAGTAATGTTGGCGACTGTCCTGATACACGAGAGCTGGAGATTTCTCTTCTCCCTCCCAATCCAGATCTGCTGATTTCTCCAAACGCCGGCTGCCCTCCTCTTTTAGTTCAACTTGAAAATGTTGCAACGAATTGGAATTGGGACATTCAGATAAGCAATGGATACAACATTACTTCCTATTTCGATGATGGTCCTGATGAATGGGTTACTACCTATGAGCACGACGGCATAACTGAAACAATTGAATTCAGTCAAAATGAAGACTTTCTTCCATCCGTTCTTTTCAATATGGCGGGAACATATAATGTGTATGTGAGTGTTACCGACCAGAATTTGTGCAGCGCTGATACAACATACCAGGACATAATTCAAGTCTCCGCAAATCCTGACTTCGCAACATTTGACATCGTGCAAATGGAAGTTTGTGATAGCGTGTACATCGAGTTTGCGCCACAATTGCAAGATCTCGTTTCTTGGGAATGGGAGTTCAGCGACGGAACTATTGTTTCCGAAGAAAACCCAGGTCATACATTTCTGCCGCCCTATTCCTATGGAAGTCAGCTTACCGCCACGCTTACAGCCGAAGATGCTCTTGGTTGTTTGTCAACTGTTACACAAGACATTACTCTCGAACTTCCGCCTACACCTGGTTTTATTATTGTGGTTGACCCAAGTTGCATAGGCGATGATGTTCAGTTTCTAAATCTTACAGAAGATTCGGATGCGGGCTATGCGTTCTTTTGGGACTTCGGCGATCCGGGGTCTGGCGTCTCTAACACAAGCAACTTACAAGACCCTATCCATGTGTATTCAGGCAATGGCACTTATGAGGTTTGTTTAACGGCAACTGCTCCAAATGGCTGTTCAATCACCTATTGCAACAACGACGCAGTGCACGTTGTTGATCCAATTGCATCATTCGACTTCGCTTCAAACATTAACAACTGTTTGTTTGGTGTTTCATTTGAAAATACTACAGCCGGAAACATCGTTTATACTGAGTGGGATTTTGGAGACAATCAAAGTGGTCTCGGTAATAATGCTTTTCACACTTACCCCATTGGTGTCTACGATGTCAGTTTAATTGTTGTAAATGAAAACGGTTGTGTCGACACTCTTTTCGTTCCCGATATTCTGAACTACGGCGATGTAATTGGTCCTTTTGAGCAGGCTCTCGATACCGCAAACTGCACACCGTTTACTGTCGACTTTTCCTCATTTAATATTTCAGATACAAGCTTTGATTATTTCTGGGATTTTAACGATGGAAATGGCGACCCAAGCAGTGTCACTGAAACTACTCACGACTATACCGCTGCCGGCGAATACTGTCCTTCGCTCATTATGACTGACGCAAATGGCTGCGCTGTTCTTATCAGTTGTCCGGATACAATTGAAGTAATCGCATTCGAACTTGTGTTCAACGACATTGAGCCCATTTGCTCCGGTGATTCATTTCATCTTTCGGTAAGCGGAGGAACAAATTATGCTTGGGAAAACACTCAATACATAACAGAAACTACTCCGGGAGAATTTGACCTAAGCCCTCCCGTGGACTACACTTTTGTGCTTACAGGATACTATAGCGATTGTGAAACTACAGATAACATAACCCTCACGGTTCACCCCCTTCCTGCTGTTGTGGTTGAAGAAACGTCACCGGTGTGTTATCAAGACCCTGCTTTCATTCTCGAGGGAGGTCAGCCAAATGGCGTCTCCGGCCAGTACTATATAGATGGCATTGCGGCAAACACATTTAATCCATCTCAACCGCCAGCAAGCGATCATGAAATAGTGTACACTTTTACCGATGAAAATAATTGTACGAATAGCGATACAACGTATATCTACATCAATCCCCTTCCAAACGTAAACGTGCCGGCATTTGACCAATATTGCGAGGACGAGCCATCGATAGGTCTCAATGGAGGAAATCCTACAGGCGGGGCTTATGTATATCAGCTCGACACAATCACGGATTTTTCACCCGCAATCGGATATGGTTCGTATCCTATCTCATATTTCTTTACTGATCAGAATGGATGCACGAACTACGACACCCAAAACCTAGTTGTGCACCCAATGCCAAATCCGCAAATTCAAATAGATGACATCTGCTTAAATGAGCCGTTGATGATAAATAACAATAGCACAATTGCGCAAGGTTCCATTGTGTCTGCCTTCTGGGACTTCGGTAGTGCGGGTGCACAAAATGCAATTCAACCAACCCTTGTGTCTTACAGCGCTATCGGGAATTATCCAATACACCTAGAAGTTGTTTCGGGGTTTGGGTGCGCATCATTCCTTGATACATCAATTAATGTTTGGGCCGTTCCAAATGCTCAATTTACTGTCCCCACAGGATGTCAATATGACTCCTTGCTCTTTATTGATCTAAGCTCTATTGAAGAGGGTTCAATAGACCACCTAAGCTGGATTGCAGAGGGAAATGAAATTAATTCGCCCGACTCAATTCTATATGCATATCAAACTTGGGGCAATGTTCTAATGACCCTCATTCCCTTGAGCGATCATGGCTGCACAGATACTTTGATACAATCTATTCTTGTGCACCCCGCACCAATTCTGGTCCTTACCATTGGAAACAATTGTTTTGGAGACATGACCGAGTTGGTAGGGTCGAGCACTGTTCCATTGGGCTCAATAACACAAGAGGTATGGACGCCAGGTGATGGCTCTCCCTCTGTGTCGGGAAATGCAGTAGATCACTACTATGAAACAGCAAACACATATTCCCCCACATTCACAGCGTATAGCGATGAGGGTTGCATTGCTTCGGTAAATGAGGACATAATCATTTATCCTCTTGCCGATCCTTTGTTCATTGTTGAGCCTTCGAAAATTTGTGCTGAAGCGCATGTCTTCTTTACAGATTTAAGTGTGGTATCCTCTCCCTATTATGTGAACGCATGGTCGTGGTACCTCGGAGACTCCCTGTTCAGCAATGCGCCCAACCCCGTTGCCTCTTTTGACAGCCCAGGCACATATAATCTCACTTTACAGGTTAGCACCAATATGGGTTGTGTCTCCGACACGCTTGCGCATGATGCAATAACCATATTTCCAAAACCACATGCCGAATTTTTAGCAAACCCCGTCGATAGCTACATCTATGATCCCGTTGTAGACTTTGAAGACTTGAGCAGTGTAGA